>Ga0123357_10001368_pt1 | contig 25812 bp, 12 predicted proteins | sample TergutEmb28metaG_FD_89873 | JGI IMG/M metagenome (GOLD analysis project Ga0123357, IMG submission 89873) | Embiratermes neotenicus P4 segment gut microbial communities from Petit-Saut dam, French Guiana - Emb289 P4 | ecosystem: Host-associated > Arthropoda: Insects > Digestive system > Gut ...
CAACCAGTAAAAAAAAAAAAAAAAAAGCCATGTAATTCATTTTGGGCCCCCCCCCCCCCCCCCCTCTGTTGCAGGGCATCCTGGGTTCAGGATTTGCTCTTAAAGTACAACAAAAACAACGTCAGAAGCACTTCAACCGTCAAATTCCAGCAGCTGCAATGCTGATACAGTGCCTATGGCGGTGTTATGCAGCAGATAAATCATTCAATAGCATTGCTACCTGGAAGATCTACATAAAAGATGTGAATCAACAAAATCAGAACACATCAACACCCTTGGGCAAGGTAAGTATTAGTTATAGAGTAAATTATTCCCAGTTACTGAGTGTGAATATACACATGCATATTGTTGCATAAGGGATAAACAACTAAAGTTATTTAAAACAGTCTGGTAAACATTTGTACCGTTTGATTGAACATTGTTATTTGCATTTTGCATTTGTATATTTTTATTTGTTTGGGGGGATTGCCAGATTAAAGAACAAATATGTCCCTAAAAAATTGATTGGTTAGTATTTGTAATGTATACACAATGTGTTGTCTGTAAGGTAGGAATGGAATTTTTAAGTGTTATTTGGAACAGCTTCGTGATTCAATGGGTTAAATTACATTTTATTCCACCGTTACTGAAAATCTGAAGTATGAGTGCCATAAAAAGTGATTACCCTTGTTACCTTTTAGTGGCACAAGCAAACAAACAAAACAAAAAGCAAACAGAATTGAAATATATTACCTTTTTAAAATTAACAAAAATATGCATAAGTAAACTTAGGCTGTTTCCAATTTTTATTGGAAAACTTTGTTTCAAAACATGTGTTTTGACATGATTCATAAAATGGTAATAGCTATGTTAACACTGACAAAAATATGTATCTGCTGTAACAACAACAACAATAACAAAAACAACAACAACCAAATATAATAATAATTCAATTTAGTAACTTGCAGGCTTAACAGCACAAATTTTTATTATGAACAACAACAACAACAACAACAACAACAACAATAATAATAATAATAAATTTCTAAATTGTATTAATTGAATAAGAATGTATCTTCATTAGCATATTGTGAGATATAACTGATGTTTCTGCCATAATTAAAATAACTGTTTAGAGCTGAGGAAATATTTGTAGTTTAAGCCATAGTTGATCTGTCTGCCATCAACATTTATTTCCTTATTTAATGCCACTTATAGCTCTGATTATGTAGCATACAATGATAGGATGATTAGTGAATAATGAATTGGGGCTGTGGAAGGAAGCAACCATATCCTAACTTAAGGTACTCTCATGGCATTTGCCTCGAGTGGTTGAGAAAATCATGAAAAATCCCAGTCAGGACAGCTTTTATGTTCAGCGATACAATCCCAGGACTTGCGACTCACTCTTCCACAACATTCACTGGGATAAAATAATGTTGGAAGAATCATAGGTAAGGTAAAATTATATTGATATATTTCAATGGATTCAATGTGGGTTTCATGGAAACTAGCATGCTTTATGTCCATATGGTTTGTAAATGTGTAATTGAATATATGTTGCTGGGAGTGTTATCTGGTAAACTGTACAGCTGCTTGTAACCTGTATATAATACGCAAGTAACTCTGGTTTACTTATGTACAGAATGGATCAGGGACCACTGCCAGATTTTAGGATTTAGAGTATAAGAAAAACATTAAACTTGAGTCTGATGTAAGAAGTTTAATGACTTGCAGCAGTTTGAAAGTGATATGAAGACATACCATAAGTGAGGTTTGAAAAAAAACTCGAAAGTAGAGCTAAAGTAAATATAATTTAATAATGAAGAATGTCACAAAAATGGTTTGAAGTGTCCACCTCTGATATGAATGAACATTTTGGACAGCATGTTATTTCAGTGAATGATATCTCTGTGAGATATGCATTAAAGTGACAGGCAGACATTTTTAAATACTTCTGTAGCAAGTTTCTTTATTAAGTAAAAATTACTTTAGGTTTACATTGGGGTTACTATAGAGTTGTTATTAGAAACCTTAATTTCTGGTGCATCTCCTTTATTTTACTGTAAAACTGCCTAGACTTCTTGAACTTTACAACCCAGATCCATATTATAGGACTCTGCTAAAGCATAATTGCTTAATTGATGTACCCATGCTGTTTAGCAGATTCATTCTGTTTAAAAGTAACAAAAGTTGGAGATGTGTAAGAGCTTGCAAATGTATGTATGAAAATGTGTACAGTGCTGGATGTGATGTGCAACTTGCGTGGCTGTTGTTTATGAATACAGAGGGCATTGAAATATCACTGTGCAATTGCTACTCCCACCATCGTTATGCAGTAACGTAAGTCCTATTAAAACCAGCAGTGTTTGGTGATGCAGCATCACAACTGACAGTAGTGCCAACATGAATTTTTTGAGCAAAACACTACTTGAGCATTGCCTGCACTTGTTACCAGTTTTGTGTGCAGTGCTGTATTATATGGGGCGTGTTGAATACACAGTGATGTTCTCAGTGATCTGTAGTTTGCTGCAGGGCTTAGTACATGAGCAGTTACATGTTGTAAATGGCAACTCATTATGTATAGTTTGTTCTGGTAGTCTCAGGGTAGCGAACCACACTCTAGTTCAGAGGGTTGTGAATTCAACCCACATTCAGATAAGGCTGCCTGTTTTTTGTTCTCATTTATTTTAACCTTCACATCAATCAGGGCAATATGATGAACATCAGCTGTGTTCATTTTTTTGAGCCTGTTTTAAGCTGTAGGTCCCCATTGTTGACCATCCTCAAGTTCACCATACATGGTACCTTTGAGACAACAGAATATGCCTTAAGGAACCCCCCCACCTCCAACTCAGAAATTAATTCTGTGTCTCTATCTGCGTGGGCAGAAACCATAGCAGTTAACTCAGGAGACACTATGTGAACAGTAATATAAATTTTTTTTTAAACCTGTCCTATTTATTTATTTATTTATTTTGACTGTAAATAAATTGTATATATAATGTGTATAGAATCTGCCAAGCCTAACTCAGACTTTATAATTTTGAAATGATTCTTTATATAACATGCACAGCCTTTTAGCTGTAATCAATAAAAACTCAGCATTGTTTACAAGAGGATAGGTTGTCCTCATTTGTTATATTAATAAATTTACTTATTGCTTTCAACTTGTTTTGGCCTCTGCATGCCTGTCTTCAAAGAAAACCATACTAAATCAACAAATGAAATTATTAGGGGTTTTACATATATCTACAGCTATATATATGTATGTATGTATGTGTGTGTGTGTGTGTGTGTGTGTGTGTGTGTGTGTGTGTGTGTGTGTGTGTGTGTGTGTGTGTGTGTTTGCATACAACCATACAAGATTAAATTATTGATTCTCATGCATGTGTAAAGTTTACACAATTAAAGTAGATCAAGTTTAAGAACTTCACAGAATGATCACTTTTTAATTGTACAGACTTACACATAGCCCAATTTAGTATATAAAAGGTAAAGAGTTCCCATTACAGGCCCGATGTGGCCCAGAAGGTGGGTAGAGGTATAACTCTACTCTTCCATGATTGTGGTATTAGAAGGTGGTGAGTGGTCAGCAGCATGCTGCAGCTGCAATTTACCCCCAGGAAAGACCCAGTACCCATTGTGCAGGAGGCTGGGTGGGCCCCAGGATCAGTCTGGACTGGCAGAAAATCTCATCCCCACTGGGATTCGATCCCGGACCAGCCAGCCTGTAGTCAGTTGCTATACTGACTGAGCTACCTGGCCCATACACACACACACACACACACATATATATATATGTATATATATATATATATATATGTAAATTCAGTGATATTTACCTTTATTAATTTAGTATGGATTTCCTTGGTTATGGCTATCCAAATGCCTAAGCGAGTTGGAAAAGATAAATAAAGGATGTTGTTGTGGCCTTTTGTGAACAGCCATTGAATTTACTGCGGCCACAATTTGTATTTATGCTTGCATATTAGTAAATTATAATGTAGAGGCAGTTCCTAGATTGTGCAGCCATTTGGGGAACTTACACATCACAGGTTGGTATGCCTGGACAGGAGGAATTGTTGACTTCCTATTGAGTCTGCACACATGAAACCTGACTCTAGGGCTGTGTAATGTTACATGGAATATAATGTGTAAATTATTATCAGGTCCATGGGGCATAAGTTCATTTCTTTTTTATTTATAGTTTCTATCAGATTTTGTTTTCATCAGAAATTCTGAAGAGAAGTTGCTTGGTAAACATAATCCTAGATGTAAGTGTAATATTTGGGTGTAGCTTAAATCGAGAGTATACGGATTCATCTGATTGAGGTATGGGTCCGATGACAGTTCCTTATGAACACAGTAAAATGTACTTTCTTTTTATTTACCAAATATGCTTCATAAAAGAAAAGGAATGTGTGAACTGTCCAAATGTCTAGGAACTTGTCAAGAAAGACTCTGATGAATAGAGTTGTTCAGCACAGCATTCAGATGGGATGATGACATGCTTGTAGACTGTAAATAAGTTGGATGTTTATTTTTACAAACAGAAGAAGAATGTTGATTAGTTGATGGATATTATGACATTAGTCTGAGGACTGAGTGCAAAATGATAACTCTAAATATGGCTGTGCTCTTTGTTGAGTCAGTGTAATGACATCAGAAAGTTATTGTAAATTGTTATGAAGAATTGAAACAGACGAATATATAAAGGAAATTTTTATAACAGTGACAGAAAAATTTAATATAACGAAGTTATTGTTGATTATAGACATCACAGGACCAAACATTTAGTGAAGATTGATGATGTGAGCATTCCCAAGTTAATGTATGAATACATTCCAAGTGGCAGAAGAAATGTTGCTTGACCAAAGAGAAGATGAAAGTGGAATGAACCTCAAGTTGGCTTATACCTGCCAATTTATTGTGATGTGAAAATTGTTTATAATGTAGATTTTTAAACAAAGTAGTCAAAATCTAGGAGCTATCCATAGTAATATCACGTTCTACATATTTTACCATAACATGATAAACAGCCAGGGTAGTAAAGCTCACTGTGTTATCTACTTTAAACACGTTTTAGCCATTTATGAGTGAGAACACTGTATACAGGTGTTTCAGCAGCGCCACGCTGGAATTACGGTCAGAACACCTAATATCCTGTGGCATTTCACATTTTTTCTCAGTCTCTCCTAGAAAATTCCATGATGCTACCTTCATTTGGTCTGAGTACCAAGAGTATTTCCTGGGGGTAAAGACGGCCAGCTGTGCTGTTGTCACGAAATCTGGGAACCTTAACTTCCTGGAACCCTCTGGGCCTGTCCAGGCCTGTAATGGGACTGCTTTACCTTTGCCTTTTACCTTCATTTGATCACTACAGCTTTGTTTTACATCCTTTCTAACTCATTATTCATAATAACAATGAAAGGCCCCCATATTACACTCTATGACTAATTGGTACATTTCAAACATATTTAATGTTGCATAAAAATAAAATGTAAATAGCAATGAATGCTTGGAAGGGTGTTTAGTAATCTGCCTGTTGTTCCCTGTTCTTTGTAATTAGTTGCAGTTTCCAGCCGGTAATTAGTCTGTGTCTTGCAACTGGTTGTTGTAAACCATTAATATTCTTTAGTATGGGCTTTGGTTTATGAAATATTGCTCACATTGTTGAATGGGGCATGCAAATATTATCACTACACAAAGTGGAATTTGAGTGTCTAAAGCACCACAGTTTTTTTACAGTCTTACGGCCATTCATATTCTATGTGAACTTTGCAACAAATCTCAGATTTTCTTTGAGGTGCCTTTTATGTTCCATTTTGTGTAGGTTCCCAGTATTTAGAAACTTTTTGCTGCACAGAGCTATGTGGTTTTTAACCACATTCATCGTACTGCTGCCAAGAATGTTTTGCCTCCTGCCTTCTTCATGTAGCTGTGTAATACAAGTCTTCAAAATGCAGTTTCTGAATATTGTTTGCTTCTGCTTGCTATATACAGTTGTAATTGCTCTATGTTTTGCTCTCTTGACATGTTCTTTCAGCTTATTGATGTTAGATTGCTATGTTGAGTGTTGGATGTTGCAGCTAGCTAAACTTTGGTTGGTCCAACAGTCTCTCATTATCCAGGTCGCAAAGAAGGCGAGCGTTTTGAAGAGACGGAAATCAAAGAACCGAATGGAAGTGCCTAGTAATGCATTGGAAGGAAGCAGTAATTCAAACCGACGTGAAAGTGAAGGGGATGTGGTCTTCTATATTGAGGAGCCTAAAGCAGGTATAATTCGGTTGTTTGCTACAGTTTTTTTGATAGGATGTCGGAAAGTTTAGTGATCAAACAGGTAAGTCTGTAAAAGTAAAAGTGTCTATGGCATACAGAACAGAAATGTTTGGTGCCATGTTTTCTGCTAGGTGTTGATCTTCCAGAGGAAACTGCTGCCTTCGTCTTTAGGATGGAGGTCGGTGGTTCACATCTACCACAATGTACAGTGTGACATCCCAGAAGATGGTATTTTTTATAATCAATGCTGCAGGAAACTCAGTCCTTGAGAGGAAGTATGTCATTTACACTGTGACATAAATTCTGTGTAGAAGGAAAACATCTTTTCTTTTATTCTGTCAGTGTGTGATAACTGCTCTGCTAAGTTAGGCACTGCTTCACCCATTGTGCAGGACATACTGATGATAATAATGTGTTATCCTGTCTCCACACATTTCATTTATTGTTCCACATACATTTGTTCAAAGTTATGTTCAGTTTATTCGGTTATGGGCTGAACAATGGAGGAAATATTGTTCAATTTATGGCGGGGGCAATTGATTTTTCTCTTCTCCAAAGCATCCAGATCAACTATGGGGGCCACCTGGTTTTCTTTCCCCTGGGCTGAAGTGATTGGAGTGTGAAGCTTACCCCTCAACTCCATCTCATTGTCAAGGTTAGGAATGGGTTGATGTATGCCTCCAATCCCCCCAGATGCTATCTTGGCATGCAGAGGGACAGGGTTAAATTTGAGTACGATGTCACTTGTGGAACTTTTTCCATATAATGAAGTTATCTCGAGGCTTCATATATATTTTTATGTGCAAATTGTCTGCATTATTCTAAGATTAAACACATGTATGGAGACAGTATTAAATCCATGTGGAAGTGTCCTAGAGAAGTTTATAGTTCCTCCATTAGTCAAGATGTTCTCTGCATCTTATGGTTCCTGAAGGTTCATATTTGTGGTCCCTATCCTGAGCCATATGAATCCAATTCATACCCTCCCACCATGGTTATTTTAAGACCAATTTTAATATTATTGTTCCAACTATGCCTAGACCTTTTCTTCTGGTTTTACTACCAAACTCTGCATGCATTTCTCTTCTGTGCCATGCATACTACATGCCCTGCCCATATTATCGTCCTTGGTGGAGACAATGTAATGTACAGTTATTGTTAACACAGTCAGTGACAAGATGCTGAAATGCATTGCACTTGTTTTGTCTGACGACTGTCGTTTAGACTATCATTTATCACATCCGCCGCTAATCTGTGCTGTGTGTTTGTGTGTGTGTGAGTGAGTGGGCAGTCAGAAGAGTGGGCTATGGTAATAGGATAAACATCCGACAGGAAGTAGCAGCTGATAGTTGTCATATGAAATAATGGCCTTCTACAATAAACAGCAGTATTACTTACTAGGGTTGTTATATTACAGGGACACCAAATCGTGTAAGAAGAGAAGGCCGTGGGTCATTATTCACTAGCCAGACAAGTAGCGTTACAGAAGCAGCTTCCGATGAAATTGACATTGATATAGACGAGCCTCAGAGGGTCACATCGTAAGTACTGGAATCATTTAGACAAATTTATCAATGATAGTGACTACAGTTGGAGGAATAAGCTGCATTCACTCTCAGGATTTGAATTAATTATTTGTGAGATAGCTGCAGATTTTGTCTTTGTCTTCATCTTCTTCTTCTTTTTCTGTGTGATGTTCATCTGATGCAGTGTTTGAAGTAGAAATTCATGTCTGCTTCCTTACTGAGTTAAATACATGCGAAATGAAAATTAAATGCTTTCAATTACTGAGAGAAACAGGATCATCAACCATTCCTAGTTAAGTAATCAGTACTTATGGTCTTTCAAACTTCCTATTATTTGTCAGTGGAGACTTGGTTTCATGAACCTTCTGTTCAACAAAAAACAAGTGGCCTGAAATTTCCTAAGTCCTGAACAGGAAGTCATATGATGTACAGTTGTCATCATAATTCAAGTCATTTTACTTCCCCATATTTGTGCATTTGTGGCATTTCTCTGTCTTCCATTCATTACAATCAATCACACCACGTATATTAACCAACGACACCAACACATTCGCTTAATTTGAAGTTAAAACATGAATTAAAGGTCATTAATTTTCCAAGGCATGTGGCTTGCTAGCTCTGCTTCCACCGATGGATGTTTGCAAAAGGGTGGTTATTTGCCACACCTGGGGAGTAGCTGAGTGCATTAACGCTTGATGGCAATACTCTTTGGAAACAAACTATATTAGTTCAAGTCCCAGTGTCAGCATATAATTTTTTTTTTTTTGAATATGTTTTGTACTCACAAACACTCAATTAAATTATGCAGTAACACATCCATTATTTAATGTTTCAAAAGTTATCTTTGCTCCATTGGCAGGGTTAGAAATGCAAGTGACGCAGATATTTGTTATTTTTCCGTAATTCTTTTTTCTTTGTTTAACGACTAAATCTAGGCATGTGAATCTTGTTGTTGCTTATGGGGCGTAGCGGGTCATGAGATTTGACATTGGGTTGCATGATTTGAAACATTTATGGAAAGGAATTGTTGAGCATATGATGTGTGTGCTGGGGAGATCTTGAGCGAGGGTGGTTTCACTTTTGCCTTGTTTCATGGGTGGGGTGTGGAGAGTGAAGTACTGTTGGAACAGGTGCAGCTCAATTTTAGTTTTCAAAACAAGTTCATAATTCTTCTTCCATGTGGCCTTCTAGTAGACAATAACACATTTTCAAAAATGTACTTCTTTAAAAGTCTTACTGGCTACACTGATTATGGTGGTTAAGTCATGAAGAGGGATTCGGCCTACACTCATATAAGTGTTAATGACCATATTGTCGCCGACAGGTCAGTTTTCATCCATGGATAATCCCCTACCCTCCGTCTTCATCCATGGTTAGCAGCGGGTATGATATCCTTTTTGGTCCACAGCTCAAAAATTGTGAATTACCATACTGCAGTTTTGGAAGACATTTGATTAGGGTGACAGAAAACTGAAAAAAACTTGACTTAATTTAATGAGAAATCCTTTAGTATAAGTATTCTTTAATCATACAACAAGTTTTATCATGCAATGTAGGCTTCTTTAAATAACATTCTTACAACAAACAATTAAATAGGGGTAAGGCACAGTCCATCCATCATTTTGATTATGCAGCAAAGTACAGTTTAAAATAACCAACATAAGCTCTTCATTACCTTTGATTTCATTATTATTAAAAAATGCACATCAGTTTTCATAACCACCATAATCAGTGTAGCCAGTAAGACTTTTAAAAATGCACATTTTTGAAAATGTGTTATTGTCTACTAGAAGGTCACATGGAAGAAGAATTGTGAACTTGTTTCAAAAGCTAAAATTGAGCTGCACCTGTCCCAATAGTACTTCACTCCCCTCACCCCACCCCTGAAACAAGGCGAGAGTGAAACCACCCCCAGTCCAGACCTCCCCAGCACACCCATCATACACTTAACAATTCCTTTCTGTAAATGTTTAAAATTGTGCAACCCAATGTCAGATCTTGTGACCTGCTATGACCTGCAAGCAACAACAAGATTCACGTGCCTAGATTTAGTCCCATTCAAACATGAACCCTCTAAATCAGAATGTTGGTAAAAAAAAAAAAAAAACAGAAATATCTGTGTCACTCGCATATCTAACCCTGCCAATGGAGTGAAGATAACTTTGGAAACGTATAATTAAATAATGGATGTGTTACTGCATAATTTAATTGCGTGTTTGTGAGTATAAAGCATATTCAAAAAGAAAAATTATATGCTGACACTGGGAATCGAACCAATGTAGTTTGTTTCCGAAGAGTATTGCCTTTATGCATTAACGTGCTCGGCTATCTCCGGGTGTGGAAAACAACCACCCTTTCGCAATATCCATCCATTGAAGCAGAGCTAGCAAGCCACATGCCTCAGAAAATTAATGACCTTTAATTCATATTTTAACTTCAAATTAAGCAAATGTATTGGTGTCTTTGGTTAATATATACACGGTGTGATTGTTTGTAATGAATGGAAGACAGAGAAATGCAACAAATGCACAAATATGGGAAAATAAAACTACTCGAATTATGATGACAAGTGTACCTCACTTCACTGCCTGAGCAGGATGTACGATATATCAGGCCACTTGATTCTTGTTGAACAGAGTGTACACAGCTTTGAACAAGTACCCTACTTGGGTAATGATGTTGTGTAGAATCGTTATACCTGCAATGTACTGAACAATTATGTAAAGTTTTGTGACAGTGGTCCTGATAGCTCAGTCAGTATAGTGCATGGACTACAAACTGCACAACCAAAGAACCATGGTTTGATTCTCAGCTGGAGCAAAGACTTGTTTTCTTCTTCACAGCATTCTAAACAGCTCCAAGCCTCATTTAGTGTCTTAGACAGTGGGTGTGGGGAATTCTTTGCTGTTGAGCAAAGTGGTCAGTGCTGAGGTCAATGATGCGTCTGGATATGCCTCCTTTCTCCCATGTGAATTTGCTGTTTAATTTAGCACAGGGACAGCTTTACATTTACCTTACCTTGCTGTGGTAATAAATGTGTTTAAATAACCATATGCACTAAGTGGTAATGCTCTACAGATACAGTACAAACTTGTTTCAGTTGGGGTAGGCACAATTTCACCAACTCAGCATATCTTCCATTGCCATTTATAGCTAACATTCCAAATGGCACAGTATCAAGAATTATCATTAATAAATGTGGATAATGAGGTTTTGGGAAATTTGGAACTTTTAAACCAAGTTCTCTCTTGTGCTTAATGTATGGAACATGAATGGGTTTATTGAAGGCAACACATCTGCTGTATTTAATTCATGGACTATTGCAGACAAAAAAAAAATATTTTACTAACATGTTTAGACAATTTTTTTGTAGTTCTGTTTCAAACACTGCTGCCATGAAACTACATCTGTCTTCTCCTTGTTACAATTGCTAGCTGTTTAATTTGGCGCAGGCTGACAGAAGCGCATCGAAATGCAATCCGAGCAATACGGAAGATAAAGTACTTTGTTGCTCGTCGCAAGTTCCAGCAAGCACGCAAACCATATGATGTGCGCGACGTTATTGAACAGTACAGTCAGGGCCATCTGAATATGATGGTCAGAATAAAGGTGAGTTCATAACAGTTTTATGATTTGGTGATATTTTCTTGGCACTGCTACTTTAGAGATACATAACCCTGAGTGAGCAAATTTTAGTTTTAAATTCCAACATTTTCTAGCTAACTAAGTAACTGATTAACTAGCTGCTTGCAGTAGAGTCCTTTTTTTGAGGAGACAGTAGTTCTGCACTTATTGAGGCAATTCCCTGTAATTTATGAAAAGAAAATGTTCATTCCCATGTTCACAACAGACTGCCACTTTTCTAAATCCTCATTCCCTTGAATCCAGGGCACACCTCCACCTAATTTCTCCCATCTACACCCAGGCCTTCCCAAGTGGTCTCTTTCTATCTGGTTTTCCCACAAAATTCCTGTTTTCATTTTGCTTATGTGCTATGCAAAGACAATAATTTCTTCATTTCTTATTCAACTGTAATCAGGTGTATCTCGAGATTCCTGGTAGTAACAAACTATTTCCTGGTGACAAGGTGTATCTCGAGATTCCTGGTAGTAACAAACTATTTCCTGATGACAAGTGACACAAATTTAGCAAATTTGGCAAAATATTATAGTGCTAAATTGCAATGAAAGATGCTGCTTCTCATGAGCTGTTCTGTAGGTACAGCTATGTAGCATTTGTGAAGGGTTAAGTGCCCGTGTTTTTAACGCACCTTTTCCTATGTAAAACTGTCCTGTTCCCTACCATGGACCTAACAGGAAATACCCAAGGATATGGAATTTTCTTCATGTTAGTGTTGATATGTATAGTAGCCAACACTGGAGTGAAGTGTTAGAGTTTTCAGATGTGATTCCTACCCTTTCTTCCCAGTACTTGTTTTGTCAATTTCAAGAAGTTTCTAGCTGTCATATATTGTGATACTGACAAGAAAACCAAGTAATCTTGCTTGAACAGTGGGTACATATGCTTATGATGAACAAGAGTAATGTTGCCTCTGTCTGTCTGCCTTCTGCCTCTTTAATATTTGTGCAAAGTTATTATTTAACAAGATCTGGACGTGCAGTGAAAGGCTCTGATTTGTGTAGATTAAAATTGAGGAAATATTGGATCATTGCTCTTGTACTCCAATAAGTAATTTTGAATTTCACCTTCTCAAAAATGTTTCATTTCCAATTTTGCTCCTACTAATATTTCTGTCAGTACTTCTCCAAAATTTCATGTCTGTTACTTTGGTATTGATTGTTTTATCAGTGTAACACTTGATATTGTAACATATTATGGTAGTGTCAGTGTAGAATCTACTTTACAGTTTGCTGATATTGTAAGATTATGGTCTTGTGCTGCATAATTGGCTCCTGATATGAGATTTGTGAAATCACTTAAACTTAACAAGTTTATTCTTCTTATTTTTTTCTCCTCTTTCTTCTCTTCTTCCTCCTTCACCTCTCCCTATTCCCCCCCTTAACCTCCCCCTCTTCATCCTCCTTCCCCTTCATCTCCCACTCTTCCTCCTTTTTCTCCATTCTTCCTCCTTTTACATTTCCACTTTATGTAAGTATCCATCCAGCAAGCTTCTGCATCTGTTTCAGTGTTCTAGAATTCCTTGTTGTCATTTTCTTCCCACATGCTTCCTTTCTTCGGTGACAGCTCTTTCCTAATCTGTTGTTCCTGTCTTGATCTCAGTCTTGCTGTTGGATATTTATACAGGTCTTTTTTTTTTTTAATCTAGTGAGTGTGAGGATCAGATTTATAACAAAGTATCTAATCATGTAAGAGATGTGGTTAATTTCTTAAAAGGCAGGGTACATTCAGCATTTCAATGTGATGTTAACTGTACAGGAGCTGCAAAGGCGTTTGGATCAAACACTGGGCAAGCCAGGCAGCTATCTAGCAGGCATTGACCGAGCTGGCAATGTGAAGCCCATGACTATTGGAGCCCGTTTATATCGTGTTGAGCAACAGGTGAGTAAATCTGAGTTGTGTGTTATACAGGAATTATCGTGTGGATGAAATGGAAACCAAATTTATGTTATCAGCTCAAATATCAGGAACTCTAAATAACATGTTTCTGAGTTACAGCATTATTTTTCAAAATGTTATCTCAAAGTACTGATTGTCCTGATACACAGGTGAAGATACTGAATGTCCAAAAGGAAATAGGATATGGAAAGGAACAGGAAACACTTCTGATGAATGTACAGCTGTACCTATTCTGTTTCCTGTTTCTTGCCGCAGAATTAAGGCTAGGCAGTTGAAGACATGAAATTTACACCATACTTTTAGTAATATGTACAGTAGCCACCACAGCTTTTAAAATAATGTTCCAGTTAATGTGGCAGATTTGTTCAGTGATATTTTGATCTTAATTTCCAGTCCCTAATTTTTTAATTTCATGATTATATGTTAGTTTTTTATTTATATCTTCATGTCTTGTTACTTACAAATTTTTGTTCCAAGACAGTTTTCTTTGAATTATCTGTAATTTCTCATTTATTGTTCTTTATCTTTTAGTTTTTCCTTCGTTACTTAGAAATATCATCTCTACTGCTGTTAGCTTATTAATATCTGCCACATCCTTTCTACTTCATCATACATTAATATCTTTCGTTTATGGTGACACATTCCGACTTATTGGCAGTGTTCTTCAATAAACCATTAATTAATTTAACAATTAATAAGGGGGCTTGAATGTTGTTTGCCCTTTTTTTTCAGTTATCTATAATGGACAAGAAACTGGACCAGCTTGTACATGTTCTGAATGCCCTTGCACAGAAACAACAAATTCCCATCCGTTCAATAGAAGATGAAGTCTAGCAGATTAGATGGAATCAGTCCAAATTGATTTGGTGGTGCTGTAGGTGAAGATCCTGGGCCAGCTGTGTTCTCTGCCTTGTGACTTGCTAAATTATTTTCCTCAGCAGCCATTTGGATCATTGAATGGTGTTCAGGACATTATCAGAGTATTTATCACCCCCTCTAAGCCTTGCCATATTTCATTTTTGTGTCTTGCCACTTGTGCATAGTTATTTTATATCTTTGTATTGGCTTTCTGACCTGTGTGTTTCTGAAGGGGAGTGTAGTTGTGTTGCCTGAACACAATGTGTTGTTGAATGTCCATGCACAAGAGAATATATATAAACGATCTGAATTATATCATTAAGAAATGGAATACATACATACATACACACCTACATACATACATACATACATACATACATACATACATACATACATACATACATACATACATACATACATACATACATACATACATACATATGTACATGCATACATGCATGCATTGCGTGGATCCATAATTGTGTAACAAAGACAGTAGGATTTGGAACAAGTCACATTTACACAAATATACACAAATTTTACAGTGTAAAATACCACAAACATTTTACAAAACAATAGTATAGATCATCTTTACACATTAAAATTTCATTTACGGAGTAGAAGCAGTGTGTATTTAAATATTTTCTGAAGGCTGCTTTAAATTTTGTCTTGTCTTTCTGGAGGATTATCAGACAAGGTGGTAAACTGTTGAAAATTTTGATGCCAGCATAAAAGTACCTTCTTTTTAGAAAAATACAGGTTGACATTAGATCTATGAAGATGGTGCTTATTCCTTGTATTAATATTTTGTATAGATGAATTTGTTTGAAAATTTTCATGATTATTGGTAATGAAGTTCATTAAGGAAAGTAAATATTGTCATAGAACAGGCAGAATCTCTCACTGTTTACACAGACTGCTGTAAACTCAGTTATATTAAGTGAATGCACTGCACATTAATTTAGCCAGTGACAACCAACTTTTGATTTATTTATGTTCAGTGTTATGGAGAGAGTATATAATGTCTCAAATTAATACATTTTGTGCTGTGAAAAAATAGAACTTTTGTAATAACTGAAGGGTGAAACATTTTCAAAATACACAATTTTTTTCTTTGGAATATATTATGGAAAAGCATGACTGAAATTATTTTAGTGGCAATTCCTTAAAATTTGGTTTGGTTTGCTGAACTATTTATTTATACGTGTCATCAAAATACTGTGATCCTTTCAGACATTTCTCTTATGAATATGATATTCTGCCATCGGTATAAATATTTGCTTCAGGATGTACTTGGTTCAATTATGTTACAGTGCCAGATATAGAATAAATTTCTGGGTGCTTGATATATGAAAAATAGCATAAACTCTGATATAATTCTAGTAGAAAGCCCACTGAAATTACAATAAAAAATTTGGCAGTTTCCATCACTAACTCTGATTTCCACAGAAACACCTTCCATATGTCGAGGCTTATACATTATAGGCCATGAGGGACACGTTGACATCACTGAATTACGCATACCATGAAACTGAAAAGATCTCAAAAACTGGACAGACCAAGCAGTGTTGCCACCCAGAGTTAACTTCTTGTTGGTAATAGTTAAGATTTTTGCACCGACTGACACATGTACATATCTCAACTGCCTCATAATAACAGACTGTTTTGAGCAAGTGCTGCCACCCAGCATACATTGTACTGCATTACACTTAGCTGAAGGATTCACTCCCTGCATGGGGACAGAATTTCATCTCTTGCTCTTTCACATGTATAGACTAATTGAAGTGGGTTCCTTGTCCAAATTAAGTTCAATGACTTTGCAGATCGCCATAGATTTTTCAGTTCTTTCCAGTGGAACAGTAATGTACTGCTTTCCAAAATGGCGTTCAGAAATTTGACAGTCAAAAAATTAAGAAAAGCAGTCAGTGCTACTGCATTGACTCAATGATTTGTATGAAATACTGAGATTTTTACACTGCACGTTGTCATACCAATAAGAATGATGACATAAATTGGCATTAAAATGGATTATTGTGCTTTGCAGTTCAAAACAACAATATTCTTTTTTATCCTTTTTCTTTCATTTTTTACTTTATTTACATTTCAGCACATATCCTGATAAAGAAATTGTCCTTATTTCACTTTACTTTGCCAGCAACACCAGATAAGTGGAGAAAAATCCAGTTTTTTTTAAGTTGCATCATGGATTAAAATCTTTTGGAATATTATATATATATATGTAGTAAAAGTGACTAGTTTTTACACATCTGATGCTGTAAAATGACATTGACTTATAGCACACATCAGAATTCAAACAAACCAAACTTACACTTTGCTGTCACAGCAAATCAGCTAACCGACACAGTGTGTTCAAACTGCATAACTGCTAATGGGATAAACAATAAGTAGATCTTTATTGATTGTGGTGCCAGGGCAAAATAGATCATTATTGATACTGATACAAGTAATGATTGTATTGTGAAGAGGCTACAGAAAGTTAATGGTGCAATAGAAATTTGGATGTCCACCCCTTCTGATTCTTTGATATGAAGTAATTTCTGTCAGGTTATAAATTAAAATGATTGGATCAATTTTTATTTATTTCCTTAGTAGAAATAAATTACTTGAAAATTACTAACATTTCTTAGAAGGTGATGGTCTTTTGGGATGTGATACTGTGTAGTGTAGCTGATAGAAATGTCTTGGGAGAAAACTGCTGTGTTAGTGTTCGGGGTAGAAGAACACACAAATATAACATTACTCTGAAACATTGTTACCGATCTACCAAATTACACGGCGTCACATCGCAGAACCCTTTATCTTAATACTCACCACTATGAGGACCTTAAATCTCACATCTTATTTATTATGTCTGCAACTGAAATCCAGGCCTTCTAAAGAAAATTTGAAATGTCAATTTCTTTCTAACGTTTCTTTATGGTGTGATGAACAATTTCATGATAGGATCATATATTCAGTACTGGAAAACCATGAGTTGTTAAATTTATGTGCTTCTCTTGTTTGTGTGTATTGTATAACATGTTGATTGAAGGGAGGAGTTTCTTTCCCAGCAGGATACCAGTTGGCACTATGGTAAGATGTTCATAGTTTCTGAGAAGTTTTTTTACTTTTGACTGTGTTGGGTAATATTGAGAATCTTGATCAGAACTTTAAAAAGAATTAAGATTATTGCCACAAAACTTGAAGCATATGAGTGATGTACTGTACAGTAGTAAAGTTTCTAGGTGGGTGTAAATACGTCAATCTAAAATTTCATTTTATGAGTGGATGTCCACAAGAAAAAGATTTGAAGTTATAATAATCAATTTGTGCACATATCTGAGTGAAGTGTTAGTGTGATACGTACAGTGAAACTGTTGTGAAGTGAGTAGCATATTCCGCACTATGTGTCGAATGTACAAGATACTTCCAGGAAGTCCTGAGTGAACCAAAAGCAAGACGCGGATCGGCGGACCAACAGTGTGACTACGAATTGGTCACACGATTAGATATTTCCGACCGTTCACTAAATAATCCTACATAAGGACGTAATTTCTAGTAACTACTGTTCTAATATATTAATACTATTGTAAGTTTACATTCACAGCCTGTGTCACTATTTCTGCATAATTACATTTTTGAAGCTACATTATTTTGGTAGATTGTCACAGGTTCTTTGACTTATTGCATTTAACATTGAACCATCTCTCTGTAATGTAATAATATTACTTTTTCGCAAATGCTGTCCTTTCCATATCAGAGGTTTTAATTGTATAATTTTAAACCTGATTGTAACAACTTTTTGTAATGAAAATTGTTTATAACAATGAAAAAAGTTGCGGGTATGATGGAGGATATTGCAGACTGAACATTGGATTGGGTAATGGAAATTTTCATTTGCCTGAAGTATAAATACTTGCAGTTTCATGAAGTTTCACTCTGTTGTTTGTTGTCCAGTTATCTACACTCCTTTTTTACTTTTAATGAATAGGTATTGAGCTTGAACCTTTAACAGTTTAAATATTTGGATACTTAAGAAAGAGTGAACAAACTTATTTAATCAGAAAGTAATAATGCCTTATTTTATGTTATTTATACCGTGCATGTTCTTACATCAATATATCATTCAACACACACAGTCTGTGATACACCATTTATGACATATACCAGCTGTACATGTTTTGACCCCAAGGTGCCATCCTCAGGGTTTCATTGTAACAAAGGTATGTTAGCGAACTTGGCAATCTAGTTTCTGCTCCTTATCATAGGATTGACTAGTCACTCCAAAGAGGAGGAACTTATAAACCTTTATTATAATGACCCCCAAGCATGCCACCTCAGTGCCAAAAAATGTAGGAGTTAATACATATCATAGATGCTGTATCACAGACAGCATATGCTGGATGATATATTAATACTACTTTATTTTGGCAAGACGTGTTACGGGCCACTTGTCATGAAAAAATCTGCGTCTGAGAAAGAGCTGTTGGGATGCAACTGGATCTTCCATTGTCTCCTTGCAGCCTTTCATTTTAGCCAGCTGCACTAAGTTACTATGAAAAATTCATTGACAGCTGGCATGTTGCATTGCTCAGGCTAAGCTGCACATATTGTGATGACTGCCTGATGCTGTTTACTGTGCCAAGTACATGACCTCAGGCTACAAGTTAACACTGTGGGTGTAATGTGTGGCTGTGTCAGTTGCTGCATCTCTACTGGTTGATGATGTCAGATGACCTCAGAAACACAGGGCGTGAATTTCATATTAACATTACTGATTGCATGAAAATTCTTAACTGTTGCCTGCAAGTAACATATCTGGTGTTTCTGAATCAAAATCACTATCCCTTTGATTAACATAATCCAAACATGGATACTGCTTCTGTATTTAGTTTGAAGTGGTTAAAATGATGATGTCACAGTCTTCTAGCACGTAACTCGGTGAAGTCTGATGGATACACACACACACACACACACACACACACACCAACACCATGGAGGAACCATCTCTTTTCATCTTTAGGGTAGACTTCTTCTTGCCTGAATACTGAGGCAGTCATTTCTTCCACACAGTGTAATATCTTGGGTACCATAGTCTTAGGCAAAACACTTCCAATTTAAAAATCCCTTGACCAACATTAGAAACAAGTTCAGATAAAATACATTATGCAATATCTGTGATTCAGACTACATGAACACAAGTGGGCAGATTTGATGGCACATGTTTCTACTCTTCACAAATGTGGAATTTGGAGCTATCAATAAATGGCTGAATGACAGTACAAGCAGCTATATGATAAGTTTACACTGTAACTAGAGCATACCAGGAGTTTACCTCAGTGAGAAGCTTACATCTCACATAAATTATGGTTACATAAAGGAATGGCATGTGTATGTCATGGTAAGAAATGTATATTTCTAGAGTAGAGACATGTATTGCTGATTGCAATATCAGCTCTGTGTGTGTGTGTGTGTGTGTCTAATCCATTGACTAGCTTAAGTAACTTGCTTAAATCAGGGAAAATAATTGTGTAGACATAATCAGAAGTATCCAAATATGATTATTTTGTTAAACCCAATATTGGTTTCTTTATTTATAGTATGTATTCACCATAAATGGCAAACAGAAAGTTTTGAGGTTACAGCAAAAATGAATTAATATTTATAATTACTGGCTTCAAATATTTGCATCATCTCATTCAAAGTACCAATGTCCTGCCTGGTATATCCTTAATTAAATACTGCTAATTAAAACAGTTATCATTAAAATATTGAGTGAGAGTTAATAAGAAACATATGATGTATTTTTGCTGCTCTTAGAACTGCATTAGGCCTTGACATACAGATGTATGTAGGAAGGTACTGGTACTGCAGTATTTATATATATATATATATATATAGACAGTATATTTTAGGTAGTTTTCTCCACTTCCCTAACATTTTAAGGGATGTACACTAAACAGGTTTATACTTTAAGCTCGTAATCCATATTTCCAATAGCAGACAGGGGTAGAAACTTAAATTACTGATAGAGTGATGGGTTTGGTGTACTAATGCAAGGCTTGATGAGCATATACATGTATACAGATTGTGCCAGTTGTGCACACCGTTGTGTCTCAAAGAGAAAGGGGCTTGATATTTTAATTTAATCGCACGATTTGTATTTTTAATCAGCATTCAGTTGTCAATTTGAAAGAAAAGTTTGGTTAAGTTTTTGTTTCTTTATGTTGTTTGGTGAATAAAATAATATCTTGTATGAGTGAGTATTCAGTTAATGTTTGCCTTTTTAAAAAAACTGTAAAACAAAGTTCCCTGGCTGCACTTTGTAACAAAATGTGCCTAGCATGGTTGCAGTGTTGGACGTATGTAAACTCTAAATAAATTCCAGGAAAAAAAAAATTTAATAATTATTTAGTAGCAGATATTTTTTGATAGCTAACTTATTTTTAAATATCCTGTCAAATAATATCCATAACCAAAACATGGGCGTAAGTAGTATTGTATGGTACTGGACTTCGAGTCAATTTTATTTTTCCTGTACCATTTGATATCTTGACAGTTGGTACCTACATCTGTTATGAAATATGAATTATATGTGAGGATTTACATTTTCTGGAACGTTATGCTCTGTCAGCTGGTAAATAACAGCCAACGTTTAAGAAGGATTGTAGTATCTCCATCTTCAGGGTCGAGCAGTCCAAGAAGAAGGGCTGTCTGTTGGCTGCTTGACCTTGAAGATGGAGGCTTTATGATCTTTTGAAACTTCAGTAAGTATATGCCAATTGACATGCAATAACATTCCAGAAAACTTGACTCATCACACTATCACTCTAATAATGTGTTTAATCATAATTTAGCTGGTTTTCAGCCAATGGTTTTAATCTGCTTTTTTAGATAGGATTTTATTTTTTAGTTGTTTATGGTTTTTCATTATGTGGTTAATTTATGCTTTCCATTATTTATGTAATATAGCAGTGAATAATTGGATGGTTAGTGGATAATGAGTTGAGTAGGATATGAAAGGAAGGAGAGTTATGATAAAAGTAAAAACAAACACAATAAACATGAACATGTCAAAATATGTATTATCTAATTTATAAAAATATGTTAGACGTTCATGACTGCTATGGAACATATATTTGTACTTATTCTTCACTAAAATCCTGTTTTTAACTAATATTATTACGTAATTTTAAACCTGTTTTATGTTACTGTTGGTGAATTTTGAGAAAGTGAGCATAAAAGAATATTTAAAAAAATAATTGTTTTTAATCTTGGTATGCATTTCGTTTGAGAGTGCAGTATATTATCTACAAATATTTTATTTGTAAAAGCATTTCCCTTGCAATAGTATGGCACCAAAAGTTCACAGTTTTCTTTCTTATGTTTTCCCCTGAAGAATTTTTTCTTCTTTCTGTCATTTTAATATTATATATGTGCATTTAATGTGTTTCTACAATGAGAAGTGTTTCTTCAAGTGTTCACTCTGTCTGCTATGACATTTTGGAATTGTACATCAGCAAATATCGACCAAGTAGTAACTTTCATAACCTCATAGTGTCTAAAAGTTAAAAATAAAGGACCATTCTCTTGAATAACATTAATTCCATGTATTTCATTCATACTCATAACACATTTTAAATAGCAAAATAGTAGTTTTACCTAGTAATTCTGTTATTTTATGACTAGAATCTGAGTACATAGCACATATTTTAGAGGTTCTCTTTTGCTTTTTTCGGTGTTCCGAGAAAAAGCCTCCTCTGTGCCTATTATAGAAAAACATATTTGAGAGGTATATAATATAAACTCATTATGAATAATATTAATAATATATATATATATCATACTTATTCTCCACACACCTGTGATTATTGATCTCTGCCATGCAGAAACTTGTATATAGAGAAAACTATTAATAATATTGGCATTGTTTTACTTAATTATTCATATTTATATCATGAACTATTGTACTTACAGTTATTTTATTGTAGATATAATTGTAAATAATGACTTGCTCTTTTGTCCTTAGCTACTATTTGCAAAACTGAGCCTGATGTAGTCCATGTACTCTGTCTTGTCTGTCTGAATATTATGCCACTATTCTGATATTTTCAACCAATACAGCATATCCCATTTGCCTTAACAACCCACTTTACATGTACGTTAATGTAACATCTAAATTTGCCATTACAGTTCGCAGACCATGGAACTGAAATTTGTGTAAGATATACCTTGTTATTCAATAAGTCTGTGATGCTAGAAGTTTTATTGTAGTTGTGTTCTTTGATTGATAATCTTAATCCAACATTAACCCCTTGAGGACTTCTTTAACTCTTCAGTGAAACTAGGGTTTAAATTCCAACTACTGTTGAGGACAGAGGAGTTACTGCCTTACTTACTCCACAGAACATAGCCCTTCTTGGAAAGATAACCAGTTCTCAGCTAGTAAAGAAATTCCCCACATTTTATGGAATGCTAATGTTCTTTACCGCATTCACAAGTGCCTGACTGAGGCTTTCTGTGTGAATGATTGGTAAAATGATACTTTTTTACGGTGAGGAGTTGTTAGCATCTTGGCCAACCCCCAAGCTGGAGGACCACCCCTTGTCGGCTGTCTGAAATTGCTTATTCTATATATTCACAGCTACCATCCATATTGGAGGCCGTTCCTCCACCCGTAACCTGAGGATGCTCCATGCCATAATGGGAGGGACCCACATACCATGGGAGTACACAGGAGTTACAAATTTAAATGATCTCTAAGATGCACCACCTCAGTACAGTGCATATAGGCTGGCACTGAAGGGTTCAATGCACCACATGTGCCTTTGCAATAACACTTAAATGACTATTACAACCTTTCTCTTATTTTTAGATATTGTCTGGTTTATATCATTGAATAAATTGCATTCTTGTATCAAAGAAAGACTGCCATCTGCTGAACAAGATAAAGTAATAGTTAAATGTAACTATGAAATTCAGAATGTTTTCAGAGGCATGCTATGGCCATGTGAGCCTTTTCTTAGAGACATTATTAGTCAGCTATGGATTAATAACCTGAAGAATTTATAACTGAGTAGGGTCAGGATAGTGTAGTGTGTAGAGCAGCTCCCTATGGGTTGGATGGTCCAGGTTTCGAATCCCAGTGGGGGCAATATATTCTGTACCCTTCCAGACCAGCCCTGGTTCTTGTACAGCCTCCTGTACAATGGGTACTGAGCTATTCCCGGGTGTAAAGCAGCTTGGCCATGGTGTTGACCATCCACCCTCATCTAGCACCGCGGTTAAAGAAAGAGAAGCGCTATACCTTCAGTCCCCATCTGTGCCTTCGTGGCACGTTATGGAGTGAACTTTATCCTTTTATTTATTATTGAATAACAATGGCCTAATTTACAACAACATGTAATTTTGTGATTATAAATGACATTCACTTTCTTTAAATCATGATAATGCATTTCTGTTCTCAGTGTGTTTCTTTGCACTTTTGTACTGTATTTTTTTGTATGTTTCAAATGCTTTTGCTGTTTTCCTGTTTGCTGTCAGATCCTGTATTGTGTAAAGTACCAAATGTCTACAGAAATACTAGCAGACACAGTTCACATTTCTTCTATAGAAACTTTACATAGTAACCTAGCAAGAAAACTGGAAGGTGAGAAAAGGGAAAAATCTCCCTGTCCATGAAGGCTTATGGGGAAGTGAAAATATAGCGCCACACTCTATTAATATCGACGCTGGGTGGGAATGGACAGTCAGCTCCATACCCTGAGTGCTCACCGCCAAGGAAAGGGTCCCTGTTACCAAGGGAATAGGTGACTGGGTGAGCCAAACACTTTTGGAGGAGAAACGAGTCTTTTTCTTCTGCTGAGAATGAAACTGTGATTCACACAGGTTGTAAAAAAAAAAAATAGGATATGCTGTCCGTTATCTTCTGTTGCCATTCCAACTCTGCTGGTTTCTGTCACATGAATATACACTTACGATGCGGGTGCTTTCTAATTATCTTATAAGAAATTACAAGCCTTCAGATCACATTCTAAGAACTGCAGTAAACTTTCTGCTCAGAGACTTTTCATTACCACTCTTTGTGGTTTATCAGGGATTGTTGTCAAATATATGCCACAACTGAAAACTAAATCATGCAAACTTGACCATTTAAATCCAATGTTATTTGGACACTGTCTATTGTAAAATTGTGGATGTGTTTAAGAGCTGTGAAATGCAATGCAATGTGAGTACTTTATTGTTGTGGCAGTGTGTGAATGACTGTACTTCCATTCCTTCTCAATGTTACATTGAAGCAGCTGGTTTTTAGGAAGCAGTGAGACATCCAAGAGTGCTGCCAGAAGAGAATGTTTTGAGACACAAAACTTTTGTGATTTGTTTCATTTATTTTTGTTGTACTATTCAAAAATATAGCAGTATCCGTAATTAGTACAAATATACTTTTAAAATTAATCCTGAGAAACAGTGTGTTTGGAATATGAGGTCTTAATTGTTTTATGTTTTTATACAGTGTTGATTGGTATTTGATTATGGACGCTTTAGGAAAACCTATCAACCCTTCTGAAAGGGTCAAGAATTCAAAGTTTCTTTTTGGTCTGCATTGACACTTGAAGATGGTACTGATAGTCTGTCCTGAAATATCCGTAAACTACTACCAGCCAACAGTTCACAAAAATTGAGAAGAGTGGAGACCTCAATGTGTCTTTAATTTAAGACAGTCAAAACATTACTGTGGAGGGTCTGTTTGTGTTTCATGAATAAAATTAATGGAAGAACTTGGAACTTTTACACCATTTATTAATGTTGCGTTTGCCTCCGTTTGTACGTGGAGGTCACTCATGTGTTGAGATATAAGAACAAATTAGAATGTGGTACATTAAATACCTCACATTTTCTAATCTAATTGTTTCTACACAGTAAATTATGGAGACATATTTTCCATTACATTTCGTTTAACTTTTACATTTATGAAATACTTGACAAGAAGATGAACAAAATGATACTTTCATAATTTTTGGAAGAATTATGTTCAAAATTATATCAGAATATGTTTTCTGAGTATTGCTGTGTTCTTGGATGTGACAGATAGTAGTATGATAAAAGTATAATGATATCCTCCGAGGCAGTGTTACATTTCTACCAGACTACACAATGTCACATTCCAGAAGATAGTTTTCATAGTCACTGTCACGAGAACCTTGAGTCTGAAATGTATGTTTGTATCCTCTGTTTGGTTTTTTGCTGAACTATATTGAAAACTACATCAAAAAACATGTATTTATTTACAATGCTTGTTAATTACATAAACAGTTACGTGCTAAATACGGTATGTACACCTTTTCTACTTCTTATCCAACATTTAATACTACTGGATTTTATGAAATCACAGTTTTCTTGGCAGTACTCTATGTCAGACTTAGAATTTTTCCTTTTGTCTTCATTTTTTTTTTTTTTTTTTTTTTTCTTTTTTTTTTTTTATATTTTTTTTTTTTTATTTTTTTATTTTTTTATTTTTTTTTAAATTAAAAATTTAAAAAAAAAAAAAAAAAAATAAAAATTTTTTAAATATTTTAATTTTTTTTCTAAATAAAAAGAATATTTTCCTCAACACAACAAACACACAAAA
>Ga0123357_10001369_pt1 | contig 25803 bp, 17 predicted proteins | sample TergutEmb28metaG_FD_89873 | JGI IMG/M metagenome (GOLD analysis project Ga0123357, IMG submission 89873) | Embiratermes neotenicus P4 segment gut microbial communities from Petit-Saut dam, French Guiana - Emb289 P4 | ecosystem: Host-associated > Arthropoda: Insects > Digestive system > Gut ...
CACCGGCGCCGGCGAATGGGGCCGCGCCGCCACCACCGAACTCATCCGCAGCCGCATCAAGATCAAGAGCATGAACTTCATGCGCGGGCGCACCTTCATGAACAAGTGGGTCATCATCGACGAAGCGCAGAACCTGACGCCCAAGCAGATGAAAACCCTCATCACCCGCGCCGGCCCCGGCACCAAGATCATCTGCACCGGCAACCTGGCGCAAATCGACACCCCCTACCTCACCGAAGGCTCCAGCGGCCTGACCTACGCGGTGGACCGCTTCAAAGGCTGGCCGCACGGCGGCCACATCACCCTGGCGCGCGGCGAACGCTCGCGGCTGGCCGACTTCGCCAGCGACGTGCTCTAAAAACTCCCCGCCTGCGAGACTGTCGCAAAAGCTTCCTTGCTCCCCTCTCCCATCGAGGGAGAGACTGATGCAGCGCGGCGGCGCTGCCTACTTGTGCCCCAGAACCGGACAAGGCAAACAACATCGTCATTCCCGCGAAAGCGGGAATCCATGGGCGGCTCACTTCGCACGCCGCTGTTGGTGTGGTGCGGCCCCTGGATTTCCTGGCTGTGCGCGCCGATGATGCGCATGATGGCTTGCATGATGTCTTCTGGAGCACTTGGCGCATCGCCCGCATTGACCTGCGCTCGCTGACTGCCTCTTGGGGCAGAATCATCGATTAACCTGTCCACCATGTCCCTGAACACCTTCCACCATGTGTCCGGTCCGTACACTGGAGGGAGGGTTGGGGTAGGGGCCAGCAGCGGCCCGACAGGGCGCTACGGCTGCCCCCCCATCCCTGCCACGCGCACGCCCAAGCCAACGCAAGCCGCCTTGGAGCCGCTGCCCTCAGCCCCCAAAGGGAGAAAAGCCACACACCAAGTGCCTTTTTTACAACAACCTTCGAGAAAAGGTGTAACCGTTTTCACGAAAATAACGGCACGGCACTGGGAGTCCGAAGCGCCAGTGTCTCCAATGAGACCATTTGGAATCAAAAGCGCGTAAAGTATCAGAATGTAGGCAATCACATCAAGACAGGCAATGCCGATGATCGCCTCGCAAGTCGCCAGTTGGAACCGTAGCCTCTTGTTGCGCCTGCGCAACGTGTGCGGAACTGCGGTGTGCCCGAACCCGGCGCAGGTACCCCCTGCTTCGCCAACGACTTCAGCAGCCTGATCCACGCACGGTGTGCCACTTCGAAAACCGACCTATGACAGCCGCATCATCTGGGCGTGAGGAAGCATTCAAACTTGGTCAACCGTATAAGTAAAATTACGCAAAGATCATTGACAGAATGAAATAGTTGTTACAATGTTTGGTTATTTTTCGATGGGAACTCAAGTCAAACTGAGTTGCTCCATTGGAAAAACCGACCGTGGAGATACAATGAATCGCTTCTTTTTCTCCAGTAGCACCTCGCCCAACGTCAGTGCATGCGCACTTTTGTGGTTGCCGGGGCTTGGTCCCCTCCTCTCCGCCAACGCCGCTGTCACGCGCACCCGCGTACCAGCTGGCATCTCGTTGGCTCAAGACATGGCAACGCCGGCGGCAAGCACCCCTCAACAGCCGAAAGCGGGTGAACCACGCCCCGTCAAGCACCGAAAGCTGAGCGGATCGCCCCCGGATGCCGCTCCAACTCAAAAAAATGCTGCAACCGCGAAAAAATTGGCATGCGCCCTCAATTTTTACGTGCCCGATGCGCCCATACGAGTAACATCGCTGACCCGTTTGTTTACATTTGCCAATTTACGCCGCATGCGCTCAGAAAACGATAGCAATGACAGACAGATCTTTTCCGCTGGGTGCCCGTGCGCTGAGACTTGGCTGCGACCGGAGCGCCAGCGCTGCCCGGCTCAAAGAGCGACCCCAAGCCCCCCACGCCGCAGCGTGTAGCCAAGCTCATGCTTCCGAACTGCCCAGCACAAGCCCTGCGCGCATGCATAGGCTGCGTGGTCTTCACTGCCCTCAAAGCCGAGAGACTCCGCGCCGCTTCCTGCCTGGAGTCAGCGCCACCAGCGCGCCCCAAGGCGCCATGATCTCAATTTATACAGAGCGCCCCGAAAGAAATCTCAAATCAAAAGATCCGCCAACGGATATTTCAATAAATTCCTTTGTTCTTTACCATTTAACCATCTCACGCTGACACAAATATTACAATCTTTCATGCATAGAATCGGAGCCAATGCAGCCGCCACGCTTCAATTCCAAGAGGAGCCGATGCGCTGACGCATCGCCGTCATGAACCCACAGAACCTCATTTCACAGCAGAAAGAGCAGACCGCTGCTCCGCAGCCAAGGAGTGCTTGGCAGATCCAGCGCGCCGTCCTGTTCGCCCTGTTGCTGCGCGAGTTGAAGACGCGCTTCGGCGGGCGCTGGCTGGGGGCGTTCTGGGCACTCAGCGAGCCGTTGCTGCACGCTCTGCTGATGATCCTGTTGTACGGTTACTTGCGTCAGCGCAAGGTAGCTGGCGTAGACTACGTGATGTATCTCATCTCTGGCGTGATACCGTTCTTCATGTTCAGGAACATGGCCTTGCGCCTGATGGATGGCATTGACGCCAATCGAGCGTTATTTGGCTATCGGCAAGTCAAGCCTATTGATACTCTTATATCCCGCGCCACTCTGGAGGTCGGTATCTACAGCGCCGTTTACCTGATTGTGTTGATCATGCTCGGCTGGCTAGGACTGGACGTAATTCCGGATCACCCCCTGGAGCTGATCGCGGTCAGCGTCGCCTTTTTGGCGATCGGTTTTGGCTTGGGCCTGACACTGGCAGTGCTTACCAACGATTTACCAGAAATACGGGCGGTAATCCGCCGCATATTCTGGCCGCTCTACTTGATGTCGTGTGTCATCATTCCTGTGCACTCCTTTCCCGATAGCATCTTGAGTTGGTTGTTATTCAATCCGGTGCTGCAAGTGATGGAACTTTCACGTGGCTTCTATTTCAATGGCTACAACCGGCTCCCGCAGGTGAGTTTCGGCTATGTGGCCTTATGGGGGCTGCTGTTCGTCAGCTTGGGGTTGAGTCTGTACCGCGTGCGTCGTAAGCGCCTGCTGGCAGTGCAATGAGGTCGGCATGATTGAATTACGTCAGTTGACCAAATCCTACCGCACGCCGCATGGGCGGCGCTACGTCTTTCGGGATCTCAACTTCACCTTTCCCGCTGGCGTCAGCATCGGCCTGATCGGTCCCAATGGTGCAGGCAAGTCCACCCTGATGCGGCTGATCGGCCATATTGATTCACCCGACAGTGGCGAGGTTGTGACCGACAAGCGTATTTCCTGGCCAGTGGGCCTGAGCGGCGGCTTACAAGGGTCCCTTACCGGGCGTGACAACACCGAATTTGTCTGCCGTCTTTACGGTGCCCATGGCGCAGCGATGCGCCAAGTCGTGGCTTTCGTGCGCGATTTCGCTGGAATCGGCGACTACTTCGACCTCCCGATCAAGTCTTATTCGTCGGGCATGCGCTCACGCTTGGCGTTCGGCCTGAGCATGGCTTTCGATTTCGACTATTACCTGATCGATGAAGTAATGGCTGTGGGCGATGCGCAGTTCCGCAGCAAAAGCGAAGCCGTTTTTCGCGAAAGATTTGCGACATCTAATCTAATTTTGGTTTCACATAACATGCAAGATATCAAAAGGCTTTGTCAAGTTGTTGTTCTCGTACAAGACGGTGGCGCCACTCTGTATGAGGACGTGGAAGCCGGCATTGCGGCCTACCAGAAAAAACCTGCTATCACCACGAAAGCAGGCACCCCGATTGAGGCGGTGGCAGCATGAAAATATCTGACATGCCTTTGCCTCGCAAGCTAAAGCTGCTAATCATTGCTGCGCCACTGGCACTGGCTTGTATCTATTACCCGTTTTTTTCTGCCGATCGTTACGTGTCGGAATCAGTGATAACGGTACGCCAATCCAATAATGAAGGCAACGCCCCCGGTTTGATGTTCGCCATTCCCGGTTTGAGCACGCCGACCCAGAACGACACACTGTATGTGCAGCAATACGTCCATTCCTTGGGCCTACTGAACAAACTCGATAAACAACTGCACTTGCGCGATCATTATGAGGCGCAAAAAACAGATCCGTTTTTCCGTTTGTGGGGAGGTACCAGCCAGGAATGGTTCCTGGAATATTACCGCCAACGCGTCAAGGTAACCTATGAAGACGCTGCTTCTCTGCTGACCGTTGAAGTGGAAGGGTTCGACCCGGCTTTCGCTCAAGAATTGAACAAAGCCATTTTACGGGAAAGCGAGCAATTCGTCAACGATTTTTCGCAGCGCATTTCAACCGAGCAAATGAAGTTTGCCGAGGGCCAATTGCAAGTAGCCCAGGATCGGCTGAAAGACGCGCAACAGAAAGTGCTGGCCTTCCAGCGAGAGCATCACCTGCTGGACCCCACGGCGCAAGCGCAGGCGTCCAGCGTGCTCACCGCCGAATTGCAGGCCACGCTGGCGCGGCAGGAAGCGGACTTGCGTGCCGCGCGCAGTTATCTCACTGAGGGTTCTTATCAAGTCCAGGCACTGAGCAAGCAACTCGAAGCCACGCGCAGCCAGTTGAAAGCCGAGCAAACCCGTTCGATTTCCGGCGAGCGAGATACCGCGCTGAATGCGCTGACCGCCGAGTTTCAGGACTTGAAGGTGGCGCTGGGTTTCGCCGAAGACACCTACAAGCTCTCGCTGACCGCGCTGGAGAGCGCCCGGATCGACTCCATTCGCAAGGTCAAAAGCCTGGTGGTGATCGAGCCGCCTTCGCACCCTGAAAAAGCGATCTACCCGCGCACTTTCTACAACCTCATCACGCTGCTCATCGTGTGCTCACTGCTCTACGGCATCGTGCGTCTGGTAGTAGCTACCGTTCGTGAACACCAGGATTGATGCTGCCATGCGTTGCTTGATACGACTTCTTCAAAAATACACAGCCGTTCGGCCGGTGCTTGATCGTAGGGGGCCTGTTTTGCTCTTTCCCCCTCTGGGGGAAGGCAGGGATAGAGGCCAGCCACAGATCCCTGTGAAACCGCTGCTGGCCCCCACCCCAACCCTCCCCCTGCGGGGAAGGGGGCGCATGAACTCCCTGCGCCGCGCCTTTCGCTTGGGCGTGGGCTGTGCGTTTATTTTTCTGGCGCCGACCTTAACCTCGGCCCAAACTGGCATCGACCTGCTGACCACCAACCCCCGGGGCCTCACCCAGAGCACCCCGCTGAACGTGCCGGCAAATAGCGCCAGCACGCCTGCTAGCGACGCCGCCAGTGCGCTGGCCGGGGCTACCGCCAGCGCGCTGGCCGGGATAGGGGGGGGCATGCCTGCCGGAACAACCACGTACATAAAAGGAAATCCCGCAGCGTCTTCTGGCTCCATGCTGCAACTTCCGCTACCGCCCAACCCAGCCACTGCGGGCACGCCGGTCGTCTTCGGCTCGCAGATGTTCACTGGGCGCTTCAGCTTTGAATCGCTCAACGGTTTCAACCCTGATTACCAACTGTCCGATGGCGACCGCGTCAGCGTCCGGCTGTGGGGTGCCTTCAATCTGGACAGTTCTCAAGCCGTTGATGCCCAAGGCAACATTTTCATTCCGAATGTCGGCCCGATCCGCGTGCGCGGCGTGCGCAACGGCGACCTCAACAAGCAAGTCGAAACCCAGATCAAGCGGGTGTTCCGCAGCAACGTCGGCGCCTACGCCAGCCTGGAGGCGGCGCAGCCGGTAAAGGTGTTCGTGACCGGCTTTGTGCGCGCGCCCGGTCTGTATGGCGGCCTGTCGTCCAATTCGGTGCTGTACTACCTGGACAAGGCTGGCGGCATCGACCCGGATCGCGGCAGTTTCCTGGACGTGGAGGTGCTGCGTGGCAACCAGTTGCGCAGCAAGATCAATCTCTACGACTTTTTGCTGAAGGGGCAGATCGAGCAGACCCAGTTGCACGATGGCGATTCCATTGTGGTACGCCCGCGCCAGCACACGGTACAGATCGGCGGCGAGGTGTTAAACCCTTACGTGTTCGAATTTTCGAATCCGACCATCAGCGCCAGTGATCTGCTGGCCATGGCGCGCCCCACCCCAGCGGCGACGCACATCAGCATCGTGCGCGGCATCGGCGCCCAGACGCGCAGCGAGTATTACCCGCTGGCGCAAGCGTCCAGCACGGTCATCGAAGACGGCGACCAAGTGACGCTGACCGCCGACAAATACCCCGGCACGGTGCTGATCCGTGTGGAAGGCGCCAACCTGAGCGAGCGCACCCTGGTGCTGCCTTACGGCTCGCGCCTGAGCGACGCCATAGCGCGCATCCGCCCAGCGCCACAGGCCAACATGGCGGCCTTGCAGTTGTTCCGCAAATCGGTCGCCGTGCGGCAGAAAGAGATGCTGGAAGTTTCGCTGCGCAATCTGGAGACTTACGCCCTGACGGCGCGCTCGTCCACCAGCGAGGAAGCCACCTTGCGCACGCGCGAGGCGGAGTCGATCCTGCAATTCGTGGAGCGGGCGCGCAAGGTGGAGCCGCGCGGACAGGTCATCCTGTCCAACAAATCGACGGCTGGGCAAACCCTGCTGGAAGACGGCGACGTGCTGCACGTGCCGCAGCGCAGCAACCTGGTACTGGTCAGCGGCGAGGTGACGTTCCCGAACTCGCTGGTGTACGACGTGCGCGCTTCGGTCCAGGACTACGTGGCGCAGGCGGGCGGGTTCACGCAGAGCGCCGACGAAGCCAAGATCATTGTGCTGCACCAGGACGGCAGCGTAGCCACCAACACCCGGCGCCTGTCAGTGCAAGCTGGCGACCAGATCATGGTGTTGCCGAAGATCACGACCAAGCGGGTGGAAGTCGCGCGCGGCATCACGCAAATCATCTACCAGATCGCCGTGGCGGCGAAAGTGGCGCTGGGGCTGTAAAGCAACTCTGAGTCAATTTTTGACATTTTTGGGGTACGGCTCATGCCTTGGTCATTCACTGCCGCAGGCTCCCAACTCAACCTTTCCCTCCGAGGAAAGGCGGTTTTATTCCCCTTCTTGGAAGCTGTCGCGAAAGGAGCGCGGCAGTTACTCCCTCCCCCTCTGGGGAAGGGTTGGGGCAGAGGCCAGCAGCGGACCTGTCGGGAGCCGCAGTTGGCCCCCATCCCTGCCTTCCCCCAGAGGGGGAAGGAGCAAGACTTCTCCCTTTGGGAAGCAGGGAGGGCCCAGCAGCGCAAAAACCGCATGACTGAACCCACAACGCTCTCACCGCATAAAGGCCGAAAAACATAACACTGCGGCTACACCAGAACATTATCTGGTTCGCGACACGCCGTCAGTATCCATGATATTTCAGCCTTAGTTAGTTACAAAATGACACAACACCGATGAAAGTTCTCACCGTTTTCGGAACGCGCCCGGAAGCCATCAAGATGGCGCCGCTGGTCAAGGCTTTGGAATTGCATGCCTCCATTGAGAGCCGGGTGTGCGTCACCGCCCAACACCGACAAATGCTGGACCAAGTGCTTGAGCTGTTCGATATTCAGCCCGACTACGACCTGGACATCATGCGCCCGGGGCAGGACTTGTACGCCATCACCGCCAACATCCTGCAACGCATCGGCGAGGTTTACCAAGCCTGCCGGCCAGACGTGGTGCTGGTGCATGGCGATACCACCACCACTTTCGCGGCATCGCTGGCCGCGTTCTACCAGCGCATCCCGGTTGGGCACGTCGAAGCCGGTTTGCGCACGCACAACCTGTATTCGCCCTGGCCGGAAGAAGCCAACCGTCAGCTCACCTCCGTGCTGGCGCACCTGCATTTCACTCCGACCTCGATTTCCCGCCAGAACCTTCTGGTTGAAAACGTGGACGCGGCCCGCATCCATGTGACCGGCAACACCGTTATCGACGCCTTGCTGGCCGTGAAGGCCAAGTTCGAACAGTCGCAAGAACTTGCCGGCCAGATGGCGCAGCGCTTCCCGTTTTTGCGCGATGGCGCGCACATGGTGCTGATCACCGGGCACCGCCGCGAAAATTTCGGCGACGGGTTCGAACGCATCTGCCAAGCCATCCACACCTTGGCGCAACGCCATCCGGAGGTGGATTTCGTCTACCCCGTCCACCTCAATCCGAACGTGCGCGAACCGGTGATGCGGCTGCTCTCGAACGCGCCCAACATTCACCTGATCGAACCGCTGGACTACCTGCCTTTCGTCTATTTGATGATGCGCTCGCACGTGATCCTGACGGACTCCGGCGGCATTCAGGAAGAAGCGCCCTCACTCGGCAAGCCCGTGCTGGTGATGCGCGACACCACCGAGCGGCCCGAGGCGGTTGAAGCCGGCACGGTGCGTCTGGTGGGCACGAATACCGCCTCCATCGTCGACAACATGCATGAACTGCTCATCAACCGCGCCGCCTACGAGCGCATGAGCTTTGCCCACAACCCGTATGGCGATGGCCGTGCCTGCTCACGCATCGTCGATGCCTTGGTCGCGTCTTTTTCCTGACTCAAAACCACACTTAAAACTATCCACATGAGTGCCTCCTTTGACACCATCTCCATGATCGGCCTGGGCTACATCGGACTTCCGACGGCCGCCATGTTCGCCTCGCGCCGCAAGAAAGTGATCGGCGTGGACATCAACCGCCATGCGGTCGAAACCATCAACGCAGGCCGCATTCACATCATCGAGCCCGAATTGGATGGGATCGTCCAAAAAGCGGTGAACGAAGGCTTTCTTCGCGCCACCACGCAGCCCGAACCCGCCGATGCGTTCCTGATCGCGGTGCCGACACCCTTCAAGGATGGCCACGTGCCCGACGTGTCGTATGTCCAGGCTGCCGCCGAATCGATCGCGCCGGTGCTGCGGGCCGGCAATCTGGTGATCCTTGAATCGACCTCGCCCGTGGGCACCACCGAGCAGCTCGTTCAATGGCTGGCCGCGGCCCGGCCCGACCTGAGCTTTCCCACGGACGGCGCCAGCCACGTGGACGTCAACGTCGCCTACTGCCCGGAACGGGTGCTGCCCGGCCAAGTGGTGCGCGAACTGGTGGACAACGACCGCATCATCGGCGGGCTGACGCCGGAATGCGCGCGGCGCGCGAGCGCCTTGTACCGCATCTTTGTGCAAGGCGAACTGCTGGTGACGAACGCCCGCACCGCCGAAATGTGCAAGCTCACCGAGAACGCGTACCGCGACGTGAACATCGCGTTCGCCAACGAACTGTCCCTGATCTGCGACAAACTGGACATCAATGTCTGGGAGTTGATCAAACTGTCCAACCGCCACCCGCGCGTGAAAATTCTCCAGCCCGGCCCCGGCGTCGGCGGTCACTGCATTGCTGTGGACCCGTGGTTCATTGTGGATGCAACGCCCGAGCAAGCGCGCCTCATTCGCGTGGCGCGAGAAGTCAACGACGGCAAGCCGCATTGGGTCGAGAAAAAGGTGGAGGCAGCAGTGGAAGATCTGTGCAGCGGCGGCAACTTGGCGCGCAGCGACGTCCGCATTGCCTGCTTCGGGCTGGCCTTCAAACCGGACATCGACGATCTGCGGGAAAGCCCGGCGGTCGAAATTGCCTGCGCGCTCGCAAGGAAATACCCCCAGCGCGTGATCGCCGTCGAGCCCAACGTGGACAGCGCTCCGAAGGCGCTCCAGAGCGCCGGCGTTGCCCTGAGCACGTTGGAACAGGCCGTCGCCGCGGCCCATGTCTTGGTCCTGCTGGTCGATCACCGCCAGTTCAAGGAAACCGTGCCGGCGGTGGGCAAGCACCAGCGCCTCATCGACACCAAGGGCATCTGGGGTTGAAATAGCTGCGAGGATCAAAGTTCCGATTGAATTTGGAGCGTCTATTGATTGCCCAACTAAAATTCGATAAAAACATGATGTGCTGACATATCTGAACATCACTCCTTGGCGATTTTATACGGCAAACGGCCATTTAATTTATCAAAGCAATGAAATTGCTGCTCATAGGCGGTGTGTCTTAACAAGGAAAAAATCTGGTGGCAACGCTAACAAATGACCGCACCCTCCGAATTCTTGAGGAGCGCGATCCTCCCCGTGAAGAAATTGACGCGCCACCAACACGCCGTGCGATGCTGGAATTGGCGGAAAAATTAAGATACTCTGAATTGGCTCGCTACCGCGCCGAAGAGCTTCTGGAATCTCGAAATGACGAGATCATTGAAATCTCAGAAACGCTCCGCCTCAGCACGATTCAACTGACCTCAGTAAAAAACCAAATCGATGCTCTCACACGCACAGAATTAGATTTGCGCCTGGCTCTGGAACGAGAAACACAAACTGCTGCCACTGCAAAAGCGTTGCAACAATCCGATGCCACCCATCTGAAAATGAGGATCGCCGAAATAAACTCACTTCAGGATGAACTGACCGCCCGCAATCAAGTTGTCGATTCATTGCGGTCACACTTAGAGGAAACGCAAAAAACAACCAGCCAAACCGCAAGCCTGCTGATCACAGCAGAAGCTAACCGTACTACAGCCGAACGTTTGCAAGTTGCTTTGAAAAATGAACTAATCGAACTACAACAAGAAATTTCACGCCAACACAACAGCCAGACCGCCGCCGAGCATCAACGAAGCATGTTAGAAGGCAAAATAGTCGAATTACAACAAGAAATTTTGCACCAGCGCAATACTCAGACCGCAGCTGAAAATTTGCAAAAAACACTAGAGGGGAGGACCATTCAATTGCAGCAAGAAATTTCAGATCAACATAAGACTCAGGCCATTGCCGAGCAATTACGAAGTACTCTGGAACTGAAAATAGCTGAGTTGCAACAGGAAGTCATGCGTCAGTGCAACACCCAAATTGCTGCCGAAAATTTGAGAAACACGCTAGAGAAAAAAATAATCGAATTGCAACAGACAACCCTGCGGCAGAGCAAAGATCAAGCCACCGCTGAAATTTTACGAACTAATTTACAAAAACAAATTACGGAACTCCAGCAAGAAATTTTGCATCACCGTAAAGCCCAGACTGCAACCGAAAGCCGCCGAAACGACTTAGAAAATAAAATCACCGAACTACAACAGAAAGTTCTGCACCAACAAAACAACCATGCTGCCGCAGAACTCTTGCGCAACACTTTGGAACAGCGAATTGCCAAGCTGCAGCAGGAAGCCGTGCGCCAGCACGACACCAAAGCCGTTGCAGAGCATCTGCGCAATATCTTAGAGAAAAAAATAACTGAGCTCCAGCAAGAAACCTTGCGCCAACGCAGTGCATTGATTGCAGCTGAGCGATCTGCCGCTTCGGCCCGCCAGACATTATCATTTCAGCTTGGGCATGGACTGATCATAGCCTGGAAGAGCTGGAGCGGTTTACGCCGCCTGCCCAGCCTGCTGCTGGATTTACGCCGACAAGCCAAGGAAGGCCGTTTCCGCCATGGAAAACTCTCTGCGGCCACAGGCAACCATCAGAATTTCTCCAACACCAAACTGAGCAGCGAAATCGAAAACGTGTTCCGGGTTGACGGCATAGCGACAGCGGAAACCCAATGGCAAGCTGCAGCCCAACAGACCCCCCCCATTGATTGGGCCAATGCTGGCACGCACTTGGCTCGACTTGTATTGCCGGTAGATCGCGACGCCGGCTGTCGGCTTGCACGAGCGGCATTTCAATCCGATCCGCGCCCATTCAGGCGCAAATGGCTTGCATTCACACTTTTTGATGCTGGCTTTATTCGTGAGGCGCATGAATTGCTGACATCGCTTCCGGCGGAATACGAACTGAAACCTTCAGAGCGAAACAAGATCGATTGGATTGCCGGAGCCTTCCGCCTGCTGGCGAACTGCCCAGAGCTTTCTCCGCGAAACCATGGCGTGCTGCCCCACGCGGACGGTCCCATTTTGTATGTGGCAGCGAGCGCCCTGCCTTATCACGTCAGCGGCTACACCCTCCGCACCCATGCCGTTCTCAGCGCGCTGACTGCGCTTGGCAACGAGGTGATCTGCGTCACCAGACCCGGCTACCCGAACGATCGCAGTGATGCGCGGCAGCAACTTTCAGAGTTCCAACAGGTCATTGATGGGGTCCGCTACGAGTCGCTCCCCGGCCCACACCGCCGCAAACTGCCAGCAGACCAGTATTTTGCCGAAGCATCCGAGACGATCGAAGCCCGGGCGCGCACCCTTGGCGCGCGGGTGATTCACGCCGCCTCCAACTACGAGAATGCCCTGCCAGCCCTGATGGCCGCGCGCCGGATTGGCGTGCCCTTTGTCTATGAAGTCCGCGGATTGTGGGAGTACACGGCGGCGAGCAAGAAACCCGGTTGGGAAACGACCGAAGGATTCGCGCTGGACCGCAAACTGGAAACGTTCACGGCCAGTGAAGCGGATCATGTCCTCACCCTCACTCAGGCTCTGGCTGATGAACTGATTCGACGCGGTGTGCGTCGCGAACACATTACGCTGGTCCCCAACGCCATCGATCCCAAAGTATTCACGCCTGTTGCGCGCGATACCTTGCTGGCTAATGAGTTGGGGCTCCCTGAAGATGCCTTTGTGGTGGGATACATCGGGTCGGTCGTCGGCTATGAAGGACTTGACGATCTCGTCAGCGCAGTCGCACAACTGGCGCCTGAGTTGCCTCAGTTGCGACTTCTCGTGGTCGGTGACGGCGATGCTTTGCCATCGTTGCGGCAACAGATCGCGTCGCTGGAGCTCTCCGGTCATGCCATCCTGACAGGCAGAGTCGATCCCAAGGAGACGCAGCGCTACTATTCTTTGCTGCAAGTCGTGGCGCTACCCCGCAAACCCTACACCGTCTGCCAACTCGTCTCGCCGCTGAAGCCTCTGGAAGCCATGGCCATGCGCGTGCCGGTAGTTGTTTCCGATGTGCATGCCTTGAAGGAAATGGTGGAAGACGGTGTTTGCGGCCTGGTATTTCCCGCCGGCCGCGTCGACGCCTTGGCGGACAGTCTTCGCAAGCTCATCACATCACCGCAGTTGCGGCAGCAGCTGGCAGATGCAGCCTACCGCGATGTCACCACGAAACGAACTTGGGCGCAGATTGCAAGCAAGCTGGCTCAAATCTATCCGAAGACAGGGGCCGAGACAGTACCACCCGCTGCCATCGCATTGGCTGCCCACCCCGCGCCAGTAAAGCCGGAACCAGTCCGCAGAGAAGCCCCCCCCCCGGCCACCGCGATTTCACTGGTCACGATCGAGCCTCTGCCGCTTCCTCCTGGCAAAAATGCCATGAGCGCCGAAGAAAAAGAGCAATTCAATGCGCGGCTCACCGCAGCCTTGGCGCAAGGCAGCGTGCCGGCGGTCATTGAACTCGTCCGGCAACAGACTTCGGGGCGCTCTGACAAATTCGCCAGTTTTTGCAAACTCAGGGCTGCCTCCGTGCTCCTCGCGTCCGGGATCCTGCAACAAGCCTACGCGCTTACCGAAGAAGCCTTGCAGTTGGCCCCAGGCGCAGCGACCTTGCGCGGCGCCGCGCGCCTGTACTACAACGCAGCGCAATTCGATCGCGCAGGCGAACTCGTTCAGATGCTGGAAGCCAGCCTGCCTTCCGTCAGCGATGCCGACCGCCGCTTCATTGCCGAAGTTCGCGGCCGCCAGCAGTTGGCTCGGTGGGCCAAGGCGCCGGCCGCCCAGCGCAGCCTGCCGGTACAACCGCGACGCGTTCTCAACATATTGGCCTTCAGCCTGCCGTATACCTCCGTCGGCTATGCGACCCGCTCCCACGGCTTGGCCCAAGGCATCCAGCAAGCCGAGTGGGACATCCGGCCCTACACCCGCGTCGGCTTCCCCTTCGACTTCAAGCCCGAACTGCAAGGCCAGACACTGCCAGAGCAAGATGAAATTGACGGTTTGACCTACCGGCGCGTGTTCGACGCTCAGCGCAGCGCCATGAATGAAGTCGAATACCTGCTGGCTTCAGTTGCCCATTACGAGCGCATCATCGCTCAGGAACAGCCTGAGATCGTTCATGCGGCGTCCAACTACGTCACTGCCCTTCCGGCACTGATCGCAGCCCGGCGCCTGGGTGTTCCCTTCGTCTATGAGGTCCGCGGATTCTGGGAAGTCACCCGCTCATCCCGTGATGAAGCCTTCGAAAACACGCCAAAGTACCGCTTCATGCAATTCTTCGAGGGGTTGGTCGCCCGTCAGGCGGATCGCGTCATCACCATCACCACCGCCATGAAGGAAGAGCTGATCGGTCGCGGCGTGCTGGCCGAAAACATCGCCATCGCCTTCAACAGCGTTGACCCTGAGCGATTCGTCCCCCGGCCACGCGACACCGCCTTGGCGCAGCGTTTGGGCCTGCCATCCGGCATTCCGATCATTGGCTACATCGGCTCCTTCGTCGACTACGAGGGGCTGGACGATCTGGTCGAAGCCGCCCACCGCCTCAAGCAAACCGGGTACGACTTCCGGTTGCTGCTGGTTGGAGATGGTGCCATCTTTGAAGCTCTGAAAACCCAGATTGACACACTTCAATTGACCGATCGAGTGCTCCTGACGGGGCGCGTCCCCCACGACGAAGTTGAAAATTACTACTCCTTGGTGGATATCGCGCCGTTCCCCCGCAAACCGTGGGAGGTATGTGAACTGGTGTCGCCGCTCAAGCCCTTCGAGGCCATGGCCCTGCAGAAAGCCGTGGTCGTTTCAAGCACCCGCGCCTTGAATGAAATTGTCACCAATGGCAGCAATGGCCTGGTTTTTGAAAAAGGCAATGTGGAATCATTGCGCGCCGCACTCCAGGCCGTGATCACCGATCCGCAATTGCGGATTTCCCTGGGTCATCGCGCGCGCACCTGGGTTGAAGAGCAGCGTAGTTGGAAAGTTGCGGGAGTGGCGGTAACAGCATGCTATGCCGAAGCCATAAACTCACCTAGTTCGCCCCGATCTCACCGAACACAGTGAGTCTCCGCCATGAAGTCCATCGCCTTTACACAGCTTGCGCCAATCGAGATTTCTCCCAGCGCGCTCGGTGAGAATAGCCCATGCCGCTTAGCTCTTTATGACAATCGCGCCGAGAGCTACAGTTTTACAGAAATTCCTGCAGGAGAAACCACTTGCATTGATCTTGAGAGACTGACCCATTTCAACTACCGCTACAAGCTACAAAAACGGGTTGACGGCAAATGGTCCGATATCACTAAATTTGAGCGCCTTTTACCGGAACAAATCACGCCAGATGGGATAAAATATTTATTTTATCCCAGTGCCACATCCCGAAAATTAATCGTCGTCTTTCAAGCGATGAATGTCAAGCCGGGATACAATTATATCCGAACATTAGACACGATTGACGCCAACCAGTTATTCATTAAGGATGATTACGGCTCGGACCCCACAACCCACAGCTCTTATTACCTAGGACCGCAGCGTCAACTAGATATCTCCTTAAGAACACAGCATCTGATCCGGTCATTATGCGAACACTTGCGCTTAACGCTGGAGGATTGCATTTTTTGCGGCTCATCGAAGGGCGGCTTCGCTGCCCTGTACCATGGTTTTGCTTTGGGCGCTGGCGCAGTTGTCGCAGGAGGCCCACAAATCAAACTCGGCACTTTTCTTTTTTCACGAAGTAAATCCTCCAATTTGCCTCCGATCTTGGAATATCTCAGCGGAGGTCGAGAAGCGACAGATGCTGCCTGGGCCGATGAAATTTTACCTGGAATCATGCGCAATGCCAGGAACCCATCGCCCAAATTATTTATTCATGTAGGACGTGGCGATCCTCATTATGAAAAACATATCTTACCATTTTTAGCAATTTGCGACGATCTTAATATCCGACAAATATCACTAGATATTGGCGAATACAGCACCCATGAAGAGCTGGCTACTCATTTCCCAATTTATTTACACGACACCCTGCAAAATTTAGCAGGAATGCCCCAAAAAAATATAATTACCATCGCGAACGATAAACCTCCAGCTTTCACGCAGTCTCTCCACGCGACCCCAGTTTATCCTGTCACTATCCCAACGACACCACCAGCTGAATCCAACGCCCGTCTGGCGCCAATTACGCCCGCGAACATAATGTTCAATAGAATCAGATCTGCCTTTTCCAATCAAAGTCAGTTGACAATACAAGCTGCTACCAAGCGCGTCTTCAGCTGCACCATACCCTTGCGCAAAGGCTTCACCTTACACTTAGAAGAAGTACGCCTCGCAAAAGGACCAACTTTGACCCTATTGGAAGATCGTATCGATCTGATTGCCGCAGCGTCAAGCAGAGAAGGAGGCAATTACATCTACAGCTCACAAGATCGCGGGCAGCAGTGGGTTCGTCTTTATCCAGACACAGATTTCCAAGGACCAATTTCACAAGTCTTCACTGCCGCCGACGGTTCTCGTCTGGTTCGATGCCAAAACATTGGCAAATTATTTTTCTTTGATCCAACCGGGCGCCTTCTTCAGGAGCAACAACTTCCTTCGCCCCACGGCTGGCATGGCAGCCAAGGCATTGGACAGTCTCGCGACGGAACTATCTTATACAGCGAATACCCGTCTCCTGATGTTCCAGGGCAACCTCTCCGTGTTTGGCGCTTCAGACCAGGCGCGGCACAGTGGGAACAAGTATTTGAACAAACCGCTGGCCAGCGCCCTCCACAAGGTGATTTGCGCCATTTCCATGTATGCACCACCACACCTGCCGCGCCTGACACATGGATATTGGCTTCCGGCGATATGACCACGCATTGTCGTCTATGGACAAGTCGAGACAATGGAAACCACTGGACTGAAATTAAAGTTAAAAATTTCCCACTTGATATTTCTGCCGCAAGCTCCTCTTCCGCCAATAGATTAAGAATTTCACCCTTCGATATAGTTCGCATACTACGATTCACCTCAATCAACAATGCAACTGACGGTTGCTATGTCTGGGGTACGGATGACAGCTTGGGCGTCGGGCGTGCCGCGCTCATAAAGATGCGTCTGGAAGAATCAGCAGCTCATTTTGAGATAGCCGGCTGGCTAGGAGAAAATTACACTCGGAACATTGTTGCTTTGGCCGACGACTTATTCCTCACCGTCAGCGAATCGAAGAACAATTTATCCCATATAGATTTTTCAATTTGGGACGCAATCACTAACAGTTCCTTTCAATTCAAAATACCCAACCCTCGTCGCGCACAATTAAGCACGACCGCATCAGTTGGAAGCTTCCACACTGCAGCCGGCAGCGCTTTTTTAAAATGGAATGATGGCATATTCTCAAACGATCCATGCCGCATTCTAAAAATCACCATTGAGGAATAAAAAAATGATCCCATATGAAAATCTGAATCAAGCCATAAAACAGCGAACGGTTCAGTATGCCGAAAATATTATGAAATTCGGTTGGCAGCGACGCGGATTCCCGCCGCTGGATTTAACCAAGCCTATCCCATGGGAATTAAAATCTCCCGACCAGCGCAGTTGGAATTTTCACATTCACTGCTGGGATATGCTGGACAGTATCTTGGCCGTCCATTCAGAAACAGGGGATGCCAAATATCTTGAGTTCTGCCTTCCAATCATCGTTGACTGGATCAAAAAACACGAAAAACTAGAAGCAGTTAAATCTCCATTTGCCTGGGATGACATGGCGGCAGGAATTCGAGCCCTTCGCTTGTCTTACGCAACCGATGCCGTAACTGCAGCTGGACTGGGAGACAAAACCACCCACAAGCGTCTGTGGCACGCAGTGGAAATGCACAGAGAATACCTGAGCGATGATGCCCATGTCTCATTTCACAACAATCATGGATTTTACCAAGTGGCTGGCCAGTTGGCCATGAGCCGGCGTTTCAACGGACGGCTCCCACTCATGGCAGAAGCGCATGCCCAGGCAACAACCCGCTTACTGACCATGATCGACAATCAGTTCATGGAAGATGGCGTCCACCGGGAACATTCTCCAGACTACCATCGCATGGTGTACGAAACGCTCAAAACCATGGTTTCTGCGGGTTTGGTGGATAACGAAACGATCATTGCGCGCATTGATCGCATCGAGCAAGCACTGTCGTGGTTCGTTACTCCAAGCCGGAATCTTGTTAACTTCGGCGACTCGGACCTCCGTGCGGTCGGTGCCTCAATCAGCAGCGTCAAGCATCGATGGCACACCTCCGAGATGCAGTTCATCGCCAGCGGCGGGGCCATCGGTACAAAGCCAAAGCAAAACAGCATGCTGTTTGCGCAAGGCGGTTATTTTGTGGTGCGAGAGCCGGCCCAGGATGTCGCCAATAGTTTTCAACGATCTTCCTATCTGGCACTAATGGGGGCCTTTCACTCACGCACGCACAAGCATGCCGACGATTTAAGCTTTGTCTGGAGCGATCGTGGCTCCGATCTCCTCGTGGATGCCGGACGCTACGGCTATATCGGCAAAACTGAGCAAGGCTCCCCACTCTGGCTTGATGGCTATTGGTACAGCGATCCAAAGCGGGTTTATATAGAAACCACGCGCGCGCATAACACGCTGGAATTCGACGGCATCAATTACAAACGCAAAGGAGCCAAACCATATGGCAGCGCCTTGGGGCGCTCCATTCATGGCGAGCATGGCTTGTACGTCATCGAAGCCGAAGTCAAGCAGTTCAACAGCATCCGGCATGTGCGCACGCTCATCTTTCGACCTGGGTACTGGCTGATTGTTTTCGATTGGTTTCATGACAATCTGCAGAAACCGCATCGGGCGAGGCAGTGGTTTCACTTAGCGCCCCAATTAGGGTTGCTGACCGAAAAAAAAGGCTACGTTGTTTCCGTGCCAGATTCGAGTGAACCGCTGCGCACGATTCCTCTGCTTCCAGGCGTCACGCCCTCACGCCCTTATTTGGCAGAAGACGAGCCCCAGATGCAAGGATGGTACTCACCAACCGACAATGAGTTGATTCCGAATTACGCTTTCTGCTATGAAATCGATCAGGCTGCGCACGGCTGTTTGGCCACACTGTTCAGCTTCTCCTCTTCATTGACTGCGGATCAGACCTGGTCCAATGCCAATCCATCTGGCCGCAATGCCCGATTCAGATGGTCCGATGAGCACGGTCGTCATACACTGGAGTTGGCACGCCCCCAAGAGGGATCATTGACTGTCAACTATGAATCGCCCGTGCGCTGATTCGCCTTTGAGCTTTAATTTCTAGGAAATTTTAGTTTTACTATGCATCGCTGGAAGCTGGTAATAATATTCGCTTTTTTAGCGCATTTGCCAGTTTCAGCTGAGCAATGGCAGGCTCGCAATGCCGCTGAAGTTGCAGCAGCGGCGCATCAAGCGGCTCCCGGCGACGTTATCGTCCTGACAAACGGTCGCTGGGAGGATCAATACCTTCGTTTTGAGGCTCGCGGAACCCCTCAAGCTCCAGTGACCCTGCGGGCGCAGACGCCGGGGCAGGTTTTCTTGACGGGCAGCTCTCGCTTGGATATTGCTGGCCCTTGGTTGGTGGCACAAGGGTTACGATTTGAAAGCGGCGCACTGCAGCATGGGCAAAACATCATCCGTTTCACAGATAAATCCAGCCATAGTCAACTGACAGAATCGGCTATTATTAATTACAATCCACCAGACCGATCCACACGGTACTTCTGGGTAGCACTTTACGGCGATCACAACACCGTGGATCACAGTCTTTTCCAAGGGCAAGATCATTCCGGGGTGACGCTGGCAGTCGTTCATAAAAACGACAAGATAGATGCACACACTATCAAATGGAATTATTTTTTAGATCACAAACCCGGCGATGGCAATGGGTTTGAAACCATTCGCATCGGCACATCTGACAGCTCCCAGTCTCGCTCGGAAACCACCATTCAGCACAATCTGTTCGAACGCACCGATGGAGAAATTGAAATCATTTCCATCAAATCCGGAGGAAATACCATCGCGTTCAACACGTTTCGTCAGGCTGCCGGAACAGTGACGCTGCGCCATGGCAGCAATAACCGTATCGTCGGCAATTATTTTTTGGGTGATCATATCAAGGGAAGCGGAGGTATTCGCATCATGGGTGATGGTCATACAGTGGAAAACAATGTCCTCCAAAATTTGCAGGGACTTGTTGGTGGCGCCATTGTTTTTTATTGCTCCCAACCCGATGCCGCCATAGACGAAAATCCCCTCATCACGAATGTTAAAGTGCGTGGCAACAGCATTGTCAACAGTCAAACTCCCGCTTTCAATTTTGATGCTGGCTGTGGCACGCTACGGCGATCAGTGTTGCCCGAAGCTGTTGCAATAGAAAATAATACTGTTATCGAGTCCCGATCCGATTTTTCGCACGGGATCATGGGGCCGCACTGGACTTTGCAAGATAACATCTATATCGGCAAACCTGATGCCCACCTTCCTGCTGCAGGCGTGACCCGTGGGGATACCAACCTAAAAATAACTTCCGCTGGTGTCCCGGGCATACCCGGGAAGTCCATGCAAGCACCATTAACATCGTGTGATGTCGGCCCTTCCTGGATGCGACACTGCAGCCCCAGCAGTGGCCGGTCACGCGGCGATTGATGCCTAAAATCATGTTAGCCACTAATGTGGCACATGAAAAAGACGGGCGCATACGCTCACTGACTAAAACATTAGTGCAGTAATGACAGGATCAAAAATAAGCTCCCGCATGATTGGACGACACCTGCGCATTGCGTTGATTGCTGATGAGCTGACGCGCAGTTGCCTGCCCGCCGAATGCAACATTACCCATCTCACGCCGCTGAATTACAGTTGGGTGCTGCGCTTCTGGAAGCCTGATCTTTTGCTGGTGGAATCCGCCTGGAACGGGGTGCGCAATCGCTGGAAGTACCGCATTGCGTCCTATACCGATTACCCTGAACGCACCAACCGCAGCTTGGCCAAGGTGATCCAACTGGCGCGCGATCTTGGCATTCCTTCGCTTTTCTGGAACAAGGAGGACAGCGTTCATTTCGACCGCTTCATTGCCAGCGCCAAGCTGTTCGATCACATACTGACCGTGGACAGCAACGCCGTCCCGCGCTACCGCGCCGTGGTGGACGCGCGCACCACGGTGGGCACAATGATGTTCGCGGTGCAGCCCGCGCTGCACACGCCGGACATCGCCGAGCCTAAAATCATGCGCGCCAACTTCGTCGGCAGCTACAGCCTGCATATGCATGACAACCGCCGTCAATTGCAGCACATGCTGTTCAAGGCGGCGGCGGATGAACTGGGGTTGACGGTGTTCGACCGCAATTCCGGTCGCAAATCGGCCAACTACCGCTATCCAGCCAACGACATTTCAATGGAAGTGAAGCCCGCCGTGCCCCATGCGGCCACGGTTGACATCTATCGCGACTATCTGGTTTCGCTGAACGTGAACACGATTCAGGATTCGCCAACGATGTTCTCGCGGCGGCTGGTGGAGATTCTGGGCAGCGGCGGCTTGGCGGTGACGACACCGGCGCTGTCGGTGGACGCGTTGTTCGCGCCCTATTGCCATGTGGTGCGCTGCGAGGAGGAGGCCCGCGCCTTGTTCGCGCGCCTGCGGCGCGATGGCCTGTCGGCTGCCGACCGGGAGATGAAGGCAGCGGGCGCCGAGTATGTGCACGAACATCACACCTGGACGCAGCGGTTGGCGCAGATTCGCGCCGTTGTGGGGCTTGCGCCATGAGTCATTCCAATTCGCGCTCATTGGGTAAAGAAGCGTTCGGGCTGCTGAAGCCGTGCGCGGCGCTGGCCCTTCGACAAGCTCAGGGTGAACGGCGATGACAGTAGCTGTTTCCTGGCGGGACTTCGGCATCTGGCGCAATCGCTCGCTGCCGGGCTTGCTCGGCAGCACCCCTAGGGTCTTGCTGCCCGGGGCAACCCCAAAGGCGGACACGCAAGCGGTGATCGGTTGGGGAAAGCGCCCCAGCGGCCTGCGAGCGCAACGGCTGGCGCGGCGGCATGGCTTGCCGTGCTGGTTGCTGGAAGATGGCTTTATTCGCTCCATTGGCACGGGGGCCGACGGCGCGTCCCTGTCGCTGGTGGTCGATGACCTGGGTATTTATTACGACGCCAACCACCCTTCCCGCCTGGAGGCGATGATCGCTGAAGGCTGCACGCCCGCCCAGGCGGAACGTGCTCGCGCACTGGCGGCGGCTTGGCGCGCGGGGCGGGTGAGCAAGTACAACCACGCCCGGGAACTGGCCCCGCAAGCCGGTGGCGGCGACTACGTGCTGGTGGCGGACCAGACCGCCGGAGACGCGTCGATCACCTGCGGATTGGCCGATGCCGGCGATTTCGCCCACATGCTGGAGGCGGCGCTGGACGAGCATCCCAGCCTGCCGATCTTGCTCAAGGTGCACCCTGAAGTGGCCAGCGGCCGCAAGCGCGGCCATTTCGCCGGCTTGACCCCGGGCCAAGCCGCGCGCGTGCGACTGGTGGCGCAGGCGGTGCATGCGCCCAGTCTGCTGGAGCCGGCGGCGGCGGTTTACGCGGTCACTTCGCAACTGGGTTTTGAAGGGCTGCTGTGGGGCAAGCCGGTGCGCACCTTCGGCATGCCGTTTTACGCCGGCTGGGGGCTGACGAAGGACGAGCGCCCTGCCCCATCGCGGAGGGGCCAAGCGCCGCTCGACAGCCTGGTTCACGCGGCGCTGGTGCGTTACGTCCGCTATGTGGATCCGGAGACTTTGCAAAGTTGCGAGGTGGAACGGGTCATCGACTGGATGGCACTGCAACGCCGCATGCGCGAGCGTTTCCCGCCCCAAGTGCAAGCCGTTGGCTTTTCGGCCTGGAAGAAGCCCATCGTGCGGGCCTATTTCAGCGGCAGCCAGGTGCATTTCGCCGACCATGCGCCGCCTGAGGCGACGCTGGCGCTCTGGGGCCGCCGCGAAGCGCCCGCCGGGCACCCGGCAGACAAGATCGTGCGGCTGGAAGATGGCTTTCTGCGTTCGGTGGGCCTGGGCGCCGACCTGATCCGCCCGCTGTCGCTGGTGCAGGACGCCCTGGGGCTGTACTACGACGCTTCGCGACCTTCGGGGCTGGAACAGTTGCTGGCGACCGCCGAGTTCGACCCCGCGCTGCTGGCGCGCGCGCGCCTTGCGCGAGCGCATCGTGGCCTTGGGGCTGACCAAATACAACATTGGCAACGGCAACTGGCAGCGGCCTGCCGATGGCCGCCGGGTGGTGCTGGTGGCCGGCCAAGTGGAGTCGGACGCCTCGCTGGCGCTGGGCTCGCCGCGCGTGCGCGGCAACATGGCGCTGCTGCGGGCGGCGCGGGCCTATGCGCCCGAGGCTTGGCTGGTCTACAAGCCGCACCCGGACGTGGTCGCCCGGCTGCGCGAGCCCGGCGACGGCGAGGCCGGCGCGCACGCGCTGTGCGACGAGGTGGTGACCGATGCACCGATGGGCAGCCTGTTGCAGCAGATCGACGAGTTGCACGTGATGACCTCGCTGAGCGGCTTCGAGGCGCTGCTGCGCGGCTGCCCGGTGGTAACGCACGGGCAGCCGTTCTACGCCGGCTGGGGCTTGACCGAGGACCGCGACCCGCCGCCACGGCGGGGCCGCCCGCTGAGCCTGGATGCGCTGGTGGCGGCGACGCTGATCCTGTACCCCAGCTACGTCAGCCGGACCACCGGGCGCTTCACCACGCCCGAACGCGTGCTGGACGAACTGCGACAATGGCGTGCCACCGACGCGCCTTCCACTTGGCGCCGCTGGTGGCGGAGGGTCAAGCGCGCCGGTCTCCAGCAAATTGCCGCCGTGCGTTAAAGGATAAGAGGGTAAGTTAAAAGATAAACAAAAAATTACAGAAAAGGTACGATACACAAAGTTGCCTTGCTAAAGTGGCTTTGGTTCAATCGTGAACGTTTTTGCGCCGCTGGCCCCCACCCTACCCTCACCCAGAGGGGGAGGAACTCATAATCTTTCCCCCTCTGGGGGAAGGTTGGGATGGGGGCCCGCAGCGGTGGATGACCAGCCCCTTAAATCAAAATCACTCTGGATTGGCCCATTCCCCGCGCCGGGCTCTCTCCATTCACCCCCCATGCCATCCAGACCGTCTTTTTCGTCCCCGCCTTTGCCTGCATCGATGCGCCAGTTGCTGACGCATCGGCGCACGCTGCTTTTGCAAGGGCCGATGGGGCCATTTTTCGCGCAATTGGCGCGCTGGCTGCATCGGCAAGGCCAGGAAACGATCAAGGTCGATTTCAACGGCGGCGACCGCTGGTTCTCCAGCGGCGCGCCGCGCCGGCTGTCGTTCGATGGCGGCGAGAGTGAATGGCCAGCGTGGCTGTCGCAGCTGGCGCGCCGCGAAGGCATCGATGCCTTCGTGCTGTTCGGACAGATGCGGCCCTTGCATGTGCAAACCATGCAAGTGGCCGAAGAACTCGGTTTGCCGGTGTATGTTTTCGAGGAAGGCTATTTCCGCCCCGACTATGTGACGCTGGAGCGCGGCGGCGTCAACGCCTACTCGTCGCTGCCGCCGGAGGCCGATTTCTACCGCAGCCTGCCCGAGCCGCCGGCGTTGAGGCCGCGCGCCACCGGTCAGCGTTTTCGCAAAACCGCGCTGCTGGCGGCGCAGTACTGTCTTGCCATGACCCTGGCCAAGCCCTGGTTCCCGCACCACCGCTACCACCGCCCGTTGCCGCCGGTGAGCGAAGGACTGCGCTGGCTGCGCGGCGGGCTGCGCAAGCTGCGCTATGGATGGCAGCAACGGCACCTGCTGGAGCGGCTGTGCGCCCCGGAACGGGCACGCCGCTGGTTCCTGCTGCCGCTGCAAGTGGCCAATGACAGCCAGATCGTGCATCACTCGCATTTCGGCAACATGCCAACCGCCATCCGCGAGGTGGTGGCTTCTTTCGCGCGGCACGCCGATGGCGGCGACTGGCTGGTGATCAAGCACCACCCGATGGACCGCGCCTATACCGACTACAGCAATCTGATTGCGCAGTTGGCCCGCGAGCATGGCTTGGGCGAGCGGCTGCTGTACGTGCACGACCTGCATATGCCGACCTTGCTCGATCATTGCCGAGGCGTGGTCACGGTCAACAGCACCACCGGCCTGCAAGCCCTGCGCCACAACGTGCCGGTATGTGCGCTGGGCGAATGTTTTTATGCCGTGCCGGGCCTGGTGGACGGCGGGCCGCTGGAACGCTTCTGGCGACAGCCCGCCGCCGTGAACCGCGGCCTGTTCCAGCGCTTTGCGTACCATGCGGTGACCAGCACGCAGCTCAACGTGAGTTTTTATGCCGGCACCCCGGCCCTGGAGGCGGCGTGCGACGCGCCCGGCGGTGATACCGCGCCCGCCGAACTGCCGGCGCCCTTGTAGGCGGCCGCCGGCCCCGCCCTGCTTTCCACACCAAAGGGAGAAGGCATCATGCGCGCGCGGCCAGCCATTCCCGCAGCGCCTCATCCATGCGCGTCTGCCAGCCGTCGCCCGTGGAGCGAAAATACTGCACCGTATCCGAGGACAGGCGGATGTTGATGCGCTCTTTCGTGGGCGCCTTGTTGGGGCCGCGTCCCCGGCGCAACTTGGCTTGCAGGGACTCTGGCAAGTCGGCCAAGCGGACGGAATCCCTGATCATTTCTTGTGTCCATTCGGGGTTGTCGTCGTCGATCAATTCGGGGTCAGGCCGCTTGTTCATAGCGTTTCACCTCTCGTCTGTTGGCTTTGCGAAAGCTGATGACTCGGATGCCGCGCCCGGTTTCCGTGAACACCAGCGAATGAACCCGCCCGTCGAGCAATCCAAGGGCCGCAAAGCGCGCTTCCGCTTTGTGCGTCTGTTTCGCTTTTCCCGCTGAAGATTACTGAGCGACGGCAGCACGGCGGCGGCCAGCGCTGCGGCGCGGAAAACCCAGCCCCTGAGCCAGCAGCGTCAACGCCATCGTGTTGATGGACACGCCTTCGGCCTTGGCGCGCGTGGCGAGCTGGGCGTGCA
>Ga0123357_10001370_pt1 | contig 25779 bp, 8 predicted proteins | sample TergutEmb28metaG_FD_89873 | JGI IMG/M metagenome (GOLD analysis project Ga0123357, IMG submission 89873) | Embiratermes neotenicus P4 segment gut microbial communities from Petit-Saut dam, French Guiana - Emb289 P4 | ecosystem: Host-associated > Arthropoda: Insects > Digestive system > Gut ...
GGGGCACGGCCGCCTCGGGCGGTGAAGTCAAGGGGGCGGCAAAATGATTATTTTAAATAAACATACTTAATTTTTTGCTCCCAGGAATTTTAAATTACTTAGATAAAGTAAAAGAAAATTAAGTAAATAATTATTATTTTAAAGTTCATAATGCCTGATACGTACGGCCATTGTAAGCAGTGGCCCCAAGGCCAAAATTCCTAGCTGCACTACTGCATGTATGACGAAGATAAGGTGGAATACTAAACGACGGTTTATTGTAGGATCAAGTTTTAACAAAAGAATTTCACTGTAGTGAGATCCTTTTTTTCTAAGTAATCGTCCCTCGAAGTAATGCAGTTTTTCTAGTAGCCAATACTCTCTTGATTTCATCAGAATTCAGATGTTTTCTATGCAGATGTTTTGTGTGGGATAGTATCATTCTGATGCAACTTCTTGCCACGTCTGTCTGCCTATTGCACATGAAGTTACTCGTACATCAATACTGATTCTTCGGCTTAACCAGACACGCCGATCGATCTGCTTCCTAACCTTGACACATGACGTCCTAGAACGCGAACCATCATCGGCACCTCTCTGCCCTTCTGTGGATTTTTCTTCTCATTCGCAAACTTGTCTGTAACTCACACATTTATCGGCATATGAACTGTCATTGTGCGCTAGTTTGGTAGACTGCCTCGTGACCACATTCTGATCAAAGCTCCTACTTTGGTGCATTCCGTCAGTGCAACAGCCGTATTAAACACGCCACAGTATTAGTACACGTAGACATATTGAATAGAAAATGGTGGCCAACTAGGTGCTAAGGAAGGATGATTCATATTATTTTTTCCCTCCATATTTTAATCTTTTCCTTTTGAAGTAAACAGTGAAGCTTTTGAGATCAACGTGATCGTGTGATTTTGTGCCCATTTCAGCACTTGAACCAGGCGACAGGTTTTCATGAAACTTGACACGAAATTCATGCCGTTAGAGGTCACCCCCATGTTATGCTTCTTCCAAATGCATGCATGTGACATAACGTGACAGTCGCGCGAACGTCTGAGGTGGGAGTGACACCAGCGTTACTCTCTTTAGGGTCCCCAAGTGATGTATGGTAATTGGCCTAGCTTTTGTTAAGGCGGTATTTTTGTGGCTGGTAATTTAAGAAAGTGGACATTTTTGCTCGCGGCTTAATGGTGATTACTGATGCGGAGCAAGGCATGTGGAATTTTGCACGGAGATTGTCATGAATGTACCGTGTGTATACACATTTTGTGCGAACTGGTGTTTTTATGTCTGCAGCTCAAGTAATGGCGACGATTCGAAACTTTGAGACTGTACCCAACAAACTTATGTGACGCACACGGATTTTTAGTTGTACTTTCTTAACAGGTTGTTGTTCACAACAGTAAAATAAAGGCAAAGTTATAATAGTGGCAGAACTGTTCAGTTAAGAAACTATGTAACATTAAATTGTGATTTGTGATTTCTCCTCTTAACACCATGTTTCAGTGTTGGTAACATTAATTTCGAGGTAAATTAAAGTTGTGTTTACCTTCTGGCTTTCCCTCTTTCAGTTTCGTATGCGCTGTATTTGGAGCGCATGAAACGGATAATTACGTTAGGCCATATAAAATACATGAAAAGTGCTGTATTCGCTGTACAGTTTGTAGGCAACTGCACAGAGTAAACGTCAGAAAGAGGAGATGAAGGTATATGAAACTGGGTTCCGTGTTCTTGTGTTAGAGAGTTGCATTGCATTGTGAATACTAGTGCGTATTGTTCGCTTTTAGGGACCTGTGTAAGAAGTATGAGAGATTCTGCGGGTAAGGGAGAGTCTAGAATACGAGATTGCAAGGAGAAATGTTGCTGTTTGTGCAGTAGTGAAGGATAAGTATTCAGGGTCCTGAAGAACGGGAGAGATGTGACCCGGATTTTCACGTCTCTGCGATGGCGGTTGGAAGAAGTACAGGCCTACCGCTCAAACCTGGTGGATGTAAACACGATGCGCGTAAAACATGTTTCTGTCTTGCAAGGTGGCTTCCGCTTAAGCGCAACACAGCGGCTTTACCGCATATAATCCATACAGACTTCTTACTTAGCCCAGGCAAGTGTTTACTTGATTACGTAACGTATCTCATAAATGCCACCATGGAAAGTAAACCACAAATGTAATAGGCCTCCCCTTTAGAAAATTAAACGGGAAGTTTCCTCATTTCAAACTATATTGGTACCGATAAGACTGTCGCAGCCGATCAGCCACGTCAGAAAGTCAGAGTTTCGGCGACAGTCCATGATGCCGCATTGTTGCGACTGAACATTCGAGAAGATGTTATCACCGAAATCTTCACGTCCTGTCGTGGTTATTCTTAGTGTCATCTTTGTGGTACATATCCACAGAACCTGTCCCAGTTTTTATATGCATACAAAAACATTTCTTTTGTAATATATCGCCTTCAATTTACAGTTAACACATAGAGCCTGGATTGTGTACGTTAAACTGAATAAATTGCTCATATTTAAGAGAAAGAACTCTGTAACCCTTGTAACGTAATATTCGTTCAAGATTTTGCTATACTCTGATGTTCTTTGAACTTTGATCTATGTTATAAAAATAGTACATAAATGGAAACCGTACGTCTGTAAGACCTTTTAAGCTGGCAGATTTCGTGAACGTTCTTCGTTTTATATACCTGCTGCTTACGGCCGCGACGTCAAAAAAGCTGTGGAAAGCTACTTTGTTTTGTGTTCAATAAGCGGGTTAAGTAATTGTTTCTTGTGGGAGCGGTTACTGACGTGCCGCCTCAGTCCACTTCGTGCTTCCTGTCGTGGAAATGAAAGTTCTGTCGAACCCGAAACATGCTGTCACGCTGTCTGCTTTCCTAAAACGCTGGATATCAGAGTGTCTGAGACAGTAATGTGCCAGCTTTTCTAAATAGGTACGAAATTTACTTGTATATGAACTCAGCGGGCAAAAGGTAAATGCAATTGCCCCTGTGAAGCCAGGAAGGCATACAGGAGGAGCGGAGATGTTCTTAATCTCTGCACTAGATGGAGGTGCGTGGCGAATTTCACGACCCTACCGCTTTGCCCTCTGGGAAGAACCCAGTATCCATTTAACAGGAGGATGCGTGGGCCCCACACCAGGTTTGGGTATTTTGGAGAATACAAAAAGTCTTGTTCTTGCCGGCGTTCGAACCCCGTGTCATCTAGCTCCTAGCCTAGTCACTATACTGACTACTGACTGCACGAACTGTGTACGTAGCCTAGAATTTCTTTATGCATATCTCCACACATAAATTCTAAAAGAAAATGTACGTCATGTATGTGTACATTGGTAGGCGGCCTTTCTATCGCAAGGATCCGCAGAGTCTCGGGAGGGCACAGGACGGGCTTTTTATTCCGGTAGATATCTGTGCACGCATCGGATACGAGACAACGGCAGCAGACTGTACGAAAAGATTAAAATTGGATGCGTTACCGTATCCGTCATGAAGCTGTTCGTTTCTCAGGATCTGCTGTTCGTTACGAACCGCGTTGGAGTGCTCTCTCGATTCAGTTGGAGTTGAAACACTAATAAATGTAAAAAAATAATCCCTGTGTTACCCGGAAATCTGTTAAGACTACCTGAGGAGTGAGAACTTGTAACGCATAAGGCGCACATTGCATCCATATTGCTTCTGTAACCAGTTTGTGTGATCAACACGACGATAGAGTACACCAGACGTATACGGCTGTGATGGTTAGCGTACGTAATAGAAGACTTGGTGGAGATTCGAGCAGAAACGGTAGAGCCAATTTCACTGTTGCATATATTTCCATGGGTGGGCCGGGATACCGTGGTTGGTATAGCGACTCGCTACGGACTGTACGGTTCGGGGTTCGAACCCCAGTGGGGCAAAGAGATTTTCTTTTTTTGGTGCCCGTGAAGACAGGGCCAGGAGCCAGCCCAGCCTCTTGCATACTGGGTACCGGGCTGCATACGCGAGGGGAAGCGGTCGGGGTGTGGTGTTGACCACCCACTGCCATTTAGTGCCGTGGTTAAGAATGAGTAGGTCTGTACCTCTGCTCCACCTGCCTGAGGAGACCTAGACCTTTACCTTTATATATGTTTTACTGTCATTGATGTCTAGCATTTTCTGCTGGAGGGCAGACGGTGACGCTAATGAGTACGAACAGATCTGGTTGCAGTAATTATATCAGTCGAGCATATCTTGCGTATTTAACAACCTCAGCTACAGCTCAGTTTTTATATGCAGGCTGACACATGTGGTCGATGTGTGAAATACAGAAGTTGTGCTCCACTGGTGTTAGTGTTATCGTTTGTGCATAAGTGCACAGCGAGATTAGCAACAGGAAGATGAGATTTTGTCTGCGTTAAATTTGTCCAATGTAACTTCGATTTGGGGGGAGGGGAAGGGGGGTACACTCTTGATTGCACTGCAGTTAGTTTTCGCCTGTTATCTTATTTTATTGTCGTGCGCCTGCGGGGGGTTGGTTAACGTGAGGGTCATTCACAGAGACGGTCTGCAGAAATGCGAATTGTAAGGTTGTGAAACGATGTACAGCAGTGGATAAAATTAGAAAGGAAAGTGTTAGGAAAGAATTGCACGTATGAGGTTTTCGTTCGTCAGGGATATGACGCCGGGCCACTGGATTGTCGGTTCCCGGCGTTTCGAGACAAAGTAGTGGTCTCATCTCCAAGAATCGGGACCAGTAACCCAGTGACGCGGCTTCATGTCCCAGAAGAAAAGAAACCTCAAATACGACGTGGCGAAAAACTAAAACCCCGCGATCACACATATGTTCAATAAAAGACAAAATGGATTCGTATGAAGAGAAATGGGTATACGAGTGAATGAAAGGGGATTACCTAATTAGCTATTCAGTATCAACAGGAAGTAAGTACTCTTAATGGCAGCCATCCTCTTGTGCATTTTAGTAAATGAACTACAAAAACACAACAAAAAGTGCCATTACATTCATGCTACGTGTTTCGGCCTGTACTTAGGCCTGATGATGGCCTAATTACAGGCCGAAACATGTAGCACATGTAAAAACACATTTTAAACTAAAATAAACCTGTGTTTTGATTGACGGAATAAATGTAGTTTATTTTGGAAGAGTAGTTGTTAGTGCGTCCAGTGTAGAGACTGAGCTCTGCAGTCAGTACAGTCATATGGCTTTAGCGTGAACTGTAGATGATGATCCTGATGAATGCTAACATTTGTCAGCAGCAAGGGCTTTGTATGGGTTCTTGGGTGCCGTGATGCCCTTCTTACCACATATCTTAGAAATTTAGCTTCCAGAAGGGCCACTGCGTGGTGTTGTAATCAGACCAATCGCGCGCGCCTGCCTGTGTTTGTTCGCATGTCGCTGTTTTCATCTTCGACCTTTGAACGAGTAGACTTATATTTCGAATACCTCATTATGATTCTTATAAAAAGTAGATGTTACCTTATGGTTTGATTCTGTAGTGACTTTATAGCCTGGAACTGTTGCACATCAAATCGTTAGTGATGCCTTCACAGGATGGTCCTGAATATTTATATCGTGTTGGACTCTGAAACAAACAGTTTATTAAGTACACATTTGTGGAAAATGGCGTCCTGGTTAAATATATGGGTAATGTTACGCGATGCCGTTGTGGATACTGTGTTGTGCCTGAAATCGTTATCGGTCAATTTAAACGTGCCAGTGCCTGGACGAGGCAGGTGTACTGTATAGCTTGAGATTTGCGCAGAAATAGTTCGGTAAGTTGATCTTTTTGCAATGCAAGTGACTGACAGCCTGTCATGTAGCATAAGGGGAAGTAGACGTCATAAAAACTAGACGCTATTTTCACCACCACCTACGCAGTTCACAAACCATTGACCGTTGTAGCGTCTTGTACGGAATCGACCTAGACGAAGGGAAAGAACTGAATTTGGGGCGTTACCACATGCACGTATTGTCGATCGTTGGTTTTTAGATATGGAGCGTGAAGTAGATGGTACGTGTAGCAAACATAGGGGATAATGAGAAGTGCATCCATAGTTTTATACGGGAAACGTCAGAGTGAATGATGCATTGGTGGAAGTAGTCGTTGAGGAGGATGCAATATTACTTTGGTGTCCAAGTACCTGATGATGGTGTGGAAATGATTAAAGTGCCTCGCAGAATGGAGTCCAGTCTTTTGAACACGGTAACGAACTGTCGTGTTCCATAACACGCGGGATTGTGCTGCCTTCTGAGAGACTCCATATTTTTACAGTGGGACTGTATACCATAAAGTTGGGATGAAGCGTGGTAGTCGGTCCAACTTTGTCTTAAGCAGTCTTTACCACAAATTGCGACCTCAGGCATTCTTCCTGCTAAATAAGCTAGGATTTCAGTTGTTGCCCAATGATGTTGGAAGGCCAGCATTTTTGTGTGTGGAGAGATTGTCTGTGGGCCCGGTACCGGCTGCTGATTGCCCCTGTGTTATTATGGGAAGCATGAGTGTAATGTCATACTGTTCTTCAGACATGCTGGTGCGGTTTACTGCTTGAAGAATTTATTTATCCTGATATCGAAACTAATCAGTTTCCAGCAGTACGCGCGGATTATTCTTTGAGGGAGCACAGTGCATCGCTCGAACACAGACCGACCCTGCTTCTTATGTTCGATGTCTCTGGTTTGAATCCCGGTTCCGAGTCCGACAGTCCTAAGCTTTGTGCTGTTCGTACAAACCTCCCAATCGGATGTGGAAAAGTGCTGTCAAACAACCTCCAACCTTTTCATTAAGCATCCTTTCAAATTCTCTCGCAACAGTACAAGTTACGGGTAAGTTTTCAGGCTTTCACTGAACTTTTCGCTGAAATGACAGACGTCTGAGTTTTTACACCTGGTAGGATCGCAAGGCTGTTTTGGCGTTGCGAAGGACCATGCTGCCTCCAGTGTCATGGTTACTGAAGATGGTTGCAGCACTTTTTTCCAAAACACGTAAACAAACCTAAGATTTTGTGCGGCATTGTAACCCAGAAAACTATCATCTGAAGGTACGACAAGTAACGGCTGTAGCTTCAGGTACAGTGAAGTGCAGATGTACCCCCAGTTAAGCGCCTGCCAGTTTAGCAGGTTTGTATAGACAGTATTGTTTGTTATTTAATGACACAACGTGTTGACATTTTGTAACTTACGTTTCTTGAGTATGGGCCGGGTAGCTCAGTCGGTATAGCGTCTGACTACGGGCTGGACGGTCCGGGATTGAATGTTTATTAAAAAAAAAAATCCCGGTGGGGACGAGATTTTACGCCCGTCCAGACTGGCCCTGGGGCCCACCCAGCCTCCTGTACAATGGGTACCGGGTCTTTCCCGGGGGTAAAGTGCGGCCGAGGCGTGCCGCTGACCACTCACACCCTTCTAGTGTCGCGGTCATGGAAGAGTAGAGCTATAACTCTACCCACACTCTTAGACCACACCGGGCCTAACGGAATCACTTTACCTTTTTTATGTTTCTTGAGTGAGAACTGTGTCCCCCCCCAGGTACCCATGATAAGAGAAGTGCGCTGACGCTTTATGGCGCGTGCCTTCGCAGTCCATGGTGCCCTGTTTTCGGACCGAATTCTGGCTTTATTTATTTTTAATAATCTGTGACAACTTAGGCACGCAAACATGGCAGACTGCTGCTGCGAGTTTACAATGTGATTCCATCACCGTAAAGTGGGAACATGTACTGTACACGGAGCTCGAGCACAGGATGTTGAGAAGAATATTTGGACCTAAGGGGTGCGAAGATACAAGAGAGTGGAGAAGAGTGCACAGTGAGAAGCTTCGGATTTTATGTACTGCATCGAACGTTGTTAGGGTGATCACATCAGGGGGTTGGGTGGCTGGGTAGCGGGCGAGATGTCATATTATATGTGTATGAATATATGTGTGTGTGTGTGTAAAAGTTTTAATTGGAAACAATGAAGGGTAGAGGCTGTTCGGAGAATTGTAATATTAAAGTGTCCTATATAGAAAATATGTGCTATTGTTGACGCGATGGAAATGACCCCAGAATGTAACTGAGTGTCGTGATCTTAAGAACTCTGTAATGTGTTTGTTTTGGGCTTAACTATTAATTACCGGGTTTTCATGAAGGATTCTACCTCGTGGAAGTACTTCGTTCTTTAAAAAGATCTTGTCATCCTGGAGTACATTTTTTGTTCTTTCTTTTGTGGCGAGGCATGTTAAAGGTTCTTTTGTTCAGGCTTTATTTTTCGTAACATATTGTTTTCTACCGTATTTCGTATCTATTTAATTACAGTTCATATTATTATTATTATTATTATTATTACCATTTTGATTATTATGAACGTGATTAATATAACTGTCAGCGGGGTTATTCACAGAATAGGGATACATACGCGTGTAATTTGTTAGGCCAGTACCACTCAGCACGTATTGAACGTAATTTACGAATACACTAAGCGGGGAGCTCTTGGAGGTAAAATTTGGTGGTATCACAGCTGTGACTGCGAAGGGAGTCCGGAATTTTACGTCATGTAGTAGTGTGCACATTTAGGGAACTTTCGGAGGAGCATTCCGCCCCTGGTCCTGAGACATTCGTGATTGGATATTTTTAATCTTTGTTACACGATTTCAATCAATACCTTCTGCTTCTTTCATGTGTTTTGCGTAGTGTATAAAAGTAAGAGGAGACCTTAATCAGTTTTGTAATTTGTAATTTGTGCATGAGCTGCCCTCCTGTTAGTGTGCACTCGTAGATACGTACTCGTTGTTCATGCAAGGAATGGCGAGTGCAGTATGCGTCTGTATAGCGTGGGCAATGACGGCGCCCTGTACCGGACTAACCATTTATAATCATCGCTCATCTCGATTGGTGTTCTACAGCACGCGGAATTGATGTGTCGTTACATAACCTTCGAACCAGCCAGCCTAGATTAGTACAGTTTTCACATATGAATACGACTGAGTGTAGGACATCCGTTATTCCCTCTCCCTTTGGAGTGTAGAAGTAGGTCTGTCATTGGTCCGACCCGACGGTCCACCATTTCACACCGGTCACCTACCGGAACACTTCGGAACAGATTGGGTGGGCAACCCAGCCTTACATCGATTGTGGCTATTACTACCGCAAGGCAACCTGCAGCACACGCCTGCGGCTGGTGCTGTTGCAGCAGCAGGACATTCCTAGCTCTGCAGAGTACTACTACAAGCATCTACAAGAGGCCAGTGTTTGCAGATGCCGGCGACAAGTTCGCTGGAGACCTGCGTATGCACTTGTGCGTAGTGGTCGTTGCCTTCCACCTGTAGAGGCGTGTGGCAGGTTATTTGCAAGTCAAGTGTATTCGTCACTCAGTTCTGTTACCGGGGTGTAACCATGCGTGGTTCATCGATTTCACTCTTCCGCCGCGAAGTAGATATGATCTGCGATCTTCTGGGATATTATGCGTATAATGGCAATTCCGTACCGACGTTTCGGGACAACCTATCGATCCCATCTTCAAAGGTCAAGAAGCACGAGAAGAATTATCATCCTCGTAGAGGTGTACTGTGCGTGATTTCAGGCTTCAGTCGCGATGTGGGTGATATCTGCGCTGTCTGCGCTGCGTAATATCCCGGAAGAGCGCAGATTTCTTGCGTGGTTAAGTCTTTTCTGACAATTGGGCCGTGACAAACTTTAGCACTGTCTTACTGTGTGACCAGTAACATCCTATGAAAGTACCTGTTCATAGAGCTTTAAATTGTTGTGACTATTTGGAAGTGCGACTTACCTTCATATGTCTTTATTCGTTTGTCTCAGTTGCGGACTTTGGAAACTATACCTCAGAAGTGCTTCTTGATAGCTCTGTAGGCTGTAACACCATTCGTTACCATATGGTCCGCTGTGTTAGACGCTAAAGAGTGTATTTTGTCCTCGCAGTGTATTCGTGTGTTCCTTATGATTTCCCTAATAAACAGAGACTGTTTCTGTACACAGCATCAACTAACTGGTGGACGCGTACCATATCTCAGGAGGTTAGTCGCCGACCTCTCACCGTGGAGGCCCGGGTTCATTTCCAGTCTTGCGCATGGAGAGAATGGAAATGAGACAGGTTCTTCTCCGAGTCATTCGGTTTTCCCCTGTCACTATCATTTCACCAGTGCTCCATACTCATAATCACCGACGAAATATAATCTTAGCGGATGATAGCGTCCTTATATCACCCACATTCAAAACTGATTGGTCTTTTTAATAGATGCATATTGTGTTTTCTGTGACGTACGGACTGAATTTTTATATACATTGTAGATAAATGTTTGTCTTAAGTGAGTTATATAATGACGTGCAGGAGTACCGGTTTGCAATAGATATTCTCCATAGCCCTGGACATGTTGGCGTACTAACGGTGTTGCTTTTCACAAAATGATAAAAAATTCATCTGTTGATACCTGCTGAGCCTTAAGGAGTGGAATATAAGCCTATGCATTAAATTTAAGGGGAAGCGCAGCCTTTCAGCGGTCAGGGATTCATTTTTTTATGTTGGTTATGCATTATTAATGCGCATGTAACGCAGAGAACCCTTGTTCATGTAATACCCGTCTTCCTGCGTGGACATGCTGCGGTAGTAACCAGAGCACTCATGAACACTCATCTTTGTTAAACAGAAGTGGAGTGCGGTATTGTATATTGAACCGGATTAGGGTATAAACTTGCCCTTTCCCTTTGCCGATTAAGTGAAGCAGCGTTTTGTGTAATTGATTCCGTACTCTGTTTGGAGTTTAATTACACAATTTTCGCGAGTGTGCTAATAAACATATACCGCGCTGCCATTTGAGGCGTATGTTATGGAAACTAGAAAATCGATAAGGGAGATACTCCATCGACTAGTCTTTATGGAATTCATTAATGCGAAGTGCTGTGTGAGGCAGATCTTATAACCAAACGTTTGTTATTTCACGGGTTTCGTACTTCTTATTCGTAATCACATTTGCCTTACTCTGTGTTCGCGCCTGTGGCGATGCTGAGTCTACATTCTGTCATTTATCTTCATGTTTGCACCGTGCATCAATGATAATTAAACACTTTATTATCCAAAAAATGTACAATATATAATATGTAGATGCAATTAAAATTGTAGAATATTTAAAAGTGCTCCAACATGTTTCGGATCACAGAGGATCCATCATCAAGGAGCCTTGTACAGTGCTTGGCTAAAAAATTACAAGAATGGTTCTATCGTGTCCGTTGACATGGACGAGGTCGGTGTTATGGCAGCATATTCTGACCCGTTGTTCGTTGCACACCGGGTCAGAATATGCTGCCATAACACCAACCTTGTCCATGTCAACGGACACGATAGAACCATTCTTCTAATTTTTTAGCCAAGCACTGTACAAGGCTCCTTGATGATGGATCCTCTGTGATCCGAAACATGTTGGAGCACTTTTAAATATTTTATTATTTTATTTTTATCTACATATATATTGCGCATTAGTTGGATAATAAAGTGTTTAATTAGTCTGTCATTTAATTTATAAAATTCTTCATTCAGTGTTTGGCTTTCTTTCATGCCTGCCGATGTCTGGAATGGCATCTAGTACCAATATTATGTCTCCAGCACGTTCTCTGCATCTTGCTTGTCTGTTTATAGGTACATATATACATGTGTTCCCATTCAGAATGCAACATGTGTTCATTTTTAGACGTTCTTAAGAAGTCCGTGTGTATTCCTTTCTCCGTCTGTGACCCAGTATCAGCACCTAAATAGGTGAACAGATTATTTTGAAATTCGACGTAAGAGACTGTAACGAATAGTTGTATTTTTGGAGATGTACATCCATAATAAATTTTATGTTTATGGTTCCGTGCATCGCTTATCTATATTAATGATTGTCCAACGAGATGCAACACAAAGCAGTCTATTCATTATTCTGCAGGTTCACTCTACATGTTCCGGGTGTCAACCACATCCATCATCAGGAGTACACAAAACTGTAACTACAGCCTCCGGTACTGGTCATATTTTTTGTGTAGCTACCTCCCTCCAACGTGGCCAAGCTAGCTTGGCCACACCCGAAACATGTAGAGTGAACGTGCAGAATAAATAGACTGCTTTGTGTTGCATCTCGTTGGACAATCATTAATATAGATCTATAATAAAGTCTGATTTGCGTAAGCTTATAAATTGTCTTTGCCCTCTATCCTGTGGAGCCTGCCACACGTTTTATCGAGATCTGATGTTCAAAGGTTTTACCAAATGTTGTCGGACAGTTACATGTTTCTGTCATTGATCAAAATTAAAGCCCGGTTTACATAAGATCATAAATGGACTGTCTCGTGATACCCATAAACATTTTCTCTTATTTTGCTGATATTCGATACCGAAAACTCCAGCAGAAGTTGTATGTTCGAGTGTTATTGATTGGTGGTAACGTGTAGTTTATATAAGGCCATACATATTCGTACTTTTCCAAGGAACTCATCAACCGAGTCACTGATTTTTTTTCAGGATTGGATGCGGGATACTACCTGTGAAAATTGTCACGGAAGTTCGGTTTTCAGGAATGTTGATTCATGATTAAGTCTAATTTCCCTTAGACCACCCAGTTATTATGTTATGAGGCTTGGGGTGGTGAGTGTATGGATTATACTTGTTTTGTATTGCGCCTTCATACATTACTGACCCTAATACAGAAGGTAACCTGACTCAGGGAATGTGAGGTAAATTGCTGTGAATGGACTGTAAGTAGTGTATTGAACATTAATTTTTAAATCAGCTGTTGAACATCACGGAGACACATCTGAGTGTGACAACACCAGTGAGTTTGAGTTAGATTAATCGTGTTCGCACAATTTTACAAATCATCAAGACAGATTGTTCCTATGGTTGTAGAAGTCATGTACGAAGATTCTCATGGGTAGTACGTTTAGAAGTCATGCAGACACATGGTTCATGTGCCAAACAGTTTGTGGAGTCGTACGGGAAGGATCGTTATTACCATACAGTTTTCCATGTAATCCAGACACGCATATTATGCATGTTTCCTAAATTTTTTTAAGTCAGGCAGGTGGGTTGTTCATGTGCCATAGTGCTTTGGAGAGAAGGTCGTTTGTGCACCATACTGTTACAGGAGTCTTGTAAATAAAGACAACTTGGTGCACAATTTTCCTTAGTATGTTTATTTCTTTCTTCGACATGTTTCGGGCGACTATATGCCCATCATCGGGAGAAGTAACTGTATGTATACGACACTCGGTATTTGTCACTGTGTGTGGATGGCTGTCTGGTAACGTACTAAGAAAAACTGTGCACCAAGTTGGCTTTGTTTACAAGATTGTACAAGGATGCACGGTCAACAAACCATAAAGTGGGACAGGAGTCATCCAGACGTAGTTCAGTGTCACAAATAAAACCTGCAGGTGCTGCTGTGTCACACAGTATTAGAAAAGTCTCACACTTCGGAATTGTTATTTTTCCATCTAAGTTTATTAGAGAGTATTTTTCTCACGCGAAGTTTAATTTTCCCATTGCAGTTTAAGGAAACCCCTTTCTCACGCGGAAATGGATGCTGCAGATCTGAAGGATTTTGTTTTTGGTATGGTGTTACTTGTATTTTAGGTGACGTGGACCGCCTACATTGGCGTCGGAAAGTGTGGGAAGTTTAAATTAGACAGCGGTAGTGTATTAGCTGCTGTAAGCCGAGGATATTCGGAAACGAACGCGATTTGTTTGGTGGTGCGGCAGGGCAAACTGCTTGTGAAGAAGAGCTTGCGCTTGACGTGGGATGACTTTGATAGGTTGGTGTGCATGTGCTGTACATTACTGGGATTGAACTGAGCCTTTACATTTTTATATCAGTTGTCTTTGGCATCTTCCACCGTTGAGTTTAAATTTCTGTAGCAGCTTCGGGCTTCGGTATCCATTCCTTCCTTCTAGACAACAGACATTTCTTTTGATATCCCTGTTGTGTTATTGTTGTGTTAACATGTAATTTCTGTTTCTTCTGCTGGTCATTACAAGAGGATGGATGAAACGCATTTCTTCTATCGCCCGTCTTATTTATCATTCTGTTAATTCCCAACACTGGAGTCTTGTGAAATTAGGCTACTGTTACTTTACAAAGAGTGTGTTAATGAAAGTGCTCACTTGAAGTTGTCAGGCCCTACACCTCGCTCAAGAATGTAAATTTGACGTTGGATGACACGTAGTTACCGAATTATTCTTTTATTCTCCGTATTATGGGGCCTTCTGAAGACCATTCTAAAGACTGGCATGTAACCACTTTTGTAGCTAAGTAAGTGACTTTGTGAAGAACTTCGTAGGAAGAACTATATTGGGAACATCGTCACCGAGTGACAAAGGAGTGTCGTCGTGTTAGAGGGTATGTTCCTGTAAGGGTATCGCCATAGCCCTGGCAGTTTCCTGAAAACCTTCAGCATGATGTTGAATACTGTGTTTCCACCCTGGTCCTCACTAACTTACGTACCACACTTTTCCTTGATAGTCCTAAAGTTACGGGCTACGAACTGAACGACCGGGATTTAGGTCTCGACTGATGCAGAGGTCTGTCTGTTCGTCACCACGCCCTAACCGTCTCTAATACGCATTGCACCCGACTACTTGATGTGTGCCGAGCGTACAGCTGCCGAAATGTGAGGCGTACCTTGATCTCCATCCACTGTCGAGATAACTGTCTACACATCTCCATTGCATGGAGGTTAATTATTAAGCACAGGGACAACTTTGTACGGCACTATGTTTCATAACATCATAATACTGATTAGTTTTGTAATGACGTAACTGTGGTATCTGAAATAGGGTAGCGGAAGTTAAATGGACTGGGATGACTCGAGAGTTATGTCTAATTCATAATTAGATACATATTTTTCCAGCCGTTATCACTGGTGAATTGGCATAATTTTAGCAGTCCAGTGTGAAGTACTTTGTGTTTTGGGGGTGGAATTAAGGGCTATCTTGGTGCCTAGCCTCACGGCTGCATGCTACTCCAGATAGCAGCTGTCCCCCATCTCTGCTCCATGTAGCTCTCTTTCTGCTCGCCATCTGCTACCTCAGGAAACCGCAGCTGCCAAATAATTTCTTCCTCCAGCTCGTCTTCGTCTTCGTCATAAGACCACCACCTTTCTTTCTCTTATTCGTGTTTCCCTTCTCTCTCTGTTTATATTGGATCAAAACTTTTTGCAGGCCTATATCAGTACCTAACCCACTGAACACATACTAAAAAAAAGTCTTTTGACAGCGAAGAAACATGAGCAGCAATGAAAGGAGTGATATGAGGCTCCTGAAGTTCAGACATCGTGTTCGATGTATGTAAGGGAGATCGGAATAGGGATTGAAAAGTTGGTGGAGATTATAAGAATTTGTCTTTCGTGGCTGTTCCCAGCGGGTTTGTATTCTACTGCAGCGATGGATTGTCTTTTGTGCTTTGTAGTAACCCGGTTTACGTGAAGGTGTCGGGATTCATCTTTGAAGTTCGAGTTTTCTGTACCAAAATACCTTACCAAACATTTTGACGATCGGATCAGTTAGATTCGTAGACGGGGTGTGTAGTGCGTTGGAGGCAGTTGAGAATTCCTGCAGAATGTTAGTTGGGGGACTGCGAAACCCACGCATAGGTGGGAAAGGGATAATATTAAAACTGATCTTGTAAATAAAACCAACGTGGTGCACAATTCTTAGTACATTTATCAATCTCTATATGTTTCGGGACTATGGGCCCATCATCAGGAGAAACATCTGTGTTTTTGCGACACTTGGTACGTGTTATTCTGTGTGGATGACTATCTGGTGTGCACGGGTGCATGGAAATCTCCCCACCACCGGGAATTGATTCCCGGACTGTCCAGACTGTAGCGAGTCATCGTATCTGCTACGCTACTCCAGATTAAGAGCATTGGCAATATAATTTAGTGTCATTGGTAATTATCTGAACGTGTAATACCGGAGCCCGAAGGTGCAGAACCTGCAGCACCTCAGATCACCGCTGAGCGTGAATCTGAACCAGTCACGACGTGGCTGACGAAGATCCAACTCAGTCCCGTTTTCGTTTTTAAAAATATCGTTTCTCAAGTCGTTTCAGCATCAACATTATGTGTGTATTTCTTGTCTCTCTTATCCTGGCCACTTGCCCTACCCAAGCATATAGATCTCAGTATCCTAAAGATATTATGTATGAACCATGGTGTTAAAAATGTTCAGTATTTTAACTGTCGAAAGATTGCATATGTATTTAATTATTCTCCCAGTTCTTTTCGAATAGTATCGACGTCACTCAACTGTTCCGTTTAAACAGCTCACATCACTCCACTTTCTTTCCTGGTTGCATCTGGTGATATTAAGGCAGTACATACTCAGTGCAACACGACGCCAATGAATGCCAATATTAACCCTTCAAATCACAGTGGCTGCTGCTGTACACACCACCTGTTTTCACATCAGAAACTCTCTATTTTGGCCACAAGCCGCTTTTATGGGTTCAATGTAGGAAGTTTGAGGCTTTCGAAACGGCGCAGTTGAGAGCACCGTTCTTCGAGTATCACTGTGGTCCGTCGTTATGTGTTGGGTGATCAGAGTTTTGAGGTCATTTCTATAGTAAAACCAACCTGATGCCCCATTGTCTCAAATTTATTTTATTTGGAATAACTGTACATGTTTCGGACGGTATTTCCATCATCGGGAGTTCACGACTGTATATACAGCAACAGATATTTGTCAAACCGAAGTTCCAGAGATGGGTAAAATTACTAGTGAATGTGTATATATGTTGTAGTAAAGTGTAAAACACATCGTAGATAAAATTCTATGTAGCATACAGTTTAAAAGTTAAAATATTAAAACAGTAAAATACATTTCAGAAAATGCAATATGTACAGTCTTTAACTCCTGGTGATGGACGGAAAGACCGTCCGAAACGTGTAGAGTCATTCCAAAATAAAATAAATTTGAGACATTGGTGCATCTGGTTGGTTTTACTATAGAAATGTATTACGATGCATGGTCCTATGAACGTCAGATTTTGAGATCATTCAGTGGTCGGGCCATGCATCATTGAACCTTGAAGATGAGGCCACTGCACTGTCTCAAAATGCTGGACGACAAACATCCGGCGACTGAGTGCAATATTACAAAAGGACTGAGTTTCATATAATTCCCATAATGCACGTCAGCGGCGACTATTTGCATAAACAATGTTAATCGGTTGGCCTTTCTAAAAGAGACACCCTCTGCTCCTTGTGACTTAGGTACGAAAGTTGCAAAAAAAAAAAAAAATTACAAGCCTGTCAGCTGCTCAATATGTCTGTCCGTCCGCATGCAACTCAAGAATCGGTAAATGGATTTTTATGACATATAGTTTTTGAGTAGTTTTACTCAGAGTTCTGTACTCGTTCCAACGCGGGTTAATATCGAACTGCAGTAGTAGTCACGTCTACATAACGTGCGTTTCTGCGCCGAACTTGAGCGTAAGTTGGGCGTAATATCCTAAATATTAACCGCAACAAAAAATGTGGTAGAGAAACTTTAAACACATACTACTTCCAACATAGCCTTTTCTGTAACTATTAACGTTTATACCATGACTTCATGGAAGAGTGAGAATTGTTGGCTTTAGAGTATTGATTGTCATGTATCGTACGTAAATACGAAATAAAATAATTGCCAAGTACCTAGCGCCCAAACGCATAAATTGGATACATAATGGAGGGATATTGCCTGTCCTTATATTTCCATCTTCGAAAATGCTGCACATATCTTAATGGAGTTTCGTATTAGGAATCTATACCGGAACTTTTTCGGTTGAATTTGATTTTAGTTCATGTGGTACCTTCAAGCCCCACATTCGCATGAATCTGAAAACGAACTGTATGAATTATCTGAAATACTGTTCTTCGTACAAAAAAAAGCTGTACCTGTCTTAACTACGGTCCTCATAAAGCTGTACAAATTTTATTTCAAACATTTCTAGTCGTGTTGAATATTTCATGAAATACGGGTAGATGTACTTTAATTGTCTAACTATGCGGTGTTATCTGTACTGCTCTTGCCTTAGCAACAGTTCTTTGTGATTGCATTGAATGAATATCAGGATAAGTGAAATATTGAAAATAGCCAGTGAAAACACTCTTACTTTCTGGAGTAGAGTCTTGCTTGAGACGCTTGTAGTTGTTGAGTTGGTGAAGGTGTTCTCTCTTGATAGCGGTCGGCTGCACGTTTCCCATATCTTCCCCAGACAATAGCTGTGCATGATACGAGATGAAGCAACCATGTCGCTTCTGTGTTAAACTCATAGAGTCATACCTGTCCTGAATTAAGTTGCACGTGGTGATGAGGTAGACAGAGCAAATGTACAGCTGGACGCAGTTTTAACCTCGAAAACTGTATGGAAGCATTTTACCCGGCACACTTTGGATATTGATATTGTGTGTGAAACATTTTATTTTCTTTGTTTCAGGTAAGTGATGTCACTGGTAGCCATTACTTCACTTTATGGGTTCGTTGTGTCGGTAAGTCACCCTTAGCTTTCGTTATTCTTGTATTTCTGTACAAGTATTTCTTTTATCAAGCACTTATTTTTCCTCTTCTTCTAAATTCTTCTTCCCTTTCCTGTTTTGTTGTCGTTATTTCAAGAAAGGATGTTATTGTAAGTTGCTGTAGAAGTAAAACACGTATGTACATTTATCGTTGTAGCTTACTAATCGGTCTCAGAGTTAGAAAATACTCTTTCATGTTACTGATCTCTGTTTTGTGTCCATTCATGTTCTGCACTTCGACTGTAATGGATAAACTCTATATTATTGTTTGGATTGTTTGTCATATTCACAGTCAGGAGACTTGAGTCCACGGAAGTAGTGGTGAAACGCTGAAAGGACCAGATTTTAAGTTCTTCTTGTTTCATTAGCTGTTAAATAGATATGTGTATCTGTACAGAGTATTTGCACGACATTGGGACAAATAGCGGGCTGGAGGCTGTGAGAAGAGAAAATTCGTTTCTGCCAGGAATCGAATCCCAATTTTCAGGTCTCCAGAGCAAATCCAAGTCTCGATACTCCATGAGTTGTTTGGGTGCGACTGTTGCTATATCCGAGGGGTATAGTTATAATGTTATATATGGTCAACAGTGAGGAATTAATTGGTACCACAGAATATCGTACGCTGTAGACGAGGTGACACATAAATCGATGTCTTTTTAAGCGGGTTCAATTGTATTTGCATAGTTATGGACTACCTTTATGGAGATTTCTTGCAGTAAACTGTCTGAAACATACTAAGCGCAATAATGAAAGTAACATCTGTATTTGTAGGTGGTTTGATTGGATTATCTGGTCTTAAATGGCACATTACTTACAAATAGGAATTAATTTTGTCCCGAAAGATGTTCTGTAATCTAAGATTTCCCATCGCCTCCGTGATATTGAAAACACCAGCTGAGTGTATACTAGGGGAGAATACTTAATACGCAGTTGTGCTTCGCCAAACACCTTTTGGTCTTTCGTATTACAGCAGAGCAGCTCTTTCTTCACGTAATGTGTAGGCGTGAAATATACATCCCCACGCAGATTGCGTTGTACTGCGCACACTGTAACGTTTGTCGTCACATTCAGGGACGTGGCACCCTCACCTTCTAATGCCGCAGTGTATGCAGAGTATAACCTGCCTAAGAAGGAATCTGTGCTAGACGAACAACTGTATTTATCGTAGGTTATAGTGCAAGGGTGTACAAATCCCGGGCTCCAGGCCGCCCCAGCGACAAAATTTGTACGGTGGCCCTTGATATTGTTTACTTCATACCACCCTTCTGGCGCCCAGAATTTTATGGTGACTCCTGAAGTGTTGGGAAATTTGTGCATCTCTAGTACAGTGTGTTTGGTGGAGAGATCAGAGTGAAAACTGGTGTAAAATTGCTTATAATAAGCGGTGAGTGACGTTAGAACGTAAAGGGATACAGAACAAAACGAAAAATCCTATGCTTTGTCTGCATGCATATTACCTAGTCTGCTGTTTTTTATTGGATAAATTTGTTCCCTGCTCTGCTTCCTGAAATTTATCTTAGTGTTTTGTTACGGAGAGGAAAAAAATCCATCGGTTGCAGAATACTTGTAAAGAAAGAAAGAAAGAAAGAAAGAAAGAAAGAAAGAAAGAAAGAAAAGACGAAGCACTTCTAACGTGTGGGTATATGCGCAAATATATGTAGCACCTAGATTGCTGGCAGTAGATACAGGTATTGCTAATAAATATAAATATATGTGGATAAGCAAAATATGCAAATATTTTGTGTTTTCGCTGTAGGTGGATTTTGTTACAGCTCTACACATGATTCTCCAAGGTCCTTCCATCTGTTGGTCCACCACACCTCTTTAATACACTTGCCTTTGTAATTAAAATCTCCGGAGTCTGTGAACATGTGACGGCTCATTAATCTGCATAAACAGACTGAGAATACCGGAAAAAAGTGGTATAAGTTTGAATCCCGTGGTATTTTTATGAAGTTTCAAATCATCGTCTGGGTAGGATAACAAGCATTAAATAATAAAAATGCCGTAATAACGGCACCATTCATAATGTCGTAGCCAAATACGGTAAAATGGCACCGTTCGTTACGTGGCGACGACTTAGTGGAAACTTCTAGTGAACATTTGCCCAAATGAGACTTGAAGTTTCCACGTTGACTAAAATTGTGGTTTTGGTATTAATCTGGTAGACAGTTACCAGCGTTTCGGAGGAAGGTGATACCTCCATCGTCAGGGTAGAGGAAGACTTAAGGCAGTGAATTTCTCCAAGACACTGATAACCGTCTACCAGTTTACTCGGTTTCTTAGCCCGGAAGAACACAATCCAAACCGATTCAGGTGATTAGTAACTCATCATTTGGGACCTCGTCCAGTTTCTAGACCATCTGTCTTATTGTGTATCAGAAATATCTTCTGACATTATGACTCTTTGAGGAATTTGGTACGACTGGTAGAACCGGGGTGGAGGTGAGGGTTAGTCCATCTTCATGACTATACCGGCGATAATTAGTGATCTGCACCTACACGGGACACCAGAAACACGGAACGGCCCTGGCATACGTTTTTACTCCAGTTCAGATTCGAACTTATGTTCACGCTTATATTGCTTCAAATGTGCGTACGGTGTGACCGGTTTCGGTACGTGCCTGATACGTAATTCGAATCGTGTTTGAGACTTGTATTTCCTTAGCAGTAGAACCATTCACCGCAATTATGCTTCATCTCTTCGATTGCTGGTAAGTAGCTCAGCTATGTACGAGCCAAAACACATACGCTGGACGACTGCATACTCGGGTCATGCGATGACCTGCTTGTCTTGTAAATATTCGAAGGTCAGCGAATGTCAGTGCAGCGTAGAGGGGAGTGCAGTTTTTGAACAAAATTTATATGCAGAGTTTCAGATGAAGCGTGCCATCTTTAAAGAGTGTTCTCAGAACGCTTAATAATAACGGTTGCATGTACGTTTACTCTGTTTTGGATTGTACTGGCTCAGGATAGTGTTCTGTGGCATTGAACCTTCGTGTTCCATATAAGGTGTGGATTTTTTTTTGCCCACTTCAGCATCGATTCCTTGTTAGAAGGGCCGTGGTGGCTTAGCCTTGCCCACCTAGACCTCCTGACCTCAACCCCCTAGACTTATACTGCAGAAACACATCGAATAACTTGTGTACCGGCAAAACTTAGAAACATGAGAGGCTATGTTTTGTTGCGTTTTCGATGCTGCACCTCGTTCCGGAATGTGTATCGACACCACGAGGGGTCGTTTTGAACGCGTGTTTTAAATTCAGCAATCGGGACTTTATGTAACTATTTTTTTTTGGTTTATTACTGTTATATGACATTCACGTGACCCTTCGGAATCTGGTGTATGTTTGTATGACGTTTCTGATAGACTTCAGTAGAAAGAATCTGAAGGTGAAGCTTCATATCGTGAATCGTTGTGTAAGCAAAACTGCTCGGCACATTTCGAAGAAATTTATTTTTGGCTTCTATACTCAAAAGTTTTGATCTAGTTTTATTAGTCTCGTATCTGCTTTTTATGACACTGTAGTCGAACACATACATATTGTCGTCATTGTAACGTTTCTTTCGCGTTCTCAACGGAAATTTGTAGAAGGATATTATACACGCATTTTATGTCCACTGCACTTTTCATAGTTACGTTACTTGAACGCGGGAGTAAACACGCCAGACTTGTTCCGCTTTGCGCAGTTCTTACGTTCCATTGCTTGTTTTCCATTACCTTCGTAATCAGTTATGAATGTTTTGGGGGGAATTCTGGAATGTCATAGTTGATCCAGCCAAAGAACCATGGGGTTAATACGCATACATCGTGGGTAATTAGTTGGCGGGTTCTAGGAAATCTGCGTAGGCATTATGTTGATATGTGTCAGAAATGCGGAAAACAATCTCCACAAGAATGTAAGGAACATGAGTTTTCACTGCGGGTTTCAGTTTTTATAGACATGCGTAGAAGAAAACCTCGATGAAAGAGTCAAATCAGAATACCTAGGTGGGAATGGAAGGCTAGCAAAGCGGGAGATATGTTGTGAGGGTGTAAAATGTTTTGACAGGGCGAACGACTGTCAGCTTTTCAGTTATGTGCATTGTTCAGGATCATACGCAGTCGGTATAGTGACTAGGCTACGGGCTGGACGATCCGGGGTTCGAATCGCGGTTGAGGCAGGAGATTTATCTCCTTTCCATAATGTTCAGACTGACTCTGATGCCCAGCCAGACTCCTGTTCAGTGGGTCCGGGGTTATTTCCCCGGGGCGTGCACTTAACCACTGAGGGTAAGAATGAGTGGAGCTGTACGCCTTCTTTCCCTGTATGTTTTCATTCCCTGGACACGGAATGCCTTAACGTCCGTGCGTTAGACGACGCAGACACTGTTATTAGAGCGCGAAAAAAAAAAGTTGTTTAACACGCTTGCACAATTTAAAATCCATAGTAGCACTCGTTCGTTCTCCGTATTATTGCCTTTTGAAATTAACTTGCATTTGACATTATTTGCTGACGCCAGTAATTTCTTCATCAAAGTCTGGGAGTTAAAATTAGTGATAAGGCGGAATGAAGGAAGAAAGCTGTTTTATTTGTGACCTGGGCAGAGGGCAGAATCTCGCCTAACCACCAAACGTAACGTGATACCGCAGGCATGTCTTTATTAGGAATGGTTTAGCTTTAGAAGCGATCTTTACCGGTATTTAACCTCTGCCGCGTAATGATGTTGGTGTTGATCCTGTTTTAAGTTTTACGGTCAGCACTGTTGCCCCCCCCCCCCCCCCCTTCTTTTTTGAGGCATTGATGGATGTGAGAATAATTAGTTATGAACGGAAAAGGAGGAAGGATAGGAGAGAAAACCGTCATGGCGTGTTTAAGGTTTTATTCCGCAAGTTTCCTATAGGGATTGAGCAAAAATTGCCAGTTTCTTTACCACGAGGCAAACCAAACACTTTTCTTCCTAAATCTTTGTGCTCTCAGTCATGAAATCGTAATGTTTTCCAGCTTGTATTAACAGTATAGTGATATGTCTGTGATCTGTCGCATATCTCGGATGTTCTGTTTGTAACAAGGGTACCAAAAGTACTAGTTTTTCGCGCGGGGTGTTGTTGCATTCCGTGTGAGTGACTTACATAAGCAGTAAAGCAAAGAGTTTTCTGATCGTGGCTTTGGGACTAAATTAAATTTATTTCTGAAATTTACAGATTACAGATTGGAACTACATACGCCTATGTGGATGAGAAGAAATTAAAGTAGAGTATACTCTTTTTTGTGTTTAAAAAAGGTTTAGAATGAATGAACTCTACTGCAGCACAGGCACATCACCTGTACCTGTACCTTCTAATGCACAATGGTTACTGCATGCACCTCATGCCTGATCACAAACGAACAGTGCGTTTTGCCTACCAAGTGTATGTATGGATTTCATACTTTTTCCACACTAAACAGCGATCATTTCTGTGAACAGAATTAACTCGTCCTTGTTTTACAATCGGAACGTAATTTGCTCTTTTTCAGGTAGAAACTTGGTATATGTACTGCCACTCATAATATCGCAAGGTGTTCTCTGTTTCGTCCGCCATAGGATGCAAGAAACAGAAAGGGAAAGGGAGAAGTGAACATAATTTTGCATATTGCTGGCTACCTGCCCATCATAAGACGGAGTGGAATGATGTTCACGCGTTAGTCCACGTCCTCTTCCATTATTTTACTCGGTTTTTGACGGTTTGTTGACCTGTTACACTTGTGGTTATTCAGTTATTATTACATTTTAAATATTTGAGAGCCAGTAATCACCACTGTCAATTTGTTGTCACCTCCATGATTAGATTGACCTCTGTGATTGATCATTTTCTCAACGAGTCGCCCGCATTTGTGATACCTAGAACGTGTGTTGAGTGCGTAACATTCCTGTTTCATAATTATTAGGTTAGGATTCAAGTATCGATCCGAAGATTGGATATTCTGACTGGATTAGCTTATAGAAATATACAGCAGTTCAATCTTTGGACGAGTGTTGCTTTCATTCATAGATCCTAGTATGAAAGAACTTGATGCAGTATTCCAAATTAGTGTGGATTATTGTGAGTGGGAAACACTTCCCGCAACCTCATTACAACCATTCCTAGTCTGTACGACCAGACGCGGATATACACTGAGTCGGCACAGCAGAAATGTAACTGTCCGTGAATGGATGCAGACTTGCACGTACCGTTTATGATGTCTGTGTAGACGATGTCATCCCAGCATGACAGAATGAAGTATTAACCAGCAATATGGAAGGCAGTATTACGTTGCTCTTTGTCGACGATCAAGCCGTAACCACTAACAGTGAGAGTGCCCCATAAAAGTATATACAATTTAAAAGTGTTATTATATATATATATAAAGCGGGTAAAAGTGTTATTCTTATAATAAAACCAACTAGATGCACTAATTTCTCAGTTTATTTTTGGAATAAAACTCTACATGTTTCGGACAATTCCTCTGTCCATCATCAGCTGTCAGCAAACCTGTGTAACATATACCATTGCTGTGTGTACAATGAAAAACTCCTGATGATGGACAGAGGAATTGTCCGAAACATGTAGAGTTTTATTCCAAAAATAAACTTGAGAAATTAGTGCATCTAGTTGGTTTTTTTAGAAGAATCTATCACGATGCACGGTCATCTGAACGTCAGATTAAGAGTGTTAGCAAGCAGCAAAAATCATATCTTCTTAAGGGAAACCCCAGAAACGAGCAAAGACCCAAACCGAAGGAAAAGTAGTTGAACAGATGGATATTGGTCATTTCTAGCATCACAGTCGTGACGTGCGTCTTGTACACGCAGAGCAAGTAGTAAATTTCAGTAATTGTGTGGTATCAAATAACGCTCAATGGAGCAACCAAGGGTATAGGCTTATTAAAATTTTATCAGATAGCTGCTATATAGGCTGTGCTGTTATGAGCCAAACTGCTGGACTGTTTAACTGCAGATCGACAGGGATGGATTTTGCGACCTGTAGCTGGACATGGAAGAGTTTACCGAAGCCATTATTTGGACAGGGAAAACATGTGTTTAGTTGAAAACAATTGTACGTTATCAATTGCGCCTGCGCACGATGTGTAATAAGAATGGCTATACATCGATTCCGGAAAAAAAAAAAAAAAAAAAAAAAACAAAGAAAAAAAAAAAAAAAAAAAAAAAAAAAAAAAAAAAGGAAAAAAACAAAACAAGTATAAATGGTGTACTCAGTAGACATTCTACAGTATTAGATTTTCATACATGGTCACAATGTTCTACCCCAAAAAAAAAAAAAAAAAAAAAAAAAAAAA
>Ga0123357_10001371_pt1 | contig 25778 bp, 21 predicted proteins | sample TergutEmb28metaG_FD_89873 | JGI IMG/M metagenome (GOLD analysis project Ga0123357, IMG submission 89873) | Embiratermes neotenicus P4 segment gut microbial communities from Petit-Saut dam, French Guiana - Emb289 P4 | ecosystem: Host-associated > Arthropoda: Insects > Digestive system > Gut ...
TCCTCCTCCTCCTTCTCCTCCTCCTCCTCCTTCTCCTCCTCCTTCTCCTCCTCATCCTTCTTCTCCTCCTCCTCCTCCTCCTTCCCCCCCCGAAGTGAAATGTCACAGTGGATGACCTAGCAAGTATACTTGAAAGATCTGAAGGAGGTCAAAGAGCCAGTATTACAGATAGCTGCTCGGCCTTTGTGTATGTACACAGATATAGTGTCTTATTAGAGCATAAGGGATGAATGGCAGAAACATGGACCAGAAACTGTAATTCTTACTAAAGGCTTAGAAGTGTCAGACCATGCCTTCATTGTTAAGGAAATTCATCCCATTATGTTATAAATAACAAAACCAACTATTGTTTTCCTTAGACTCTAAGGTTCAGGGGATGTAATGGTTGGTTTTATCACATTTTTATTGCTGTTTTTTAGAGTAGTAGGAGATGGATTTAGTATTGTATTGTCTTCTTCTACAGGCAGTGATCAATAGCACAATTACACCCAATATGACATTCACAAAAACATCACAGAAGTTTGGCCAATGGTCAGATGTCCGTGCCAACACAGTTTATGGTCTAGGATTTTCATCAGAAGCAGAGCTTATTAAGGTGAGTTTTCTTGAATAGTTTGTTAATATAACTGTAATTACAATGTGTATTTTCACATTTACCAGTGCATGTATCAGGCCATTACTCTTATACACGTTGACTGCTGGGTGTAAGCGGTTTCAGGTTCACCTAATGTTATACACATACTTTGGTCTTATATCGACCATTGATGTTAAATAAATTGGGCACAAAGAAGAGAGGCATTCTTTTCTGTCACTTTTTTTTATCATAACCATATGTATTTTATTTCAGGCTTGTACACTTCTGCTATAAATAATATAATGTTGCATATAATATAATGTTATGCCATAAATACAAATATACTATAAATTGGGACATCTGTTATTGGATACACAAAATAAGAATTCAGTAATTAATCATTCAACAACTTTATAAAACTGATTATTGATGGTAAGATTTATGCTTGGATGCTGTAAAATTTGAAGTGAAGTGGTTGTTATATATACCACCAGTTTTAACATTAAAGTGTTCTTCATGTTACCCAAAGAGTATATTTATATATTCTGTATGATTCAGAATATACAGTGTTTATAACTGTAAACAGCAATAATGCATAATCCAAGTGCAGTGTGTTTACTGTGAGGTAGGTACAGAATGGCTAAATATAGTGCTTGAGGGGAGTATAGCCAACGAGGGTAATATGGCCAAACGGCCTTTCTGAAATGGTGTGATATGTGTGATGACAGATGGCATATGTAGCATGTCGGCAGTGTATGCTTGTGATAACACATTCCATCTGAAGGCATCCCAGAAATCCACATCATCCCCACAACGAAAGATGCTGGCTATGAAAGAGACTGATGTAATATCAGTGTCGTAAGTTTCAGTTTGCATATGTCAATACACATGTTTTAAATTGCATGTACTCCACTGCAAAGATCATTTATTGTAGTTTAAACTGTGGTAATAGCAGCTGTTGTAAATTATTGTTCAATGTAATATTCATTCAAAGGCAGACAAGGTGTGTGAGGGTTATACGGCCATGCCTTGGTCATATTACCCTTAGCCTATGTGATCGTTAACCTTGCAGGTTTTATGGGCTTTTGAAAGAAATTACCTCCTTTATTTGTTTTAGACAGTGGGAAAATACATCAAGAAAAATCTAAGAGATAACTGGCAGGAGGAAGATTTGCAGAATGCAATGAGGGCTGTGAGAATAAGCAGACTATCAACTGTTGATGCTGTCATCCATTATAAAGTCCTGTGAAGGACTCTTAGAGCATATTTGGCTGAAAATAATCATAGTAAATCTAAACTGGGGAGGAAAACTGTACTTTCACCACAGCAGGAAAAAGAGTTATCCAAGAGAATTATTAGGCTAGCTCAAATGGGTAACCCAAAACTTTAAGATACTGAGAATATGTGTGTTCACATACTGTAAGAAAAACAATATTCCAAATCCATTTGCGAAAGAAAAAGGAATGGCTGGTCATGCTTGGGTAGAGGGTTTATTGCAACGTTATCACATGATTGCATCCCGCAAAGTGCAAAATCTTAATCCTGGAATAGCCCAGAATTTGAACTGCTTCATTGTTAATGACTACTTTGCAAAACTTAAGATGACAATGGAAGAACTAGGAGTAATGAACAAACCAGAATACATTTATATTGTCCATGAAAAAGGATGTAGATTGTGCCTTCACAAACAGCCCCTTGTAATGATACAAAAAGGCAGAAAATGCATTAACCTGGTTGCTGCTGAACATGGGAAAAATGTCACGATCATGTCCTGTGGAAATGCCGTTGGATCAACCGTAACACCAATGATACAATTTAAAGGACAAAGAATGAAGGGAGAACGACTTGGTGCATTACTGCAGGATCTATAGCTCAGTTGACCAGTTGTGGCAGTATGACTACAGAAGCCTTTGTTAATTGGCTTACACATTTCATTCGTTATAAAGTTGCCTGGTGTTTGACCAGGCGACATCACATCTGGATCATAGCAAAGTGGAAGCGGCAGACCAGCATGATATTAACACTGTTATGCCTTCCAAGTCAGACTACCCATGAACTGCAACCTATGTTCAGACCTGTCTTTGGACCATTTGAGCATTACTGGGACAAACAGGTTCTGCTGTTTTATAGCCATAGCACAGATCACATTCTCACCAGCAGACATTTGGCAAGATTTTCACTGAAGTATTTGATAAAGCAGCCACACTAGCCAACAGTAAATTAGGATTTCGTGCCACTGGCATCTATCCCTTCATTTAACCCCTCAATTTTTCCTGATGAAGCATTTGCTCCCAGTCTTGTAATACAAAATGAGGATGTTCAAGTCTCCAACATTGTGACAGTGTTTGAGACACCAGCAGCTGCTCCTCTGTCACAGAAGAAGACTTCCTAGGCTTCTCCAGTGCCTGGTACATCTAGCAGAGTTGCACCAAGCACAAGTAATCCTGATGTGACCTCTGCAAGTAGAGAAGATGTTGATGATATGAAGAAGAATGCCATCATTACACCTTCACAACAAACACCAGAACATTCATAGGTCTTAACACCAAACTCATTTCAAAGCATCTTGTCAACCCCACAGAAATTTCTGACAAAAGCAAGTAGAAGGTGTCAGTGAATAACTGAGCAATAGTACTGAAAACTAATCTTTTCATTGTAAAACAGCCATCAACCAGGGATGATAAGAATGTTCGTATAGCATTTTTTTGCAGCAAAACCTGAAGGTTCTCATACATTTCTGTCATGTGAACTGCATGAGCCAGGGGGATAGAAGGGAACTTATTTCCATTGTGAAGTAACACTTCAAGCTGACCTTAGGTTAATCAGTGAAAAGCTTCCATTGCCTGGAATTGTGTTCAGGTTGCAATTCTTCCATTAATTCTTGGATGTTATTTCACGACACTAGATCACCATCCATTGAGTAGTACATTGCTATGTCTGATTGCCACCTCCAGTAAAATGAAAATATTACACCTTTCTCAAGAAGATTCGCCTGCTTAAGCTGTAATCCAAGTAGCTGATCCTTTGTGTTGTCCCTATGATAACATGTCACTAAACAGCTGGAAGGAGGCCTTTTCATTTTGAGATATACTTTGTGACAGTGTTATTCTAGGGATTTAAATTACTTATATATGTAAAAGTAATTGAACATCATTAAAAACCTTTGGCCCAGCACCAAATTTCGGCTTTGGCCATTCAACTGAGGTATCAACTGGTATCATCCAAACGGAGGGTGATAGAAACGTTATATTTACACATTTTTGTTGGTAGACCTGTTTCCAATGAAAAACTATCAAACTTTTTTGAGGTAGGAAATTGATACCAACCAGTGTTATTTCACTGTGTCTTTAATTGTAGTGTTACAGAAACACTAGTTTTTTTGATCCAGTTCTGTTCTGTAATCTGTCATATTGATGTTTATAGTCTCTTATGGCATATTAGAAGTGATAAATATTACTCCTAGTTTTGGCTTTCTGCACTTGAATTTGAACTGATCAGAATACCCCACCTTGCCATACATGGATTACGTGATTTGATGTTCCTAGAGATGTTTCTCGTGTCAAGCAAAAATTCAGCACCAGTGGGTGTGTGTCAGTTCATAGACTGTTTTATCTAGTCTTCCAAATATATTTTTGCTGAAACTTCATAAAAAAATACATGGTAAAATTACCACCATTTAAGAACTTAAGTTATTTATTAAAAGAGAGAAGCTGCCAAAATAATGCAAATGCACATAACCATGTGTACTAGTAAAATAGCTGTTTTATATCTAAGAACAGTTGTTACATAAAATATTTGTGTTTGAAAAACAGAAAATGGGACTGTATTTTCAGTAATTAAATTTTCCTTTTCAGGCAGTCCTCATAAACCTTGACAGTTAAAGTAAACAGGATTGTGCCAATAGTTGGCATAGATTCTTTTCTGACAGTCTGCACATTATTTTTGTTTTGCATTATGATCATTATCATCAAGACATGTTGTTGTTGTTATTGTTGTTCTTCTTGTTCTTGTTCTTGTTCTTATTTGTTTTTATAATTTACTTCTAGTTCATTGAGAAATTCGAAGAAGTGAAAGAGGCAACTCGCCTAGCAAATTCAAAACCCACAACAAATGGCACTGGCACTGGTGTCACCCCTGTCACAAGTGCCAATGCAAGTCCCATTACTGCACGGGCCTGCGTACCTCCTCCCCGTTCTGCAGAGAGTCTCTTGCCTTCAAGTGACACAACACCATTGTTGGACCCTCCAAACAGCACCAACAGCTCAGCCGTTCCTTCACACAACAATACTGCCAACTCGCCAGCACCTGCTGTTGTCACTGTAGCCAGCAGCAATGCAGTGCCTAATGCAGTTGTAACAGGGTCTGCTTCAGACTCCAGTGCCCTCAAGGCATCAATGACTGCTCATCAACGCAGCCAATCTCTTTCAGGTCTTCAGGTACTGACACTGCTAATTAAGACAATTTATTGCATTTATTTTATATGTTCTAAGTTTATTTAATTTCGGTTTTACAATTTATTAGCATTCAGTTTGTTTCATTAGTGGTTTATTTGCATCTTTTTTGTATATTAGGATACTGTTGCAATCCAGTTTGTATCTTGGGCAGTTATTTTATGTATGTATTTTGTTCATGGTTTAAGTTTTAAAACTGACATATCAGGTGAAACATTTTACTGTTGATATAGCAAACTTTACATTTATAATTTTAAGGTGCCTGACTAAAATTTTGTTCAGGTTATTTTCTGTTCAGGGGAGCCTCCAAATGTATTTCCTGCTTCCCCAGGCATGTGCCAGGCTGGTAGATTGAAACAGACTATGAGAATCTTCTACATCCATACAAACTTGGCAGCCATGATCATCTTTCCATTTCTGCTTGTATAGTGTACAATAACCTGGCAGCTGTTTGAAATCAGTATTTTTACGTTTCGGTTGCCTTTGTGAACTCTTTTAAAGTACAGTAGTATCTGACATATGCCTCCTGCTCTGACAGTAAAGGATCTGCATTAAGTCCACAACAACTATTTGTGAGTTTTGTATGATGTTTTGAACAAATGGTGCTTTTTTTCCTAAATGTTACTAACCACTTGGACTTTGTAGTAAAGATGCAGTGTGTTCCCTGTGAGGTAGGAACTGGATCGTTTTATATGTATACTGCATACTGTGTTTCATATTTCAGCAGTGAACCATTTGTAATGTAATATGGTTAGAGCTCATAACCACCTACAAATTTTTCTGTATGGAAAAGCATGCTTGTTGGTAATTAATTTATGGTAACCAGTATCCATATTTCTCTTGTTTTCTGAGCTCTGTAGCATTCTGTTAGGAAGTATAGATAATATGCACTTCATTACTGATTCTTTTAAAACCCGTAGTTCCCAAGATTTGACACACATTATTTTTGTATGTAAACAGATGCTATTGGTCATCTTGAAACAGTTGTATGTACTGTGCAATAACATTTGGGACCTGACCAAGTCAAGGCTGATTTCTGTCACTTTTGAAAACACTATCACAAACAATAGTCACACCTAGATCTCTGTTATACTGTTGTTTCACATGCCCAACTCTGTTATACTGTTGTTTCACATGCCCAAATACATTCACATCTTAGTGTATTTTTGAACTTAAAATATTTATTATAGTCACTGCAGCTTTATTTTCTGTGCCATATGTAACTGAAGTTACGGTAGCACAGTGCTTAAGGTGCTGTGCTACAAATCGGAAGGTCGCTGGTTTGATCCCAGCTGGTGTCAGTGGATTTTTCATTGACCTAAAATGCTTCCGGCCACACTATGGCCCTGGGGTTGACTCAGCCTCTAACAGAAATGAGTACCAGGAGCATTTCCTGGGGGTAAAGGCAGCTGGTGCATAAGGCTGACAACCTTACCACCATCCTGTGCTGTTGTCATGAAATCTGGGAACCTTAACTTCCTGGAACCCTCTGGGCCACTCCAGGCCTGTAACGGGACTGCTTTACCTTTACCTTTTATGTAACTGAAGTTAGTGTAATTTTACAGGCTTTCTCAGATTTTTTAAGATTCTGTTAGATAAGGCAGTAATGTCTTTGCACTTCTCAGTAGTGGAATGCAGATATTTTAATTAATGTGGCATTGATCATCAGGGACGTATCCACCCTACAGAGCAGTCTTTCCTGTTTGAAACCAACTGAAAAGTGTTAACAGACTGTGTTTATAGATTATGTTGTGTGCATTCAGCCTGGTGAAAGTCCCAAACATCAAGTGAAGACAGCAGGAGAAAAGTCCACAGCACCTGCAACAGTAGTGAGTACTATTCCAGCAGGTTCAGCAGAAGCTCAACTCAAGTATGAAAATGATCGGCTGAAGCTGGCTTTAGCACAGAGGTAGGTGAAATGTGGAACATATTTCTGTAGGGATGGAACTTCATACTCATACCTAATAGAGTATTGGATTTTCAGTACGAAACAGGTACAGTATTTGTAAGTAATCATCCTTCCTAATTAGTGTAGGTTACTTCTCACAAATGCCTTGCTTTAGTCATGTCATAGATCATAATATATAGAGTATGCAGAAATGTTTTAAACCATGCAGAAACATAGATCTTAAGGTGGTGGTGGTGGTGGTAGTAGTAGTAGTAGTTGTTGTTGTTGTTGTTGTTGATGTTGATGTTGTTGTTGTAATATATGGAAACAGAGAGATTTTAGGACCTGCAATGATAAGACAGTGCCAAGCAAGATTGGGCAGTAAAGAAATAGGCTCATTATCAGATGTTTCATAAGTGAAATGGATTAAAGAAGTTGAAATTTGTTGGACATAGAGATAAATTCTATAAAGGTGAAGGAACTTGAGAATAACTGGAGACTATCACATAAGGTGATATAAAAATTATTGGTTACATCAAATATAAAAAATTATTGGTTACAGCAGGTATGAAGATCAAAAGTACATATAGCATAAAGAGGCATGATGAATGTAAAGTTATGGGAGGGCTGAAAGACTGTGGACACATTTGTAACCTGCCATGTGGTACACAGTCAGGTTAGAATGTAGTATACAGAACTCCATTGTCACTTTGTATAGTTTTTTTATTTTTTAAGGTTACATACAGCCTGTTTATCCATGTATGTTATGAAGTAAAGTAGACAGTATGGGTGAAAATCAGAATTGCCTAATAGCTGTTGGTGAAAGTCTGCCATATCAAGTTAAAAAAAATTCTAGTGATTTGGACCCTGGTATTAGGTCACAGGCAGATAGATGACTGGACATAACCTCTACACAGCATAATTTTTTTTGCCTTCATAAACTTTGCCTAACAGGACAGGCAATGTACATATAAGTGTAACATTGATACGTGTTTTTATAACCATTGTTTCCATGGAAAAGCAATAAGTATCACATATTTTGAGTGTATATCTTAGTTATCCAGCATGCTTTGCGCATGTTCCTTTTTACATTGTCATCGGTTGCCTTTCTGGCTCGTCCATATTCCCTACCCTTCCCTTACCTCTAACAAAGTTTAAACTTTGAATGTGTATATATAATGCTTCTGAAATACATGACACCAGTTTCAGGATGTTTTCTATGCACATACACAACAAAAAGTCATTATAAACATGGGTCTTTGGTTACTTTGTTTTTGCATTGTGGCCCATTCTGTTTTTGAAGTAGGAAGATTAAAAATGAAGTGTAGACCTGGCCTCAGGAAATATATTTATTTTTAAATCACTGATTCCAGCGTTACACATTACTCTGTTTATATTAGCAACCAAGAACACAAACATTTTTGTCATTGTTTTTCCATAGTGTGCTTCATGTTTTATCAAGGATTTCTGCACACACTAAAATATTCCAGGTGTATTATACATTAGTTTTCACCGGTCTTCTACCTTCTGCTAGAGCTCTGTTACATAATTAACTCTTACTGCAGACATGTTACTTTTATGGGGGCCTCATGAATAAATCCTGTCGGGTTTAAGTTGGGTGATGCTGTGGGCTAATGCATTGGTCTGTCTCCATCTACCTATCATTTCAGATATTTGTCATTCAGAAATGTTCTAAAAACAGTACCCAAATGAGGTGCACCATCATGCATTCATGCGTTCACGTTCTTGTCTGTAATGGGACATTTCCTGGTTGTTATGGGTGGGTGTTGCTGTATCAAAAGTCATGTTAAACTGTCTCTGTCAACCTGTGTTGGAAGAAATGAGGATATGTCCTATTATGTCTGCATATTAATTGGTAGCTGGGGTAGTGTAGTAGGTATGGTGACAGGGCTATGTGCTGGATTTCCAAGGAATTGTGGCTCATTTCCTGAAAGGGTTAAAAGTATATCTGTGCTTCAATGTTGCGTCTCTTTTTCAAAGCTTCAGGATCACCTTCAGGGCCCACCCAGTCTCTTATTCAATGGGTACTGGGTGATCTTGCCTTGGTGGTAGAGCATCCTGGGCATGAAGCTGACCATTCTCCCCATCGAGTACAGCTGTGAAGGCTGTGCCTTTGTTGCATGCACAGGGGCACCTTCATCTTGACACATTTATTACAAGCAATGATGTCATGATAGAATGATTCCTAGTGGAATGTTGTGTCCCCATTAGTATTGATTGTGGAAGTCCAAGATGGCGTCATAAGTAAGTCCTTCTGCACGCCTGCACAACGTGAGTGACAATGTAACGACTACCAGCACACTGCTGCAAGAGCCCCTAACAAAGCTCTGTCCTTCGAGGTATATGCCTTTCACTCATTGCAGGTGGCTAAGAATAAAATAAAATATGGAGGGCCCACAAAACAGTCAAACAGGCAATGTGTTCTATAGCTACAGTCTTTCACATGCTGGTCACAGGATGGTCATCCAAGTTCTGCCTTCCATCTGTGGTGTCTGGGCTGTCCTTTGTCTTCACTGTTCTACTGCCAAGAATGTAAAGTGTTCGTGTTTCCCCAAAGAGCCACTGAGTACCAGAATGTGTTTGTGTCTTGAATTTTCATTGAAAACATTTTATTCCGGTATAAAGGCAGTGTGCCGCAACATTATTACCACATGACCAAGTATGATGTGCATCACCACTGCTGGAAGTGTGTGTTTCCCAGCCATATTTATCACAGAAGAGTGACTGCACTCACTCACTCAGCAATGCTGAATTCTGCATTCTGAATAGTATTGTGTTAATGTGTTGCAGAGGTTTATGGAATGTGTCTTGCAATTTGTGTATGCTCACTGCACTTGCTTGGCGACTTTCACTTGAAATGTCATTTTAAGTGAGAAAAGATTGGTGAATTTCCATTATACCTCTTTATTACCTACAAGTACATTGTTTCTCAAGAATTTGCTATATATTATATTTCTGTTCATAAATATTTAACAGAAATAATTATTTATGGAGTACAAAAATATCTTAAATCACAACTGCTTACGCATGAGATGGTTAACATATGCCAAAACCATTGTAAGACCTGATACACTGAAGCAGTATTTGGACAATAACATGGTCAGATGAACTAGACTGTGTACTTTTGAAAGAAAAAGCTTACATAAAATATATGGTCCAATGCAACAAAGAGGAAAATGGAGAATAAGGCACTGTCAAGTATTGTATGAGCTCCACCAGTCACCAGATATTATCAGAACAATTACAGCAGTGAGATAGCAATGGGCAGGGCACTTACAAAGAATGGGCAAGAGTGAAATACCCAGAATAATTGTAGATTTCAAACACAAAGGAAGCAAGAGAGTGGAAAGAACGAAACTGTGATGGATAGATGTTGTGGTGGAAGATATGAGAAGTTTGGCTTTCCAAAGGAAACCAAGGCTTATTGTGGGCTATAGTGCTACTGGTTATTGTTGTTGTTGTTGTTGTTATTGTTGTTGTTTTTATCATCATCGTTGTCACTTTCATCATCTCTGAAGTGCTGTTACCTATTAGAAAATCAAATCGGTCTTCTTATGTTTCTTTTGGAAAATACTCCTCTGGGGATTACTTATTATATAACACCCTTTCCACCTACGATTTCTCTGTATTGAGACCTCTGTTGACAGATTTGTAATCCAAGCAATTGAAACAGCTGTCCCTACTGTGTCTGTTAAAAAGTGTAAATTTCCTGTATGGTTTTCTGAGAATTTAGAATATCGCAAAATTAACAGAATTACTTCTAGAGGCATTTTAGGAAATGTAGGTCTAATTACTGTAATGACAAATTTTCCTGATATCATAGGCTTGTCAAATCAACAATATAGTGCAATAAACTTAACTGGCTTAAAAGTATCGATAATAACCTCAAGACAAATCCTGTACATTTTTGGAAATATGTGTCTTTGTTCAGGAAAAACGACAGAAATCTCATTGAACTTGAGAATGATGGAACCATCTGACCCAGCCATGTGAAGTTGCAGAGGCTTGTGCTGCATAGTTTAAGAGTGTCTTCACTAATCACTGCATGCAGGACTTTTATACAGATTTTCGGTCATCTGATTCCCTACCTAAAGCATCTGTCTCTGACTCAGACTTTCTCAATGCTATGTGGTGCCTACACCCATCAAAATCTGATGGATTTGATGGAATTCCTGCATTTATCATAAAGGGTTGTTCGGATATTTTAATACCTGTTTTTAAATTTATTTTCAATATCAACTCATCACAACGAATTTTTCCTACCCTGTGGAAGCAAGCTGCAGTTATTCCTGTTTTCAGGGAAGGAAAGGCTGCCTTGGTGAATAATTATGGATCCATCTCCATTCTCAGCACCTTTTCTGAAATATTTTAAATTATCATACATGAGCACGTTTCACACAATTTGAAGTCCAAATCTAAACTGTGTCAGCATGGATTCATCGAATCTAAATCCGCATTTACAATTCTTGTTGCTTATCTGGACCTCATTATTCCCCTGGTTCATTCCCAGCATCATGTTGATGCCATTTTTTTTTCTTTTAATTTTAGCAACGCTTTGGATCTAGTTCCACATGCACTGCTTCTTCGTAAACTTGATGATTTTGGACTTTCATTTGCTTATATTACCTGGTTCCATAGTTACCTGACCTACAGATTATCCCATGTTTGCTATCGTGGCACACTCTTGAAACCGTATGAAGTGTTATCCGATGTGCCATAAGGATCAGTTCTGGGGACCACTTCCTTTCATTGTTTTTGTAATTGACTTGTGTGATGTGGTCAAATATTTAAATTGTATTATGTTTGCAAATGATGCCAAAATATATGGGGAAATAAAATCCCCTTATGACAGTTGGTTACTCCAATCCAATATAAATAATGTTAAATGTCAACAAAACCAGAGTCATTTCCTTTTGTAGAAAAACAAACTGGCATGGTTTTGATTACAAACTGTGTGAATCTTCTATCACATGCACCAACTGCATCAGGGATCTGGGAGCACTTATGGACACAAAGCTTCATTTTCACCAACAGGTAGATAACATTTTCTCTCAGGCTATTAGACTGTTGGGGTTAATTCAGACTGTGACTTTCTCCTTTTTGTCACTGCACAACCTTCTAATGCTATACTGCTCTTAGTCAGACCAAAGTTGGAGTATGTCTCTGTTGCGTGGAATTCTCTCACTTCTTCTAATGATTGTAAGCTTCAGCGCATCCAGTGGAATTTTTTATCTCTTTGTCTTTATCATTTTTTCAGTCACTTAGATTACAGCAGTGGTAAAGTTTTAAATTACTTGAAGTTACACACCTTAAATGCTTAGAGGCCTTAGCTAGATGTCCTTTTTTTTAATGAACATTTTCAGTGGTTCAAAATATTGCCCTACACTTTTGGAAACTGTTGGCCTCCTCATGCCAAATTGAAATTTTAGAAACTTTATTTCGTTTAATACTAACTTTAAATGTCGAAACTGCCCTTCTGCTAGATGCACTTCAGCGGCAAATATCATCAACAGTGATACTGATATATTGAGTGGACATCCAGTCTTGGTTAATGATTGGCTAGTATCTGATACTTTTACTACATAATTCAGAAATCTTAGGTAATAATAATAATAATATTTATTTACTGCAATTGGGTTGTTACCCGGTGCAAGTTGTTATTTTACATGTAAACAAAACATGAAATTGGTTACTACGAAATTTAAGTCGGGAGGGCTACATGAGAAGCATGTAGAAGTAGTCCACTGTGTTATGCTATGAAAATTACATGTAAGCTATGGTTTGAACAAACCTAGACAATCTAAAATAAATTTATGTTTTGTCCTTTATGACACTGTTGCTGTGACAGACCTGAGGTATACTGTCTAAACCTCTGATCCTGTAGTATATGTAACCTGTGTGTTTTATATATTAGATTCTGTTAGTTTTGTGTATTCTGTTAATTTTGCATTTTTCTTGCTAGTTTCGTAATTGGACCTGTGCTGTAAAACTATCACGTTAATAAATGAGGAATTTTAATTTAATTATGATTCTCTTCTTATATCATGAGTTTTATGTACAGTCATTACAGATATTACTATTTCTGTCTCAGAAGCAGAATAGCTATGTAATGTTAACCTTGCTAACTTTTATAAATCTGTTATTTTTGTTCTATTGATTCATTTTTTTAAAAACATGTTCCAATGCCATTGGGTATGCTGTGTCAAATAGAAAGATGATTTGTGTATGAAGAGCTGAAAAAAGTCTGCAAGAAAGCAGTTATATTTTGTTGTAAGACACTAATCATGTATACTGCAAGCTAGTATTAAGCTGAATGTTAAAAGTAACAGAATGTGAGGATGTGGACTGAATTCATCTGATTAAAAGTAATGTGCACTGCCAGTATGTTATGAACACAGAGAATAACTGTCTGCTTGTATGTATTGACAGGGGATCAATGCACTAGCTGAGCAGCAGTTAACTTTTGAGGAGTGACTCTGCTCCTTTGAGTTTATGGTACCAAAAGTCTGTCTTCCTTACAAATTAAGTAGAATAAAAATGCATGTCTTTGTACCAATGTTGGCTAAAAATAGGTGTGACATTTGTCTTATATTAGATCAGGTTCCCATGCAATTTGAGTTATATTTGGTGTTTAGTCCTAGGCTTGTGTGCTATTCATTACAATACTGATTTTCTTTATAGTTCAGCAAATGCAAAGAAGTGGGAAATAGAACTAGCAACACTTAAGAATAATAATATGCGACTTACAAGCGCCTTACAAGAAAGTACTGCCAATGTAGAGGAGTGGAAACGACAACTACATTCCTATAAGGAAGAAAATCAGAGAATGAAGACAAAATATATTGAACTTGAGGCTGCCAAAGGTATTTGGTGTCATGATATATATGCTTCTCCACATTTTTGTGTTTCTGTCTCAGGATAAATAATTAAAAATAAGGCCAAGACCTGGTGGTTTTATGGTATGATACTAGACCTTCATTCAGAAGGGTCTGATTTTGAATCTCTGTCAGATCTATGTGAAAATTTTTTTTTCAACTTGAAAATGATAACTCCTGTTCAAGATTGAAGCTGAGGTCCCCAGTTCTAGCCATCTTTCTTTGAAAACCTTATCATGGGGGTTACAAAATCCATCTTATGTTAAACCCCATTTCTGAATGGAATCTGTCTCCTTGCCAAGGTCAGCAGAGGCCAAAAAGTTTAACTTGATCATAGTTTGAAACAGTAGCAACCAGCTAACCATAATTAAAAATAAATAAATGTCAGTACAGAATCTTACATGTCATAATCAGGGGTACACAAATGCCAGACATCTGAGCACCCAGGTGACTAAATTTTGTGTGATGGCACATAATATTGTGAGCAAAATTATTGCAGGCTGTTTCCTTGGGAAATGTGCATCACTTCACATACACCAAGCAGAAGTCACCAGATGACAAGAGTTTTACAGGTCATTCCAGATACATGAGTCATTACATAATGTGCTTTATGTTATCCTTTTGTTACCTGGATTTTGGAGTGGCTCCTAGATTTTTTTTTTAAATTTGTGGAGCACTGTTCATAGGCATTATATATAGATCAGGGGTGCACAGATTTTCCAAATATGTAGGAGCTTCTACAAAATTCTAGGCACCAGAGGGATGATGTGAAGCACCCACAAGGACCCACAAATATGAGGCACCACCATACAAACTTCTGTCACCTGTGTGACTTAGCACCCAGGATTTATGCATACCTGATATAAACCAAGTACAAATCGAAGTTATCTGTTGAAGGAGCTGTTGAGTGACCAAGTGAAGGAAACATTTAATAGTATAGTTCTTATAGTCAGTGGGCTGGATTACCAAGGAATTGTGCTTTAGTTTTTGCTAAGAACAGGGATTTTTCTTGTCTCTAAAATGCCAATGCCAACTGAGGGACCCACTTAGCCTCCCATTCAGTGAGTGCCAGAGGTTGTTTCCATGGGTCTAAAATGACCAGGCTGTGAACCTGGTCACACACTTCCATCTAATGCCATGATTAAGAATATGTGAGGTAATTCCCCCTACTCCCCCTGTAACATAATGTAATGCACAGCACAGCTGTACCTTTCCCCTTTTTTTATGATCAAGTGAAGTTAGTCACATTGTTGTAATAATATGCTGTATAAAATTATATTTGATGGTTTGTAAAAGTCTTGGTAAATATAATAACAGCCTGTAATTCCATATGATATATTTACTGTTAAGAAAACAAATTTATGATAGGTCTAATCAACAGACTTTATGGACTGCAGTCCTCACACTTTGTATAATTACTTTAGCCATATTTTAATATGATCTTTTGCTTTACCCAAGTAAAGAAGATACAGAATTTTGCAAAAGTGACAATGTATATCATCTAAATCTTCATTGAAAATGGAAAAATGTCCACTTCAAAATATTCAAATTTGAGAGATCATTAATAGAAAATAATAATAATAATAATAATAATAATAATAATAATAATAATAATAATAATAATAATAATTGCAATCTTAAACCAAGCACTGTCAGAGGAACAGAATGAAAATACTTGAATGCAGCTGTTTTGATATTCATATTACATTTGTTAGGATTGGCATAAGTGAACCATGATTGCTTGCCTTACACAGAAACATACATCTTCCAGGAAGAGATGATTTATTTGTTAAAAAGGAAATGAGGAATTTAAATACCCTGTTTTGCTTCCAGATGGAACTGTACAATTTAATCTTAAGGTGATTCATTCCCATTGGGCTTTATTCAAATGTTTGTTAAAACACATTCTTACACAACACTTACACATTTTCCTAGGTACTAGTTTCACCTTTATTAATCAGCTATCATCATGCCTTTTCCTTATCAAAACCATCCAGTGAAAATTATCTTTTAAGGTAGGATTGAGATTACATTCCTTTACATGTCACAAAATTTTTAAAATAAAATATATAACATGCGGTCACCATGCCTGTACCAGACTTTGATCTCTAAATGTTTACAAAACTTTGACCTCCCACAGGCACAGACATGAAATAATAACACCAGCATTGCATAATGTATAAGTACGTCTTCATACCTTATACCATGGATCACTGAAATGACAAAAATTTTTTAGTTTAATAATTAACATATGAAATTCAAATTTTGGTATCATCATCCCATTGTGTTTGTTAATCAGTGTCTTGTATTTATTGTCAGATCAAACACAACTTGTAGGACACTACACATTCAGTTGTCATTTGCTGTATGTTTTGACCATTTTTGCCATCATTAGGTAGATTTTACAACGTACATGGAAAAGAATACCAAGGTGGAGGCCTGTTCAAACTGGTAGTAAATATAGACATTGATTAAATTCATGATTTGCCATATTACAGAACTCGGTAGTCACAAGTACCAGTATCAAGAAGACAAAATACTAAATAACACAACTTTTAAGGAGTATGCATATCAAAATTGGAATGATTACAAATTGAAGTAACTTGCTGTATGAAACTGGATATCTTACTGCCTTGGAAGAAAAAGACTTGTACTGCAACATGTCAAATATACTGCCTACCAATTTTATTAATTTTTTTTTTCATGTTTATTCATTTTTATTTTTTATTTATGCCTAAAATTATTACAATGAGGAGCTTTCCATACTCCATATTTTACCGACATTTTATGTATTTTATTTTAATAATTTTATGACATATGTACTGGAATGTTATATCAATCCTACTTGTGCAGATAAGTTTCATTGCACGGTCTTGATAAGGAAAAAGATGTGATGATGATGATGATTAACTCTGCAAACACTAGTTAGAAGATTCGTAGACATGTTATGCAAGACTGTGTTTTAATAAACATTCCTAGAATTTAATGAGATATTTCACATAATGTGTTTTTGCATAGGAAGCACAGAAGCTGCTGTGGAATTGCGAAAAGAGTTGCAGTCATTGCGTTCACGTGTTGAGAGTTTGGAACAGGAGCTGAAAACCAAGGATGAAGAGATGAAGAGGATTTGTAAACAGCAGTCTTTGCCAATTGATCAAGTGTCACTGCAGGGTCGTTCTCAGGATGAACGCTGCAAGGTGAACTATGACTTCGACTGTCATATTTGTTCACAACATGATTACAAATAGTATATTTTTATTACACCATAATTTCATTGGACATTACCCACTCTGTTAGATGTGTTTAATATAAACAGTATGTTGAGAGTTGCCTCTGTTTCCATCCTCATTTTATTGGATGTCGTAATGATACTTGCAGGAGGTATTGTTTCCTTTATTGTTGATATTTTGGCCACTTACACTAATTTTGAAAACAAAACAGTACCTGATGGTACAAGGTCTGTAGTTTATCAAGAGTCTGCATGTACAGTGTTGTAGCAAGCTGTACATATATGGGACTAGGAGGATCTGTTATTTGATTCCTGTTTTCCCCCAACAGTATGACCTCCTTTAGTTTAATGTAAACCTCACAAAGTGCCAACATTCTGTTGTGTAGACCTCTTGTCTTCAAAAAATGTTTCTAGGCATGTTGAAATTGTCTTGCAATAACAAGACTTGCCTCCTGCATATATATATATATTTATTTATTTATTTTTTTTTTTCCATTCTGTTTAGTGAATGGGGATTATTGACCCTCTTTTTAACCATAAATCACAGGGATTTAAATTCGGTCACTGGCCAGGTCAAAGTCATTGATTTTGTCACACGTTCATGAAAACAATGTAAGCTAACACATTCATAGAGCTTCCTGTCACAGTAAACACCAACATTTATATTATCTTTCTAACATATACAAACTATATTTCATTGGTTTCTCATGTTACACTCCAGCTACATTTCTTCATACAATGCTAAATATATTAGCTAATAAGTCAGAACTTTCACAAACAATGCAGACCGCTTTACGCAGTTGTTGAAATCTGTAACTTCGAACTCATTTTTGATGTCTTCTTACTTATGTACCAGTTGATGGAAGTTCCTACAAGTTGCCAGGATTGAGCGCCAGCAACATAATGATCCATCATTCCATGGGGAGAAGTTGCCCACAAGTGGGGTCATGCCTCTTGGTTCAATGTTTATACCCTATGTGGAAGGTATTTCTGAGAAGCTTAATCATTACAACATTAGGATGATCCTCAAAATGCCATGCAACCAAAGGAGCTTACTCTTGAGAATTAGAATGAAAATGAATGCACATCTCATGGCATATTGTGTCTGTGGTATTTTCTGCAAATAGGCACAAGCTATGATGGCATAACAGGCAGACCTCTAGCCTTCTTGCTGAAGGGTTATAAGTACAACCAAAAGGAGTGCCTTGTAGAAAAAACTGAAAATTGTCCAATGTACACATGAAGAACATCTTCATTTGCAAATTGAAACAGGTATAGGAGATACTGTACCAGGCATCTTCAAACATGACAGATTTGACAAATACAGTTAACCAGCTTGATTGGAAACTTTGCCTGTAAGAAAACCCTTGATCAGCAAGGAAATTGGCAAGTCTGCATTTACTGGAATGCAAGACTAGGTTTTTTCCTTAAATTTTATACTTAAATGTGTGGGGTCATACTAAATTTGTGTATGAAGTATCAAACCAGATCACTCTGAACTGGACCATGCAGAGCCAAACCAAGGCCTGCATTGCAATATTGTCATGTGTAGACAAAATATAGAACAGAGCGTTACTAAAGTTAACTGACAAAATCTTATTTTTTAGACTTTGTTGTCTAATTTTTTACAGAAGCACAACATATCCAAAGTCAACTCTGTTTCTGTCTTCAGGCAAAGAAACACCTGGTTGACCCCTTAAATCAAGCTATTCTGTCATTGGGCACCACAGAAACAGTAAACTTATTAAGATAGGCACCTGAGAATAGATCTTGTCTAAGGGTAGTAACAGGAAAATGGCTATTTAAAAATTAAAAATCAACTACAAGACTCAAATATAAAACTTGGACCAATCTACAGATTAAGCACCATAAAAAAAAACCATGAACTCAGACTGATCAGACCACAGACACCACAAAAATCCATAACACACCAGTTTAATATTCTTACCACAACTAACACCATCTGTGTAGAAAATTGTGAATCATGATGGCATAACAGCACATCTCACCAGAAGCATTTGTGCAGGGTTTTAGGAAGTACTGTCTACCCATTGCAATTGCTGAGACTGATGATGATAGTTGTGGAATGACAGTGAGGAGGATGGGAATGTTAGGAGTGAGTGTGGGGAAGATGAAGGCACTGACTATGAAGATGGAGACAATGACACTGATTGGTAGTGGTAGATAGAATCTGATGTGCTCTGTGTGTTAAATTAATAGTAGAATGTTTTTTTTCTTGGCAGACATTTTATTATTGGTGGGGGTGTCTTAATTTTGGATAAATATATTTTCCCTTGGGAGACGTGTTTTATTTGGGGCGTCATCTTAGATTAGAGTTGTCTTGCATTTGGGTGAATACAGTTATAAGGAAGAGTGTTGAGATGTGGTAGTCCCTATGTTTTTATGTGTCTTAAGTTTTGTGCTTATCCATAGAGAATCCTGGCAATAGATATGTAATATATGTTGTTACTTTTGATTTTCTTTCATATATATGTTTGGTGGTATTAATTTTGACTGTGCTACCTGCTGTAGCTTTAGTCTTATGGGTATTCTTGCAATTTTTGCTGTATAGTGTCTGTAATCTGCCATGGACAAACCCTCATTGTGGGTAGTTAAATGACACAGAAATGTCCTGTTCATTTTTAGGTGTTCTTCACCAATAAAAACTTATTTCAAATATACCCTTTAGTTTTGTCTTGTAAAAGATATGTTTCAAGCTTTTTTTTATAATTTGCTTGTATGTTCCTATATCTGTGTATCAGAATGTGTTTATGTGTTAGTACTGAGTGTCCTGAGATGCTCTTGCATAATGTGTAGAGCTTCCAGCTTTCTTGCCCATAATTCTGGAACTGTAATTCTTTTACAACCTTTCATCATGTTATGTCTCTGAAGTTCATTTCTTTAGTAAATCTGTTTTTAAGATGGTTTTCTCTGACTTTAGTAATAATAGTAATAATAATTTGTATGTTCTCTCTTTTTGTCTATTATGGTACAAGCCTGCAAACTAGTTAGTTAACCAGTCGTAGTTTTCCATTTTTGCTGTGGATGGTTGAGATCAACTACAACATGCCAGAAGGGTCATCTGAATAAATACTGTCATATTAAAACTTGTATGTGTACAATTGTGATGGTACTTATATTCAGTACTGTAAGTTATAATGTGAAAGAAGTAGCAGAAAGCGGCATGATTAAAACACCCCTAGAAATTCCTTTTATATGTTTAATCAACAAGGATGTCAACTGCATTTTTAAGACATGCCGCATAATCTCTCTTGTATTTCCCCAAAATTCCTTTTGATTCATAATTTTATCTTTTCTGTTCAAATAATATGCACATTTTTCATAAACTGTGTGCTAAAATTTAAATACTAACCTGACCATTTAAAAGTTGAAGCATATATTAAATACTAAATGGATATTTTGTATAGTGTTTTAGCATATGAAGTAATAAGCTTTTAAGATGGGTACTGAGATTAAGGCAGATTTTTTTACCTGCTGTCTTTCTGTGTATGGGGCATGTTTCACTTATTCTATTTAATATCCTGTGTGTTACAGAATCTGCAGCAGGAGAATGCAGAGTTGCAGGCTGCTGTATCATTAGCACAGGCGCAGCTAGAGACAGCTCTGTCAGCTCAGGAATCTCAAAAACGTGTTCTGGAAACACTGAACGCACAGTTGGCAGCACGACTGCAGGAACTGGCTGGAATTCATCGTGAGATTGCCACAGCTCTACAGACATGAGAGGAGGCTCGTAGCATCCCTTACTGGTCAAATGTGTAACATCCAGCCACAGCTCAACTGTTGTGACAAGGTGAACAAACAGAGTCATCCATGCTAATGCTTGAAATGTAAAAGTGGGGTTATTGAATTATGGTGGGGGGGGGGGAGCTAGTAAAATAAATGGAAAATGCTCGTGTAAAAAAAAAGAATGAAACAAAACTCGGTAGAGTTTTCCCTTATGCACATGGAAGTGACTGTGTTAATTTTTAAACATGATACAGAGAATAACAAAGGATTGAAACCTATGTATAAAATTAAAACCACACTTAATTATCATCATGTTTCATGTGTGTTATCATGAAGCAGAGATGACCATTGAGGCTGTTTAAGTATGTTTGAAATGCAATGTTCTAAAAATGAGGAACATTATTTCACCTCTCCTTTCCACGTGTCATATAATACATATGGAATGAGTGGATTCAGTATGTAAACACTATCAGTCTGAAGGTTTGCCAGTGTTGTAATTGCCATTGTTACAGAATTTTTCATGTAAGTTCATAGATAAGTATTGAAAATACTCATATGTTATGTTAATAAAAGAGAAAATCCAGTGAACATTGGATAGTTTCAGGAGAGCAAGATAATGCAACTAAAATTGAGAGATGTACAAAATTTTAAATCATGAGATTGGTGCATGCCCGTTATTACTTTTTCCATATTCTTTGCATGGAAAATAGTCAATAGTAAGTTTTGGTGTTGTCTTTCTTCCCTGCAAGACTGATGTTCATTAGTTACAGTAGAAATAGCACATGCTGAGTTTGGTACACAATTCAGATTTCTTATGAAACATGAAATGGAAGTGTGTCATGTATGCTACTCAGTCAGTGGAAATGTTAATCTTAAATACTGGATATAAATCCCCATTGCATTAATTTGAGATTTATTCCAATTAGTAAGAAAATTAATTTTTCCAGATTTTATGCCATTGGTTTGTATATTATAATGCAGTACTTACCAATGCATATGCCAGTACACATATTGTTAATATGTAATGAAACTGAAAGTCTTTTATCCCGATATGCATTATTAAACCAACCCTGCATTGTGTTGTCATATTATATGGGATGCAAAGCAATTTTGGTACACATTGATATTTCTCATATTTGTTGATGACTCCAAGGAAAATAAATATGGTTTCTTTTTTTGTCATAACAGCAAGTATTGGACTTTGTAATGTACTAGTAGTAATTGTTTGTTTCTCTTTATGTAATAAGAAAAATTTTGAGTATAAGTTGTTAGACAAATAATGAAACACTATGTAAAACTGATTGTGTTGGGTGAGGCAGCTGGTTCTGCACAAACTCCCCCTGAGAGACATAGATGATAACCACTCCAAACACTGCCCAACTGATTGAAGTTGTTAGATATACAGTACAGTTTATGAAAACAGATTCATTGAACAAACAATGATTTAGGTGTAAGTGATATTGTGAAGATGGGGGTTATGTTGTAGCACTCTCATATGTGAGATATGATATTTTATAACTTCTAATTCTGAGTTGCCTTTATTATACTTCACTTTACATCATTTGTAATTATGTATTTTGATGTAAGGTATTTGGTTTTTTAATGCTTAATTCTATATTTACACTTTGACTTCTTTTCTATAGTTGACTTCAATAAATTTACTAATGTTAAAAAAGTTTCACTTGATAAACACTGAAATTCAAGACAGTGAGATCCATTACCAAGTGCAGAATATACACAGTATCTAGTAAAAGATATTTATAACATAATTTTCAGGATAAACATAATAGAACAAAGATAGGATGCATATAAATACATAACATTCATAATAGTTTCATTAGTTACTTTTAATATTTATATATTCTGTATTTTATTCCATATATATGGTGTGTTTGTGGTACAGTTGATAAGAATTGTAAAACAAGTCCTAAGAAAGTCCCTGAAAACTGTTCAAACATTAGAGGAGTTAATGTGTTATAAGTAAATGCACATTAGATTAGCAACTCACAGAATTGTTCTAATATGTAAGGAGCTGCAAATAAAGCTAGTTTGCCTCTATTCTGATATGTATCTGTCTTATGATATTATGTGTCGGTATTATGGTATCATCATGACACAAAGATCAGTCGCACAGTGAATACTCGGGACCAGATCCTGTTACCATAACAAGTATTCTTCTTACGTATTGACGAAGCATTGAATGGCGGTATAATTTAATTCCAAGTACAAATGACTTTGGTTTCTTTATTTTAAAAATTTATTAGATAAAAACTTCAGAGAATATTCTCAGAACTTACATTCCTTTTCTAGCAAATTGCTTGGTTTCACATAGAAATAAACAGACATCACATTCAATAAAGTGATATTCCTCATTATCAGTGAGAAGCATACAGCAACTCTTGTGCTCCTGCTCTTATTTCTTTGTGTTTTGTAATATGAATGGATTTAACATGTACTGCTCATTTCTTAGCAGAAACTGGTGTCACATGGGGTGATTTTGACATGTGTGCTGAGAGTTTATGGGTGTTATATATAATTACTTGTAATACTATTAGACACACTAAGTATAACTGTCAGTGAAGTATGACATGTTGATGATGATGAAAAATCACTGAACTATACTCGTATGAAGCAAGAGGTTATTTAAGGTCAGTTTGTGATATTATTCATATCACATAAGCTGACAATGATAGGCTTGTTTTGTAAGGATTCCATGCAGCTGTTAGAAGTAACATGTTTTAAAATGTATCACATAAGATCTCAAGGGGGAGGGGTATTTAAAATGGTGTGTTACTGCAAACATGGATTGAAATTTGAAAGAAAAGACTGAAACATGAATGTGATGCTGATAGCATAATGACTAAAATAATTTTAAGAACTGCAAATGCACTGTGCCCAATGCTTATATTGATTTGTTCCCTGAACATTGCTGTTATGTAGAATATTATTATTTGTACATGTGATTTGCCTGGGTCTGAATATTGTGTATATGCATTTTTTAAGAAAATTGCACAATTTAAATTTTGTATTGAGCCTTATTTTTTAATTATTTGTATAAACTTTGTTTTACACCTTGTTATTTGAAGCCAAGAAGTGAATTATAGTGTTTGAAAGTCAGCTTTCTTCACACACATATGCAATAAGCTTGTCTGTTAATTCCACTCCAATTACATTTGTCATAACTGTTGTGTCTTTAAGAAAGTTTTGCAGAAAACAGTCCATCTTTATTTGAAAAAAAGGTACTACTCAGTTGAACTGTATGAGAGATATAAGGATATCTACAGGAATGGTACACAACTTAGTCATTCCTCTATTGAACATGGCAGGTATGGAATATAAGTTGTGAGTTATCAGAAATTTTTAATTTTTGAGTACTGTTATACATATAGAAGTGCTTGTGTTATTTTCTGCTGAGAATTATGTGTTTTATGTACATTCTGAAAGACAGAGTGTATTAATGACAAATGAATGCTGGGGAACTGTACAGTTTTCCATTGTTAACCTGTCAGACATAACAGTGTGCAGAGTGGTAACCATGTGGTGAACACAGTCAACATTCCTTAAGCTTTTGTATATGTTGCCTCTGATGGAATGGGATGCAAAATGTTCCATAATCTCTTTCAGTTGTTGAACATCTGTTATCTTTGTAGAATTCATCCTGTTTCATGAAACCCCTGACAAAATAAAGTCATGAGCTTCAAGTCTGCTGGTTTTGCTGGCCCGGCAGTAGGACCTTAATAACCACTACATTGAAAAATGTCCATTCAACAAATCAGCTCATGCCTATACAAGTGAAGCAAGTACCTTCTTAGTTGGGAGTGTAGTATACAGCGAATAGACACCTACGTTCGGACATATGTCAGATGTTGTTCAGCCAGGGTTGGGATCTTACTTCATTGCATGAGGGAGTGAGAGAGAGGAAGTGGCGTGGCAGTGTAACTTCCATGGACTTAAGACTGTAGCGTTTACTAGTCTGTATGATAAAAGACAGAGCAACTACGTAGGCACCACTGCAGCTGCTGGACTCGCCGGATGAATTCAGAACATCGCTCCCCTGAGTCTGCTTGATCGTGAGTGAGTATGTAGTCCAATGTATGGTCTAAAGAAAAATACGAATGATTCATCATCACGTGACGGGTCCAACGGTCGCCAGTCACTCCAAGTGCCTGAACTTTGACCTTTGCCCCACGGGCCTCTCGGTCATAGTCGGCATGTGCAAAGAAACTTAAAACTATATGCCCTCAGCCTGGGTTTCGTAAACCCAGAATTTCACAAGTGGAAATAGACATAAGGTATTACAAATTAATGTAGGATTACAATAAAACAGTGCATGTTGATACAACGTTACAACAGGAGAAAGAATTCAGTGTCATCCCATAAAGATCTGAAGCTCTGTCCAAAAATTTCCACACATACTCAAATAACTCTTCCCAATAACACTGCTATTATTTTTGCCCATCAAGAAAGTTTGGTATAATTAATTCTGTATGTGTTGTTATGTGTGGATTCTGTTAACCTTTTGACGCCTAACGACGACTATAGTGGTCATACCATACCGCTAACCTCTAAATGTTGCATTTTATATATTTATTCAACAAATATAGTTACTGAATATTTTAAACACGGTATATACTCTCCGTTTCTTCCTCTTCAAAATGCAGTTTGTTTCATAATTCTAACATATTTGGTTCCTGTATTATTCACATTTTATATACAGGGTGTGTTAAAATTAAAAAAATAATTCCGGCGCCAATAGGTTAATATGTCCTTTAAGTTTTAAGACTGCCTTATCTGTCCAAGTAATGCACCTAATGAAATAGGGATGCTTTCGGAAGTTACTCAATACGTTACTGAGAAATTTGCCTATTATGTACTTGTGTTATTTCAGAATGCCATAGTTCTGTGACAGATGAATGAATGAGCATTGATTATTGATGGAATGCTACTAACAGGGAGGAACTGCATTGCTCTTTAAAAAAAAAAAAAAAAAAAA
>Ga0123357_10001372_pt1 | contig 25776 bp, 15 predicted proteins | sample TergutEmb28metaG_FD_89873 | JGI IMG/M metagenome (GOLD analysis project Ga0123357, IMG submission 89873) | Embiratermes neotenicus P4 segment gut microbial communities from Petit-Saut dam, French Guiana - Emb289 P4 | ecosystem: Host-associated > Arthropoda: Insects > Digestive system > Gut ...
CCTGTATACTATGGGCCTGTTTGATGGGGATCCAGTCTGCAGATTTTGCGGGATGGAGGCTGAAACAGTGCAGCACATTATTTGCTGTTGCGAGGAGTTGGCTCAACAGCATTATAATGTCTTTGGGAGGCTGATTGTAGAACCAAAAGACATAAGAGCAGCCTCAGTAAGGGACCTTTGCCTCTTCATACAAGGTGCAGGGTTATTGAGTCTGTGCTGAATGAAATATTAGGGCTACACAATAAGCCTAAGGCTGCGGTGCATTCGGTACATAAGCTGACGGGCCCTAAGAAGAAGAAGAAGAAGAAGCATTCCCTGAATTTAATCTAGTCTTAAATTCAACAAGCCTGCAATTTTAATTTGTTACTGCCACTCCCAAATATTTGAACTCCACCACATTTTCAAAGGATTTATTAAACATCTTTACACTGTTTCCCTCAGACAGATTTTTTTTTTTTTGAGAACTTAAGCACATGGGATATTGAGCATCCAAAAAGACAATATGAACAAAATAAAAGGTGATAAGGCCTGTAAATTTACTCAACATCAATAACTGCAGTAAAATCAATTAGTTTTTCATCTTCAGATGAACAAAAGTATGAATTATTTTTGTAAGGAGTGACATAAACATGAGGAATTTACTAAAGAAAAAATGTTACTTTAAGAACTGCTACTGGAAATAAATCCTACTACACTTTCTCCTGTGGGGTGGGACAGCATAGTCAGTATAGCAACACGAGCTACACATTTCGGGAATCAAATCTCAGTGCGGACAAGTAAAGTGGCTGGGGGGTGGCGTTGAACACCCAACACCATCTAGTGCCAAGGTTAAAGCAAGAACAGAACAGCAAGAACCTTTACTCCCCACTGGGCCTTCATGGCAGATTACAGGGTGAACTCTACCTTTCATACATTCTCCTATGAAGTACCACAGAACTCTTCTAGTGTGAAGAAATGCTGCATAACTCTGGGTATTAATAAAAAACATGAAATGGAAACAAATAAAATATCCTGACGCCACCTCACCCCGTCACAATTCTTTTGATGCCATCTGTATGGTATGTTATGATCTTCTCAGCCATTACTCACAACGGAAAAATGAAGGAATACACATCCAAGGTGAGCAGTTAGCTCAGTGATACAAAAACAGTAACATAATGGCTAGCAGATAGGCAAGCATCTTATTAGCCTCATTCATAAAACATGTACCTTACAACAGGTAACAGAAGAAATGCAAAATTCCACACCATTTGAGGTTTTCACAGCATTCATTCATACTATGGTTCTTGCAGATTATGACACCATGTATCTACACAGGCTGAGCTAACAGCATTATTAAATAGACCAGGGTGTACACCATGTAGTCTGGTACATGGGTAACAACATTCTGGAAGAGCACATGGCCTCCATTTCCAGGGTCAGCAGGATTCAACGCTAAAGATGATCATTACATTCATATGAAATGTTCATACCCACCTAGAACACTACACAGTGTTGTAATAAAAACTAGAATGGAAAAAAATATAAATAAGATATTTGTTATTATTTGATGAGGTAATTCAAAATTATACTCACCTCTAAATTTGAAAATAATGACGTCAAAATACTTGGAACAAGACCTTCCAGTTGATAGAAGTCTCTACCAAGGCTTGGGCCTGAATTACCCAATATATGATACGTAGTATCATGTACCATCGTTAGAAAATGCTGCATACGTTCCAATGGTGTCTGAGCCCTTGGATGATTGACATCCACATGGTCCACAAATGAAGCACTACACGTAGTTCCAAGGACATTTGATCGATCCAGTTCCAGAATTGTGTGCGCTCCTCGATAACCCTGCATCCAAACCAAAGGACAATCTTGGAGTGTGGCCAGAGGTAACAACTACAATGTAGCAAATCACACAGAATTCAACAGTTCATAGGTCAACTTTCTTACACCTACACTCAAAAACAAAAAGAGAGAGTCATATTGCTCTTCTGTAACATATCAAAATTAACTTACTTACTTACTCACTCCATGGTGCAGAGTCCTTCTTGAGAAGCTAACTGGTTTGCAGCCAATCAAGAAATTCCCCGCATTTCACGGAACCCAAAGGTTCATTACCGCACTCACAAGCGTCCGCCACCCGTCTCTATTCTGGGCCAGCCCAATCCAGTCCATATACCCACATCCCACCTCCTGGAGATCCATCCTAATGTTATCCACCCATCTATGCCTAGGTCTCCCCAGTGGTCTCCTTCCTTCCGGTTTCCCCAGCAAGACCCTATACACCCCCTCTCCTCACCCATACACGCCACATGCCCAGCCCACCTCATTCTCCAGAGCAAGCATCCCGCATGTGAGTGTTTCTTAACAAAGTTTTTTACAGAGAGGGGTTGTTAGCACCTCGCCCAACCCCCAAGCTGGAGGACCGAATCAAAATTAATGCATTTACAAATTCAATCTCACCTCCTATTGTTAAATGATTCAAATAATCATGACATCCATTAATCAGTACAATTAATCATACAAGTGTATAACCCTGTTAGTGCTTACTTGATGTGCCATTCCTTCACTGTTCAACACAAATCTTTGTAGCAGTGTGCAAGCAGATGCAAAAGTGCTGAACAGCAATGATATGACATTTGTCAGATATAAGAATTAAGGCTAAATCTCACATCAACAAGTATTTCACTTCTCTGTTTCCTCCTGCAGACCTAATTGAGGGCATAAAAGATAATACGAAATTTATTCTACATACTTGCCATTATGTACGAGAGCCATACTTCGTAGAATCGTGTAGGGAACTTTTAAATGTGATTCAAATCCCAATTCATAATCGGTTTTTTAATTACACAAACATACTATAGTTACTTAAGTGTTACACCATCTTTCACATTTTAGCAAGTATATACCATGATATTAATCAGGAATGCAACCATATCTCAGGTAAGAACAAGAACTTCTGATTGTACATCACAAAATACCACACTTCAGCATAAAGTGTCAGATTTCTGTTCCATCATATGTTCATCAGTGCCAAAGCAAATGTCAATGAATACAGACATCTTCATTTGCCTGGACATTCTGCAGTGTCAATGGAAGTTCATCAAGTATGTTTCAGGACAGCATAATGGTCCCATCTCCAAGGGACAAGGCATCCAACAAACCAATGATGTTGTGGAACATCCCAAAACATCGAAGATCTGAACTACACAGAGGTAAAAGCCTAAATTCTTACAAAAGAATACACTTTATTTTCTTGTGCTTTCATACCAACATGCTAACAGAAAAAAATAGGAGTGAACAGGCATAGTTCAAACTGGAATACATATTTTCTAAATACACCTTATGTTTTTATTCTTATTTACTGGCAGACATTTACAGTAACATTGTGCTTCATATCTTCAGATGTGTACAAGGTATCTCTTTAAAACAAGTCAAACTTTTTCACCTCAGAAATCTGTAGAATGCCGATGTCCGAATACATGCTACACAAGATAACTTCAAACACTGAATAAAACCTACATGAACTGAGTAACATAATAACACTTACTTCAGGTATCAGAATCTATCACTATACATTTTCTTTCATAAACATTCTGAAAACCAACTCAAACATCCTTCCAGATACCCCAAGGAAGGCACATTTGTCTCCAGATCATTCTTTTCATCTATATAAAAACTACATGAATAGCTCACTTTAGTTCACAAGACTACTAAAACCTATGGAACACAAATGTAACTTAGCAAGACTCACTTCTGACAGAGCAGAAAGAGCGTCCGGTGTCCAGAGTCCATTAAAAACTTTAAGAAGTGCCATAAAATGTGGAATAAGTGGTACAATACGAGGGGCTGCTGGGTTGCGACATATTGGGTTTCCTGTTTCAGTATGAGAGACTACAAAACCTCCACGAGCAGCTCGATCTGGATCTTCTGGCCAAGAACATCGTTTAACAACTGCCAGGAACATGTTCACATACAACAGTATCTGTGACCGGTTCTGGCCTGTAAACATAAGTGAGAGTTTCTCTGGTACCACAGAACATTGGGCTTAAAAAATAAAACATTTTGTATCTGTTATAACCAGTATTCACTACAGACTTCTTTCATAGACTCATTCCTTTGCACAAAGTAAGAATGGGAAGTAGGGGCAAAGTTGTCCCTTGCATACAGGGGAATGGAGGTAAGCAGAATTTAAATTTTCCCTGATGCAAGGAATATATTAGAGCATAATGTATAAAGGGCTTTTGAATTAAATGGTAAAACATCAGAATACAGTGCATTTAAATGGCATTGCAAAGGTTTAAGTACTTGCATATAAGCCAAAGTTTCATATCATCACTGCATTTGTAACTTTTGGCACAAACAAAGAATTTCATATGTAAATTACAGGTTATGTTAATGCTCTATGATCTAACCACATGTCTACATGTGAGGTTGGAATATTTATCCCTATCCTACAGATTTCTTGTAGCACCTATGCTGTTAGTTCACAGTTGACAAACTCAATACACATTACACATGTATTGATAAGCTATCACAATACAAACTTTCAGAACTTTGAGGTCATCACTCTCCAGGAATGTTATGCAGTGTCGATTGGTAGTTAGTGACTGACATTTTGGGACAGCCTATCAGTACCATCTTCAAGGAACAAACAGTCTTCTTGGACTGCTTGACCCTTGTCCCAAAACATCAGTAACTAACTACTAATCAACACTGTGCAATATCCCAGAAGAGTGAAGAACCTATTTATACCATGACAGAAGCCTGAAATTTCAGCACTTGCACAATAATCATTACTTCAGTATCCTTTGCTGTTACTGTGTTAAAAAAAAAAAAACAGAAGCAGAGACAATATAATCCACCAGTATCACCAACAAATAAGAGGAAACACGTACACAAATACTAAAACTTACCATTTAGATCATCACTGCTGGGTTCCACTGGAGGACGATCAAGACCAACAAATGCCATGAAGTCCCGAGGACTCTTGAATGCTGTAGAACTCAATATAATCCACTCCTCAGCACCAGAACCAACTACCTCACCGATAAATCGTGTCTGACGTTCATAGTCGCAGAAGTGGTTGCTGATCAGAAGTAAAGCTTCCTATTTTGCATAAAAAATCCTAGAGAATTTGAAAGTATCACAACAATTGCAATGAACATTGTAACATTATGATTTGGACGAATATGTCTCCAGGATTGAAGTCTTCTTGGGTATTATGATACGGTTTAACTGGTCAAATCAAAACAAGGCTATGTGAGAGATAAAGCAAGAAGCAATGACTTTACAATAATATAGATAATAAACATATACACAAATCCAAATTTCACATGCCTTCAACTACCACAAGAATTTCAACTTGATAATAAAACTAACAATATGCATCTGTGTGGCTTATACCTGTTACTTGAGCCTTTACTTAAACCATCATTTCAAGAATAAATGCACGGTTTTGTTTATTAAACATGCTTTTGGGATTCACTATGCTCATCCATAAAAATACTGAAGTTAATATTAAAGTTGTACCTGTGCATGCTATTAAAGCATTTGGGGGAAATGAAGGTACAATTCCACTCACTCTTAACCTTATCACTACATAGAGGTGAGTGGACTTTACCCCTACGGAAAGTGCACCTAGTACCCACTGAGTGGGAGATTGGGTAATTCCTAGAGCCAGTGTGGATGCTCTTCAGAAGAAAAAGTCTCTTATCCCTGCAGGGAATTCTACAATGCCACTACAACAGATAAACTTAATTTTCACATGTTCCATACAAGAAGTTTTCTTTCGCTGGTCTGCTTAAAAACTTTTTATCAGGGAAACATTACAGTTAGTTTGTTAGTTCACAAATATTTCTACTTTTGGCCCAACAACCACGTAACATAACCTAAGCTCACTGGGCTGAGCTATGACAGAAACAAACTCTGCAGTGTATGGTCTTTAATAAGCAGTGTACACTTTTTCAGTTGCACAAGAAATTTCCCACTGTTATTTAACTTTTAAGGTGGATAATGGTATGTTTGATTTGCAATACAATCCACGTCATAACACATGCTTTGAAGAACAATTTTCTATATCATCCTCTAAACTACAGGTCTCCCACCTTCTCCAATTAAAACTTTGTGGACAAGGAAATGTTCTCCCAGGATGAAGAATAGTGATGTTAAGTGTGATTCATGGATAGCTCACATGCTAAGTCTGAATTTTACTAATCATGCCTTAGTCTATGAAGAATTAGTATGGAATGGACTTAAAATCAAATTGAAACTGTGAAGTTAAGGACTTACAGCAAGTGCAATACTACAAGCATACAAAAGAAGTACACAGAAATGCACACTCTGTACCTGCAAAGTCACTCTTTCCAATCTTGAAAGCTGCTCTGGATCTTTGCTTAGTCCCTGCACTGTTGCATACACTCGTTCAAACAAAGGAAGCAACAACAGTGGATATTTCTGGGCTATTTTCACCATGAGGCTGGCTGCATGCATACGTACATTCTTCACTACTCTACTGCGACTATCTTTGCCTTGACCTGGTTGACTAAACACTAAGGCTGCAAAAATTTTGTCCAGAACACGTGGAAGAAGACTGGCTGAACACTCAGCTGTTGTCATGCTCAGAAATACAAATAATGCTGAGACACATGATAAAAGAGTTGAGAGTAATAAGGGATCTGAGGGCTCATAATTGAGGCAAATTTCCAGAAGACGCAGCCCAGAAGTTACATTAGGACGCTCAACTGGAACCAGGATCCGACTGAGAACACTCTCAAGTACCTAAAAATAAGAGTTTGAAATATGTTAGAAAATAATTATAACTAAGGGGTGAAAATTGTTAAAAAATCTCTTAAGCAGGCATATGCAGCAGAATCCTGCTTTTTAAGATTTTCCCACTTTTTTGTTCTGGCCGTGACACCATAGAAACAATATACAATTATTCTTGATTTACAGAGTCTCAATTTTAAGTTCTTCCCACATTCAATGCATGACAAGATAGGCAATGTACACTCTGTTCAACAAAAATCAAGCAGCCTGATATTTCGTACGTCCTGCTCAGGCAGTGACATGACGTACAGTTGCCACCATAATTCGAGTAGTTTTACTTTCCCCATATTTGTGCATTCATGGCGTTTCTCCGTCTTCCATTTATTACAATCAATCACGCTGCGTATATAGTAACCAAAGACACCAACACGTTCGTTCAATTTGAAGTTAAAACATGAATTTAAGGTCATCAATTTTCTGAAGTGTGTGGCTTGCTAGCTGTGCTTCCAGGGATGGATGTTGCAAAAGGGTGGTTGTTTGCCGCACCCAGAGGTAGCCAAGCATGTTAACGTGTGATGGTAATACTCTTCACAAACAAACTACATTGGTTCGGGTCCCAGTGAGAGCAAATAATTTTTCTTTTTGAATATGTCTTATACTCACAAACACTCAACTAAATTATGCAGTAACACATCCATTATTTAATTATATGTTTCAAAAGTTATCTTTGCTCCATTGGCAGGGTTAGAAATGTGAGTGACGCAGATATTTCTGTTATTTTTCCATAATTCTTTTTGCTTTGTTTACTGAAATTCTGATTTAGAGCATTCGTGTTCGAATGGGACTAAAACTAGGCATGTAAATCTCGTTGTTGCCTGTGGGTGGTAGCGGGTCACGATATCTAACATTGGGCTGCACAATTTGAAACATTTACGGAAAGGAATTATTGAGCGTATGGTTCATGTGCTGAGGTCTGGACTGAGGGTGGTTTCACTCTCCCCTTGTTTCAGGGGTGGGGTGTGGGGAGTGAAGTACTGTTGGAACAGGTGCAGCTCAATTTAGCTTTAGAAACAAGTTCAAAATTCTTCTTCTCTGTGACCTTCTAGTAGACAATACCACATTTTAAAAAATGTGCATATTTAAAAGTTTTACTGACTACAATGATTATGGTGGTTATGTTGCAAAGAAGGATTTGGCCTACGCTCGTATAAGGGTTAATGACCACATTGTCGCCGGCAGGTCAGTAGCTCGTCCATGGATAATCCCCTACTGTCCGTTTTCATGCACGACCAGCAGCAGGAATAATATCCTTTTTGGTCCATGGCTCAAAACTTGTGAATTACCATAATGCAGTTGCAGAAGACATTTGATTTGGGTGGCAGAAAAAGGAAAGAAACTTGGCTTAAATTAATGAGAAATCCTTTAGTAATAGTGTTCTAAAATTATATAACAATTTTTATCAAGCAATGTATGCTTCTTTACATAACATTCTTAAATAAATATTTTTACAACAAACCATTAAATAGAGGTAAGGCACAGTCCATCATTTGATCATACAGCAAAGTACAGTTTAAAATAACCAACATAAGCTCTTCATTACCTTTGATATTATTATTAACATTAAAAAATGCGCATTTCGGTTTTCATAACCACTATAATCATTGTAGCAAGTAAAACTTTTAAATACACTCATTTTTTAAAATGTGTTTTTGTCTACTAGAAGGCCACATGAAGACGAATTACGAACTTGATTCGAAAGCTAAAATTGAGCTGCACCTGTTCCAACAGTACGTCACTCCCCACACCCCACCCCTGAAACAAGGGGAGAGTGAAACCACCCTCAGTCCAGACCTCAGCACACACCCCATACGCACAATAATTCCTTTCCATAAATGTTTCAAATTGTGCAGCCCAATTTCAGATCTCATGATCTGCTACTGCCCGCAAGAAACAACGAGATTCACATGCTTAGTTTTAGTCCCATTCGAACATGAACCCTCTAAATCAGAATGTCGGTAAACAAAGCAAAGGAATTACGGAAAAATAACAGAAATATCTGCGTCACTCGCATTTCTAAACCTGCCAATGGAGTAAGGATAACTTTTGAGACATATAATTAAATAATGGATGTGTTACTGCATAATTTAATTGAGTGTGTGTGAGTAAAAAACATATTCATTAAGAAAAAATGATACGCTCTTACTGGGACCCGAACCAATGTAGTTTGTTTCTGAAGAGTACTGCTGTCACGCATTAGCGCGCTCAGCTACCTCCGGGTGTGGCAAACAACCACCCTTTCGCAACATCCATCCGTGGAAGCGGAGCTAGCAAACCACACGCCCCAGAAAATTAATGACCTTTAATTCATGTTTTAACTTCAAATTAAGCAAATGTATTGGTGTCTTTGGTTAATACATATACAGCGTGATTTGACTGTAATGAATGGAAGACAGAGAAATGCCACAAATGTAAAAATATGGGGAAAGTAAAATGACTCAAATTATGATGGCAACTGTACGTCATGTGACTTCCAGTTCGGGACTTAGAAAATTTCAGGCCGCTTGATTTTTGTTGAACAGAGGGTACATATAACATATCATTGTAGTGCATTCACATAACCACTATTGCAGTGGAAATGCAATAGTGCATTCTGTGTTTTTCCACAAAACCTGATATGGCAAGATTTTTGGAGAAAAAGTTATTGAACACAAAACATGTTTTTTGATTTTCTCTATAACCTTTTTAATGAAACATTTCTCATCCTACGAAGAACTCAGAGATATTATCATAAATGTACGTGTTATTCTTGTCAGATTTCAAACTTGAATTTTTTTAACACATTTACGAAAAATCTTTGAATATCAAATTTCATGAAAATCTGTAGATTGAAAGCCAAGCTGTTCTATGCAGCTGGGCAGACATGATGAAGCTAATAATCACTACTCATGATGTTAAGAATGCACCTAAATAACTGATTCCTACACTGTTCCAAAGCCTCTATTTAGAGTTTAAAACAACGGATTAAAGAAGTTTCACTGGAAACAAGAATATAAGTTTGCCACACAGCACAATCCACACTTGACCGGGGGCAATGGAATTAAATTCCCAGTGAATTCTGCAAAATATTATATTTAAATTATAGAACTCACTTTTTTTTTCGTGCAAACTCTTGTTTAAAAAAAAGCAAAAAGAAAAGGGAAAAAAAACTCAGCAGCGTTGTACAAGAATGGCCGTAACTGGCCAACACATATGCTGCACTGTTTGGTGCCAAAGGGTTAATGCTGCTCAGCTTTTATCTTCCATTACTCAGGGGTTACTTCCACCTAACTGTAACAATTACGTCAATCTTAATTTAATCCAGTTTTCATTTTTTCTTAGTTTAGTTTTCACATATTCTATTCCCAGGAAGACAGAAAATGTACTTTTCAATGCACATAAACACAAAATTAGGAGGGGGAAAAAAAAGTCCAATTGCCATAGGAGTATGACAAAACAGTACTATGGCATTACCTGGGACAAGGCTTCCCACTCTAGGTATGTAGGTGACTGGTAATTACATTCAATGCCTTGCTCTGCCATGGATTTCTGGATCCTTGAAGCCAACCATTCTTCTACGTATGAAAATGTTACTAATGGTGCTACTGATGTGGCCTGTCTAAAAGTCTGAAGCAATTCTGATCGGCACTGATGGAAGAACTGGGAAAATTCCTCCTCACTGTCATAATCGAGGCATGCATAGGCACCAGTTTCATGAATATTAGTGCATCGTGAAAGTGGGTAAGTGACCTGAAAAGACAAATACATTGCAACTTTCACAGCTTCAAAAAATGTATACAATTTCAAATAGAAAACAGAACAAGAAGATGCATGTCTTTAAATGAAATGGGATCATTATTTTGGGAAAAAAAATTGTTTTTAAATTATGAATGCATCTCAGTTCTGAACACAAGCCAGTATCTGATCCCATCTGGTAACACGCATAATATTTGACCTATCTTTGTCCGTTTGATCCAGTGTAGCAGCTGGAACTTCCTTTTAACTGGGGCATGGATAGAAATAGTTCAAAGACTGAAGGTTGGAGACAACTGCAAAAAATATATGTGGTTGAGAAGTTGTTAATATCACTTAAACACACTGGAACCTACACAGAGAAATGCAAAAGGTCTTACACCATGTTGTAGATGTTGGAAATGAAAACAGCACACAAATTTAATTACACTTAGACCTTATTAGTGACCAAAAATGTAATTTTCTGTCAAAACCTATGTTTTTATGTATTTTATTAAGCTTTGTCAGTACTGTACTTTTCAGTACTTTGTATTAGGAACCAATTATTTGAAACATCTAAATATTGCAACAGACTGGTTTGAAATGTTTAATGGCTGCCATTTGCACACTTCTGCTTCAGTCCCCACAATGACTCATAACACAGCACTACCTACACTGCTGTGATAAAAATCAAAATATCTCAGCTACTTTCAACTCTCATCAGGTTCAGCATGAACATACAGTTGCAAACACTGCATCACACACACCAACATCTCAGTGACCAACAATACAATAAATCACATGAAATGTTCATACAGCAACTTATATGCAACTGAAAATATGTAAGTTCAGCACACCTAGTGTTGGTAACAAATTCACAATTATTTGATGCTGTTACAAGCACTGAAAAACCAAAATTCTGTCTAGACCTGTTTCATTGACAATGCTTACTCCAGACCTTGACATGAACAGGGTCTCTGGTAGACTTGAAGATATTGGTCTCTCATTCAAAGGGTTCTAGATAACCACCCATAAGGAAATCTGTAGACATAATTTTCTGTAATATTTTAAGTATTACAGTAACATTATTCTGTGTCTTGTTTCACTAGACTGATTTGAATTTAGTTGTTATGTTCTACACTAAATCTCAGCCACAATCAAAAGTACATACCCTTGTAATTTTGGGAGCAGTACACTGCACCCACTTCGGAATAAATGTGAGGAAAACTTTGTCCTTTGAGATGTGTTCATGTTTGAAGAATGACATCCACAGAGAATTTGTATAATGAACTATAGTGAGACTAGGATGCCGACTAAATGTAAGAATAGCATCTAAGTACGTAGCAAAAGTGGGTGGACGAATATTCAGTCCATCATCTTTTCCCCACAGTATGCAAACTTGTGATCCAAGTCCTGTCAGTACCTACAACAAAAACGCACAATTAAGGTGCATTACAAACACTTTAACATTTAACCATGTTCATTTGCATTTCTGTACATTCCCACTTCTAACATCTGTAATATGCTAATCCCTCAGTACTTGTACATTTGCTATAAGTGACTGTGGTTAGTTGTGGTCAAGTGCCCCACAATATATAATAACAAATCTTCTTTTAAAAAGGCATATCTGTGATGTCATCTTTACACATATTACATTTCTGGAAACTTACATTCTCTTCAAACACAGACTTTCATTTGTTAGGTTGAAAACAAAAGCTCTGTTGTCTGGAGGAAAATATATGTTAAAACAGGCATGCATAAACTTTCAAAACATCTAGCAGCCACCTCAATATTCTAGGTGACAGAGAGGTAACATGTAGCAAGTTCTATATCAAAGACCCACAAATATTTGATGCACTCTATAAAATTTTGTCACTGTTTATATCATCATGGATGAAAATGACTGTTTATGTCACCATGTAGGAATATTTATCGACAGTTATACAAACAGCCACAGAAGACATAGTGACATATTCCTCAAAACAAGGATGATTTTCTGCAACAGATATCTGCAATCAAATAAAAACTATTATGATACACATTGTACTATGCTTTTTAATCGTTTTAACCAAATTAATATTTGTATTTTCTCTCTGCCATTGCACATCTATGACATGAATAGTCATTACTGTATTTTTTATTGTTAAGGACCTCACTGAGGATGGCCAAAAGAGACCAAAATATGCAGGAGGATTACCACACGTTAGCATATTATTGTATCTAATTATAGTGCAGTTGTTGGAATATGTATGGTGACTTGTCTTACTGCACAGAACATGAAAAATTTTAAATTTAACTGAGTTCATTCTATACCTTGTACCTCAAAAACATTGAAGAGGAACTTCATGGAGAAGATCTGATACACTAGTCAAATCAGTAAACAGTCATTTTCAATCAATCATTTAATGCCAGGGAGACAAAGTTCTGATAATAAATACCATAATAGTACCAATGGAGTACTTGGTAACAGTAACTTCTACCATGTATAATTCAGTGCATAAAGTACACAAATATCTAACATAAAAGGAAGTACAAAACCCCACCTCTGTTATAAAATTAAGCACTCACCAATGTTAGCCTCTTCAGGAAGTGGTAATGGCGCTCATCAAGTGCTTTACTTGATGCAGCATCAGCAGCCTTAAAAATACAACTCATTACATCTGCACTGAACAAGACCAAGAGTGGCATGCGTTCTTCAACCCGCCCCTTACGGTTGACAATCTGTCCATAAAACAAAATATTTTCTTCATTAAATGAATCCAAATAAGTGCTTACTATTTTTACATTTTTCACCATAAGGTAAAAAAAAGTGTCCATACATCTTACATGTTTGTATGTTCATTGCAGAATGGTAAGAAGAAATACGACAATACAAAATGTATTTGTATGATCACCTTAAATATCAAGAGGTCTAGCCTATGGAAAATGCTTGAAACATGATTAAAACATGATTATTACAGTAAACACTAATAATTTTCCATTCTAATTACCCAGTCAACATTTTTTTGTCAACACAGCCCCATGCCATACTAAAACCTTTCAATACACAAGCATCTGTTCCTACAAGTTTTCATACCACTTGAATCTAGGACAGCTAGTTACTATAGTGACTAGGTTATGGAATGGATAAACAAGGAAACATAGTTCTTCTCTTTAAGTGCATTAATTAATGAAGATTTCATTTGTCAAAATTACATAACATCAGTGACAGATAAACAAATGTGGACATGGCGCTGCTACAATGATACTCACAAGGAAAAACAGAAGTACTAAGATAAAAACCTGTCCCAGTGCCACTCTTTCCAACAAAAATCCCAGATGGACAGGCTTTGGATTAAACCTTGACCTCTGTGGTGAAATGCTGGTAACTTTCCACCTAAGTCACAGTACAGCCAAATCATGGTGTAACTCACAGCATTTTTTTTTCTCCAAATTTCCAAACTAGCACTTGTGCCCACACAGCCAATGGATACAGCATGCACATTCCCCAGGGGCAAAGCAACTGAGGTGTGCAGCTGGCCATTTACCTCCATCTAATTTACCTTTATCTGACTGGGGAGGGTATTTAAATTTTAATGCATGGTTCATGAGAAATGTAATATTGGAACAGAAAAAGATAAAATTATGAAATAAATGGCATTTTGTGGAAAATAAAACACAGATTATCCACCATGCCTTAAAAATAAGCTACATTTTCTTGCTGCCTCAATACATAAAATGAATTTCTAGCGGTGTTTTCCTATGGGTGTTCAAATATGCAAACACAGGTCTTTAAAAGATTAAGAGGTTAAGAATGAACATGGACATGAACTTCACTTGCTACTTCACTAATAGTGGTTTTCCCAGTAACATGACACATGTTACATGCATTCCAACAAAATTACATTGTGGGCTGATTACCAAAAAGGGACACATTTCATATTCTCCAAAGCATCCAGACCAGCTCGGGACCCACTAAACAGGCAGCTGGGGCCGTTTCCTTGGGGGTTGAGTGGATGAGACACCAAGTTGACCATTTACCTTAATGTAGTGCCCAGGTTAAGAATACGTGGAGCTATAGCTCTACTCCCCTATAGGGCTTCATGGGTTGCACAGGAAAGTTCACTTTACCATTTACTTGATTCCCTGAACAAACTGTGGAAAGGAGTTTGCCCAGTGTAAGTAAAATCAGAGTTTCACTTTTATGAATATTTACTGTTCCAAAAATACTTTAAAAGGAGTGAGTCACAACCTGCAATAGACATTCAGCAGCTCCTGCTTGGAACTTCTCACTATCCAAAAGAAGGCAGAGTATTTGTAAGAGCTGTCCATTATTAGCCATGATGTGACTGATGGACACCCATTCAATAAAGCCAGTCAGCGTTAGAAGTACAACCTGTACAACACGCACATGCACATTCAGCTCTGCTTCTTGACACTGTTCACGCAGTCCTTCAATGGCATGAGTGTGATCACGAATAAGATGCAGAAAGAATGCAAATATTTCTCCCATATTGGTTGTTAGAGCTTGGTAGATGTCCCGACGACGTTGGGTCGATTCCAATGTCTGAAACAGTAACCTTTTAAGAATAAGTGGTTTTATCATTAGTTCAGCACTGTAAATATACTATACCACACACCTCAGTTACACACACACACACACACACACACACACACACACACACACACATATATATATATATATATATATATATACACTCTTCTGGACATCTGAATCTGAAACGAACGAATCACTCAGTGTCTGGACTTCGTTCATCACCTAATGTTAGAACTACAAAATACAAAAAGAAAGCACAATGCTTTGGAAACCAGATCTGTTTCCATCATCATGTAAAAGACAGGTAAGCGCATACTGAAAATACATGCATGCAGAAATTAAGGGCAGATTAAATTCTGGGAATGCCACTTACCATGTGGTAGGTCACTACCTAATATACAAAGATAAATCCACATAACTAGAATTTTGCCTGTTGTTTTTTATGGGTGTGACTACTACAGGAAGAACAGAGACTGAAGGTGTCCAAGAACAGGGTGCTGCGGCAGATATTTGGGCCTCACAGGAAGAAAGTAATACGACAGAGGGAAAATGGCACAAACAGGAATTTTGTGAACCATACTCATCATCAAATATTGTTGGAGTGGTCAAATCAAGGAGAATGAGACAGTCAGGGCATGTGGCACATATGTGACTGAAGAAAAACACATACACTATTTTGATGGGGGAAGCCTGAAATAGAGAGACCACTTGGAAGACCTATGCATAGATTGGAGGATAATACCAAAATAAATCTTGAAGAAATAGAATGGGAGGGAATCAGGGACTGAATTCATCTGACTTAGGTTAGATACCAATGATGGGATCTTGTGAACATGGCAATGCAACTCCACATTCCACAAAATGTGGCGACTAAGAGACGAGCAAATAAACTATTCACTCTCAAGTAGGACTCCATGCCATGGCATTAGTTAGTTGGCATATACCAAGCTGAACCCAACTAAGATGCCTTCCAACCATTTCACCTATGGACAGGAAAGGATCCAGCTCCCACAATACTAAATCTTCTTCAAATATGAGAAGATAAAATTCCAAAAACCTAGTAATTACTCCCACTACTACTACTACTACTACTACACAAAGTTACGAACACAATGTAGTGGGAACTGTCAAATGTGGCTACATTGCCCCCATATATCACTGCCATAAAGGCAGCAACACATGTCAATAGATGTGGCCACCAATCATATGGAGACTGTATGTGCAATCACTGTTAACTTGATTACCACAGTGCTTACACAGTGGAGACAACACTGCAACCAGTACATAATGAACTATAAAGCTACAAAAATAAAATAATATGTTAAAATCATTAAGTTATACTACATTCATCACTAGGCAAAAATCTGTATTATAATTGTAATTTACTTTCACATTCCATCAATACAAAGAAATGGAAATAGTCATACACATACAACACAACACATATAAATATACACAGTATGCACATAAAAGAGTGCATAAAGAACATTCGTCATTGCAACACTTGACAACTATAACTGTATAATATTACCAAAGGGGTTGAATTGACTAAAAATGTAATAACCTAAACAACTGAATAAAAACAATGGTAATTATAATTACTATGTGAAAAGAACCAAGATCATGGCAAGTTTTGATTAAAATATTCCTCCCAGGTATAGAAGGAATTATCCAAAAGATGTCTCTTTACAGCAGTTTTAAAACATTTCCCATCATTTGGTAAGTCCTTGATAATTGATGGCAAGTAATTATAGATCCAACTTCCTGCAAAAAAACTCCTTTCTGATATAATGCTAAATTTTCTAAAGATAAATGTAAATTAGAATTGTATCTTGTATTGATATCTCGAACCTCTGAATTGGACAGAAATTGATCCCTGTTCTTAACAATAAATAACAGTTAAGAGAATATATATTGAGACTGCAGCAGTAAAATATTTAGCAGTCTAAACAATTCACAGCAGGAGTCCCTCCTACCAGAACTTGTAATAACCCTAATTATTTTTTTCTGAATTTTAAAAATACAATAACTATAAGATGAATTCCCCAAAATATTATACCATATGAGAGAACTGAATGAACATAAGAAAAATAAGTCATTCTTACTTCTTCTAAAGACATGAAAGGCTTGACTGGTCTGATTGCATAACATGCTTTAGTTAATTTAGATTTTAATTCTTCAATACGATGTTTCCAAGACAAGAAAGCATCCATAGAAAATACTAAAAATTTGGTACTATGGATATTAGTATGTGTTTGTTTCCAAAAGATATTTTGGTATCGATTTATTGATTCTTTTTAGCACAAATTGCAAAACAATAGGTTTTATCATAATTTAATGACAACAGATTACTCTGAAACTATTCATTTATTTCCCTAAAGACTTCATTAATATTATTCCTAAATGCCAAGGGATTAGAATTTATAATGTTAATACTCATGTCATTGGCGAACAAAACAGGATTAGATTTGTCTGATATAATTTTAGAAAGATTGTTAATATATCAAATAAAAAAATAAAGGACAAAGTATTGAACTCTGCAGCACCCCATGTTCCACTTGCTCCCATTCAGAAAAATATATGAGTTCTCAAAATTTATTAATATACTTTGATATATATCTTGTAAATTAGACTTAATCGATTCGTTGGCAATGCCTAAAATACCAAAAAATCTCATTTTTGACAACAATTTTTCATGATTTAAACAGTTAAATGCTCTTTGCAAGTCACAGACCAGACCACTAACCAATAATTTATTATTTAGTTAGGAAAGTATATTACTTATCAAAATATAAGAGGCTATTTCAGTATACGAATTAGTTCGGAAGACAAACTGCTCCTTTACTAATACATCAGTGATATTATATGATTATACAGTCTTTTGTATAAAATGTTTTCAACAATTTTACAAAAAGAGGTAAGCAGGAAAATGGGCCTGTAATTAGAAATACCTGTTTTATCACCTTCCTTAAAAAGGTTTAATTTCTGGGTATTTTAGTCTATCCAGAAATACCCCTGTTGAAAGAACCTTGTTACACATATAGATTAAAGGGGCCAAAATACAAGATGTGCTGAATTTTTTATTTTTGTTGATATCATGTCATATCCATGAGAGTGTTTAATTTTCAAAGAATTAATAATTACTTCATTTTCTTTAGTAGTTGTATGTTTCAATTTCATTTAATGATAAAGTGTCACAGAAACAAACAGGATTACCTGAAGCAAAGCCACATCCTCGGCCAGTCTAAGAAACACAAAAAGAACCAATTCCGTCTGACTCCCACCAAGTGCACATGCAGCTTGAAGCTCTGCTAGTAATGTAGGCCATTGCTGGGGCCATTCCCTCTTGATCATTTCCACAATAACTCTTGACAGTGCATCCTTGATATGTACAAGTTCTTGAAACTGTGGTTCTAAGTCTCTCTCCAAAAGTTTCATTGCATTATCCTAAGAAAGGAGTTTCATTTATGATCAATATACAATAATCTCCAGGGCTGATTTCTTTTATTCTTCTCCAGCACTTGAATTAAATGATGACATACATTCAGTGCCACTGGCACCTGACAACTTGTGGGAGAATGAATGTCAGTACTGATTATTTTCATTACTTCTCTTCATTCAAGTTACAATTTGTACTGAAATAATGAAACTGCTTTTATTATGATGTTCTTACATACTTGTATCCACAACTGCATGCGCTCTTTATCACGTAATTGGTACTGACTAATCATTCATGAGGATTATAGTTTCAACAATATGTCTGCCAGATGTGGGCCAAAACAGCAGAACTGATGGTAAGGTGTGTCTGGGAAGCACATCTGTGACTGTGTATAACTGTGGCAAAATGTGGCCACATCATTGTATCCAACAAAGCAAATGAGCAATACAACAATGTACAGGGTCCACCATTAAGGACTGTCACCTTTCAAATTACAATGGTCCATTTATTATACTAAATACACATAAACAATATTACACTTCTGAAAGCACAAAGCCAGGAGATTTTTTAATATCCTGTATGACTTGAAAATTCTTTCAAGTAAATGTCCTCCTCTCATCTCAACACCCTGTTCCACGTGGCATTCAAAATCTCCCACAGCTCTAGGGAGTGAGCTGGCCAGGGAATATCACCAAACTGGGTGATCAGCCAGCTAGAAAACATTTCATGCAAAGTAGCCTAACCACAAGATAATGGTTCTCATTTCCCCCTCCCACCAAACAGGAGTGCTATTCAACAATCAAATGTGTGAGTCCCTTATGACAGACCTTGCATTTTGAAACCTGCCATCACAAATCACAAAGGACATAACACAAAACCTCACTTAATAAGACGTTACTTCAGAGTAATGTAAGCCACATATATGAACTTGGTGGTAATTGAACCAACAGCTACTCTCCCTCCACCAATCACATAAGTTTTGTACTAACGCCAATTATATAACATTCCCACCAGTCCAAAAACTAACTGATCACACCACTAATTGGAAAACAAATGAATAAAGGGGATATTTCTTTGGATATAAGGGTGATACAAGGTGTAGCTATTAAATAGCCCAGGCTTGAAATGGCTTATACCCACTGTTACTGCTGATGATGATTACAATGTCCATATACTTAACGTAAGCAACAACTGCAGCATTTTGTCTCAAAATTGCCATTTCAAAAACTGGTATATTTAACAAGTCAATTTTGGCATAAATTATAAGCTCCTGAAATAACTTTACACATGATATTAAATTTGCCAACTTTGTATTAAATATGACTTACAAGTCAAGGTGCACCAGGCACCATATACCAACTTTAGTAACCTGACTGGCAGTCTAAGTAACTAAATGACTAGCTGATGAACTGACCAACTGGCTGACAAACCAACCGACTGTATGACCAACCAAGGATTGACTGTCTAACTTACTAACGACATGCAGCAGATACCTGGAGGAGCTACTAGTTTCTCAGCTAGTAAATAAATTCTCTGTATTTTATGCAACCTGAAGGTTCATTGCTTTATTCATCACAGAGCATGACTTGTCCCTATCCTGAGTCAAATTAATCCAATCCATACCCTCCCATCCTTTCTTCAAGATCCATTTTAATATCATCATCTCACGTACACCTACGTCTTCCAAGTAGCTTTGGACAGAGGAGACGGTCTCCAGATATAGAATGTAGCTGTGAATATACTGAAAAAATAGTAGCGGACGGCCGACAGGGGTGATCTTCCGCCTAGTTAGTTAGGGTGAAGATATTATAACTCCTCACCATAAAAAAAAAAAACATGTTTCAAAATAATACAAGGGTTCTAAGTCCCTGTTAACATGGGCAAATAAAGTATCATACAATAACTGCAGTATGCCAGTCTCTATGGCAGCATTACCAGATGAGGATTCTGCAGAATTAAATGAATCACTTTACAACAGACTACAATGAGTGTTTTCACGAACTCTAAGTTCAGTAATCACACAGCACATTACATGATGTTACACAACCAGCTATAACAAAAGAGTGGCTATTGCTGTCTTCTGGGATGATTCCATGTAATATGATAAAAGTATATAAAACAAATAACGCTACATGATGCACAATAAAAACATAACACTTGTAGGACCAAAGCCCACCCTCCAATGTGCTGTTGTGAGACTCATGCCACAAACTTCATGAATAATTTGTACTGGCATCCATTAAATGACATGTCAGAATCAAGCAGTGTCAGCAAGCATTATGAATGGAAAAGGCTGGAATTTAAGTAACCACAGTCCAGACATTGAATTCTAAGCGATGACACCCACCATACGACCACAAAAGGAACAACCTTCTGAATATCAGTGACACGTGTACAATCAAACTTTACCTTAATAAATAATTTCTCCTGCTGCGAGATCTGGTTCCATCGATATTTAACACAATGCTCCATCAACTGCAGTCCGAAATGGCGTACGAAATGTGATGCATTACTCTGTTGTGCCAGGTGCAGTCCACACTGCACGCACACGGGAGAAGTTTCTTTAAACTTCTCACATGCCGTGTATGCTTCCATTCTCTGTTGTTGGGGTACACGTGGATCCATCGTTAACTCGACAGCAAGAGCCAACTCTTCAGCTATGCGAGCAATGTCATCCATGACTATAAATATACTAACTCCGTGATTAACTACAACACAGTTCACTGAAAAAAATAAAGTACATTTAATTATAGCTTATTATGAAAGCAACTTTTACACAACTGCTAGCAAAGGCCGGTAAAAAAAAAAGTCACTGTCCTAACAGTTCCCTTCTAGCCGTCAGAAATGAACAGCCGCTACCTAATATATATATGCATCAAAAACATTATAAGCTGCAAGTCTCATATACAGCTTCAAATTTCTTTTTTATCCAACCAAATCTTTTGAAACCACCATCACAACAACAAATCAATTTGCTTATCCCACAGATTACTGTATCACAGAGAACAGCACTTTACTTTTCCCTCCTCGGGGATTCGAGCACAGATCATAAATGCCGGATTTGAGGCCATTTACTGTCTCGTAAATTTTTAGAACGTCTTCGTGCAAAGAGTCCAAAAAGATATGATTATGATCATTTTACCGAGTACTTGCATTATGTAACTTCAGAGCATATAATTCCTTATTTATCTCCAAGTTTTTGGTATCCTAAACTTGTTTATATGTCTCATTTTATTGTGTAGATAATCAATGCAGCATAATCAGCACCGATGGAAGGCAAGAAAATTTTGTTAGGTTGCATGGAGTGACACCTGGGTCTCGGTCACCGGAGTAAGTAGGGTGCTGTGACATGGTTAATCCATGACAACAACGTTGATTTGTACCTGTTAGTTGGTGTTACACATACTTGAATAATAGTACAAAGGCGTGAAATGTCTACAAGATGGTCAGTATAGTCAGTCTGAATGTTTGGTTTGGTGTCTTCCACCAAGTGTGATAAGTAGAAGGGTAGAGTTACACGTGCTATTAGCTTATTTTTATGTTTGTGGGTTAGGTTTTTATAGTAATCGATCTTTGGAAGTGATTTCGTATCGATGGTCCCGCAGCTCATCATTCTTGCGCTGTTATTGACAAGTGGTAAATGTAGATTTGTGGTGTAATGTAGCCGATGAGTGTCCTTTCTATTTTGCAAATGAATACATCCTAATACCAGTCGCTGGACGCATTGTGTATTTGACGAAACCTGTACGTGAAAGGAATTGTATCACTCAAAAGGTGACGTTTTGAAGGCACTTCAGACTGTATTAAACACTCCACGAGTGTTTTGTTTCACGTTTTGTACAAGCAGATGTGTGCTAACATTCATAATCTTCCCTGACATGTCACTACTGTAGCTTGTACAACGGCATAATTTCACAATATTTCTTGGCTCTCCGCCCACTTTATGTCAGTGTGCAGCAGGAAATATACCTAGATGAAGACAGTACGTAGTTTAGTTCATGGTATCGTAAATTGGGTGGTAATTTAAAATAGGTGTGTATATATATATATATTTATTTATTTATTACTTTGGTGGTAAAATGCCTTGCTCTTTGTTTTCACCAAGCTTGCTGGAGATGTTGGTCTGTGTGTTGGATACTGCATATTTATACATAATAAATGCAATGAGAGTATATTAATTGTAATGATTATTGTCTCATTTACTGTATATGAACCTATTATAAAATGTAAGTAACAGCATTTTCTGTTAAAGAATGTCGGGTAGTTTGAGTAAGGTGCTGTTTGTCCACAGTGTATTTGGTTCATGGTAAGAGACCCAGAAACATCTGTAATTGGTAGTCATGACTGGAAGTCTTGAATTTGTCGAAATTTTTTTCAGGTATCCTCTGTACCAGCGAGGAAATCCTCAGCAGAGAATATTTCTTCCAAACTTTTGGTTGAAACTGGTTAGACCTCAACAGAAACAGCCACCAAATATTGTTAAGTTCATAGTTTCCGTACAAATGACAAAATATGATATCAGAAATTACCTTGAGAAGATATACCAAATTCCAGTTGTTGATGTACGAACTGTTATTGCAATGGGTAGGTGTAATTCATGATGTATTTGTCTTTGGTGTTAATTTTTTTAAAGGTGATTTAAAAAAAAAAAAAAAAAAAAAGTATTTAAGAGGTGCAGGGATATTTAAATACCAGTCATCCAACAAACATTTAATAAACTCTTTTTTACATATTTAGGAAAAACTAAACAAGATGAATTAAAGGGATATGTAACAAAAGAAGATGACTATAAAGTTGCATTTGTTACGTTGGTAAGTATAATTATTCATATTAAATGTTATTGTTGACTGTATTAATAGTCTGAGAGCATTATATGACATTCTGTTATTAAAATGGAATAAAAGTAAGTATTCTTTAATTTTAGGGCTTACTATTCCATTAATGTTGTTGAATTTATGTTACAGCCTAGGGGGCAAGAATTTGAGTTTCCTGACTTGTTCCCAAAGGATGAAAAGAAATTAGAAAGTGATGCCAAAACTTTAGATGAGACAAAGAAAAATTACAGACAGTTCCTAGAGAAAAGTAATCAACGTCCAGGAATGCCTGGGTGGTATTCCTTTTAGTGCACTAATCTTGGTGAGGTGAAAGTGAATTAAAGAGGTGTGATTAAAAAACTGAACTTTTAATATAAGGACTTGCATGGTTCTTATACTGGAGAATTATATTTCACTTTCCTTCTCCAGGCAGGTCTGAGTGGAAGTTTAACATAAAGTTATTGACAATGAGTGGTTTTTTAATGATGATGTCTTTTGTAAATACTGTTGATAAAACCATTTTATTGCTTACTAACTTACCCCATGGAGCAGATTCCTTCTTGAAAAGCTAACCGGTTCTCACGTAGTCATATTCCCCACATTTTATGTAGCCCGAAGGTTCATTACTGCATTCACACGTACCCGCTACTTGTCCCTATCCTGAGCCATTGGGATCCAGTTCATGCTCCCACATCCAACTTCCTGAAGATCCAGCTTAATATTATCCTCCCATCTGTGCTTGGGTCTTCCAAGTGGTCTCTTTCCCTCCAGTTTCCCCACCAAAACCCTATATACACCTCTCCTCTCCACCATACATGTTACATGCCTTGCCCCTCTCATTCTTCTTGATTTAACCACCGAAACAATATTGGGTGGGTAGTACAGGTTATTAAGCTCCTCATTATATAGTTTTTCCTCACCCCTTTTACCTCGTCCCTCTTAGGCCCAAATATTCTCATCAACACCCTCCCTCCTCCCTCAATGTTAGCATCAAAGTTTTACACCCATACAAAAGAAGAGGCAAAATTATAGTTCTGTGGATCTTAATCTTTAAATTTTTGGATAGCAAAGTAGACGTAAAAGATTCTTCACCGAATGATAGCAAGCATTCCCTGACTTCAGTCTTCTCTTAATTTCTTCCTGAATACAATTTTGATATTTGTTTAGGTTGTTCCCAAATATTTGAACTCTTCCAACCTTTCAAAGTAACTATTATCTATCTTTATACTATTACTTCGTCCTGCATCCTAATCTCGAAACATGACCATGTACTTAGTCTTATTAGTATTTACTTCTAGTCCAATCTCCTTACTAGCAACTACTAAAACTTCTGCATTTTTCTTTATAGCCCCATTTGACTGCCCTTATCTTTCTTGCTTGTTCTACCTACAGTCTCACCCAGTGCATAGCACCATTCCCATCAATGCACTACCCCTATCATCCTTACCTATATAATATACCAGTTTTTCCCAGCCAGCAACTCGAGACACTTAAGCATATTCACGTTAGCCTCTGCCAATCAAATGGTGCAACAATGCAAAAATTTACAGCCTCTTTGTTTACAACATGAACCTTCTCCCATGAGAAACACTTGTTTTTCCTTGTGTTTAATTTTATCACCTTTCATTAACTGCACTGTCTTCATTTTCACAGCTGTGTCCTCTCTGCCAAAAACCTCTTTAAAGCTTCTGCATATCCCAGAAATATGTGCTCAGTTGCATCCATGGAATGTTGCTTCTTCAGAAAATTAATATATATATTTTTTAATATGTACATTAATAAGAACACCTTGAGATGAACTCCAATTTATTAACCTTCTCCAACACAATCAATGGAACATAGTTGGAAAAAAGTGTAAGCACAAATTTTAGACACACACTAGAATTCTTTCAAATTAATGAGATGCTATTCATATGCAGGGTGTGGCAAAGAATTCAGAGCATGTCATAAAATGAGAAAATTAAGTGATCTATCAGTTTTATGGCTCTTGCATTAGTTACCCTGCCAAATGCTCTCTTTGTGTCAGCATTTACAACCATTCAGGAAAACAGTTTTCTGGTTATGTGAATATCAAGTATACATTAAAATATACAATAAATAAAAATCTGCATCCAGAAAATAGGAAGGTGATTTTTAGCAAGAATGAATATTTGTGGGATGCATTGTATCAGTGTAACACTGTTCCAAATAAAACTGAAGTTGTAGTTCTAAAATAATCTGCTATTCAAACCTTCCTTGCACTCATCACTGTAGCTAGAATGAAATGTGACCACCATACTTTAAAAGTCAACCTGGTAATCAGTATTGACCCCACCCCCCTCCAAAAAAAAAAAAAAAAAAAAAAAAATTTTCGTTTTTTTTGATTTTACCCCCATTTTGAAAGGAAAATTTTTAAAAAATAAGGGGGATTATCTTAAAAAAATTTTATTTTTCCAAAAAATTTTTTTAAAAACCCAAAC
>Ga0123357_10001374_pt1 | contig 25767 bp, 25 predicted proteins | sample TergutEmb28metaG_FD_89873 | JGI IMG/M metagenome (GOLD analysis project Ga0123357, IMG submission 89873) | Embiratermes neotenicus P4 segment gut microbial communities from Petit-Saut dam, French Guiana - Emb289 P4 | ecosystem: Host-associated > Arthropoda: Insects > Digestive system > Gut ...
CACCGCACAATCAATGATGGCCGAGCGGGGCATCAACCCGCAGCGGCTCAAGATGGCGGCCGTCTGCTCGGTGTGTGCCGAGCCTTTCGCCAACTACATGCGTGAGTTCGCCGGCGTCTTGTCGGCGCTGCCCGCCTAAGCAACACCCCCACAACACAAGAAGAGAGACCAAAAATGTCAAAGAAGACGATCATAGTTTTTTCCGGTGAATACGACAGGCTCATCGCCGCGTTCACTATCGCCAACGGGGCGCTGGCGATGGACGACGAGGTGACGATGTTCTTCACCTTCTGGGGGCTGAGCGCCCTGCGCAAGCCGGGCAAGGCGACGGACGTGAAGAAGAGCTTCCTGCAGAAGATGTTCTCCGGCATGCTGCCGCACCGGGCAGAAACGACGCCCATCTCCAACTTCAACTTCGGCGGCATGGGTCGCGCCCTGATGAAGAAGGTCATGAAGCAGGGCAACATCATGTCCGTCAACGACCTGATGGCATCGGCGATGGAGCAGGGCGTCAAGATCATCGCCTGCACCATGTCGATGGACGTGCTGGGCATCGGCAAGGACGAGTTGATCGACGGCATCGAATATGCCGGCGTTGCCACTTACCTCGGCGAGGCCGACGAGGCCAACGTCAACCTGTTCATCTAGGGACTTGCCATGATCGATACTGACGTGGAATGCGCGCCAGGCCAACTGGTTGAAAGTACCGGCGGCGATGCCGAGGCCACCCATTACGATGTCATGGTCGTCGGCTCTGGTATCGGCGGCATGGAGTCGTCCATCAAGTTGGCCGACATGGGCTACAAGGTGCTGCTGGTGGAAAAGGAGGCCAGCGTCGGCGGTCGCATGATTTTGCTGTCGAAGGTGTTCCCGACACTCGATTGCGCCTCGTGCATCTCGGGGCCGAAGATGTCGTCGACCATCAACCACCCGAACATCACGACGATGACGCTCGCCGAGGTGGCCGGCATTGAGCGCGACGGGGACGGCTTCATCGCCACGGTGGACCAAAAGCCGAAATTCGTCGATTGGGCGGCCTGCACGGGCTGCGACGTGTGCCAGAAGGTTTGCACCGTCGCCGTTCCGGACCAGTTCAATGCCGATCTGGCGGCCCGACGGGCCGCCTACATCGCCTTCCCGCAAGCTGTCCCGAAGAAGGCTGTGCTTGAGCGGGCGGGCACGTCGCCGTGTATCGGTGCTTGTCCAGCGGGTATCAAGGCGCACGGCTACGTGGCGCTGGTGCGGGCCGGCAAGGACGAAGAGGCATTCCAACTCGTGTTGGACGCCACCCCGCTGGTGGGCACTCTGGGGCGGGCCTGTTACGCCCCGTGCGAGGCGGATTGCACCCGCGCCAAGCTGGAGGGTCCAATCCCTATCCGACTGCTCAAACGCTATGCTGCCGACCAGCACTACGCGACGGCCGGCAGCCCGGACGGGCCGGTGGTGCGAGTCTCGCCGCCCAACGGTAAGAAGATTGCCGTGGTCGGTTCCGGCCCGGCCGGTCTGACTGCGGCCTGGCAATTGGCCCGCCGCGGCTATGCCGTCACCATCCTGGAAAAGCGCGACAAGGCGGGCGGCTATCTGCGCTACGCCATTCCGTCCTACCGGCTGCCGAACGAGGTGGTTGACGCCGACATCGCCAACCTGACTTCGCTCGGCGTCGAGATTCTCTGCAACACGGTCGTTGACGATCCGGCCGGCTTGACCAGCCAAGGCTATGACGCGGTCATCGTCGCTACCGGTACCCAGAAGGCCACACTGATGGATGTGCCCGGTGAGGACGCCGCCGGCTCGATGGTGGGGCTGGATTTGTTGGCCCAGGTGGCGGACGGCAACGCCCCGGACTTCACGGGTCGCCGCGTCGTCGTGGTGGGCGGTGGCAACGTGGCGATGGACGTGGCCAGGGTGGCAAGGCGTCTCGGGGCCGCTGAGGTGAAGGTGGCCTATCGGCGCACCAAGGACGAGATGCCGGCCCACCAGGTCGAAGCGGCGGATGCCGCCGCGGAGGGCGTCGCGTTCGAATTCTTGGTGGCGCCAGCCGAGGTTGTGGTTCAAGACGGCCACGTCGTCGGACTGCGCGTCCAAACGATGCGGCTGGGCGAACCGGACGCCTCGGGGCGCCGTAGCCCGCAACCGGTGCCCGGCGCGCAGCACGTCCTGGATGCCGATCTGGTGATATCGGCGGTGGGTCTGGCCGTCGACCCAGCACCGTTCGCGGGCTTGGCCGACGGCCGGGGACGCATCAGCGTCGACCCGAAGACATTGCAGACATCTGTGCCGCACCTGTTCGCCGCCGGCGATGTGACGGTCGGCGCGACCGACATCACCCAGGCCGTCGGCTCGGGGCGTCGCGCCGCCCACATGGTGCACCGCTGGCTGAAGGGCCAAAGCCTGGACAGCTTCACGGCGCTGGACGACCGTCTGGAGACGATTTCGCCGGAGACGGTGCTCGCGCGCCAGACAGCCTTCGGGCACCGTCGTCCGATCCGTGGCGAGCTGACATTGGTCACACAGCCGTCGGACTTCACCGAGGTCGAGGCGCCGCTGACGCCCCAGGCGGCCAAGGCCGGCGCCGGGTCGTGCCTGGATTGCGGGGTCTGCTCGGAATGCCAGGAGTGCTTCAACCAATGCCCGGCCTGGGCCATTCGCTTCGACCAAAAGAGCGAAATCAAAAAGTTCAGTGTCGGTGCCGTCGTCGTGGCCACCGGGCACAAACTGTTCGCCGCCGACCTCAAGCCCGAGTACGGCTTCGGTCAGTTCCCCAACGTCATCACCGGCATGCAGATGGATCGCCTGCTGGCGCCGACCCGTCCCTTCAACGCCGTTCTGCGGCCGGGGGACGGCAAGATGCCCGAGCGCATCGCCTACGTGTCCTGCACGGGCTCGCGCGACAAGACCGTCGGCAATCCGTTGTGTTCCAAGTTCTGTTGCATGTACTCGCTGAAGCAGAACCAGCTGATCATGGGCGCGCTGCCGCTGGCCGACGTGACGATGCACTACATCGACATCAGGGCCGCCGGCAAGCGTTACGAGGAGTTCTACACGCAGGGCAAAGACATGGGCGCCCAGTACATCAAAGGACGTGTCGCCGAGATAACCCAGCAAGACAACGGCGATCTGACGCTGCGATACGAAGACATCGACAACGGCGGGGCGATCACCGAATCGTCCTACGACCTGGTCGTCTTGGCCGTCGGCATCCAGCCGAACCGGGACGTCGAGAAGCTGTTCAAGGACGTCACACTCACCCAGGACGAGTACTTCTACGTCGCCGAGCCGAGCGCCGAACTGAACCCCGGCGCCACGACCATCCCCGGCGTCTTCGTGGCAGGCACGGCCGCCGGGGCCAAGGACATCGTCGACACGATCCTGCACGCCGGAGCCGCCGTCGCCCAGGCGGCGGCGCATCTCGAGCATCACCACTTTGCACAGGAGGTCGCGGCATGACCGAGCTGACATCAACCGGGCGCCGCATCGGTGTCTACATCTGCCACTGCGGCGGCAACATCTCCGACTACGTCGATGTCGAGGCCGTCCGAGAGGCGCTCAAGGACGAGCCCGATGTCGTTGTCAGCGAGGATCCGATCTTCGCGTGTTCCGACGGCACCCAGCACGACATGATCGACGCCATTCGGGCCCAACATTTGGACGGCTTGGTCGTCGCGTCGTGCTCGCCGAAACTGCACCAGGTGACATTCCGCAACGTCGCCAAGCGAGCCGATCTGAACCCCTACGCTTACACGCAGGTGAACATCCGCGAGCAGGATTCGTGGGCCCACACCCATGATCTCGCCGGTGCCACGGCCAAGGCAATCGGTCTGATCCGGGCGGGGGTGGCCAAGACGCGGCTGTCCGACCCGCTGGAGCCACTGGTCGTCCAGACCCAGTCGCGCACCCTGGTCGTCGGCGGCGGTGTGACTGGCTTGCGCACGGCCATCGGGCTGGCGGACGTCGGTATCGAGGCGCTGTTGATCGAGCGGGAGGCCGACTTCGGCGGTTGGGTGGCCAAGTTCGGTGCCACCTTCCCCGATGACGCCTCGGGTGCCCAGGAGATCGCCGACCTGATCGCCCAATGCCGGGGCCGCCGCGATATCACCATGTACACGGGCGCCGAACTGACAGGCAAGTCCGGCAGCTTCGGCAACTACAAGGCCGAAATCACGCTGCACCGGGCCGACGGCGACAAGGCGCTGAGCGTGGATGTCGGCTCGATCATCGTCGCCACCGGCTTCGACGCCTACACACCCGCCGAAGGTGAGTTCGGCTACGGCACCGAAGCGGTGTTGACGCTGCCGGACTTCAAGGCGCTGGTCGACTCGTCCCAAGGCTCCTTGACGTACCAGGGGCGGCCGGTTCGCAGCGTCGCCTATGTCTATTGCGTCGGTTCGCGGCAGGAAGCCGGCGGCAACGAATATTGCTCGAAGTACTGCTGCAACGCGACGATCCACACGTCCACCCTGGTGGATCGGCTACACCCGGCGGTCAGGCAATTCCACCTGTACCGGGACATCCGGGCCTATGCTCGCAACGAATTGTCATACAACGCTTCACGCGAGGGCGGGTCCACGTACATCAAGTTCCCGGACGACACCCCACCGGTGGTCGAAAAGGCAGCCAAGGGTGGCCTGCAGGTCACCGTCACCGACCTGTTGACGGAAAGCATGGAGCTGACAATCCCGGTCGACATGGTGGTTCTCGTCACGGGCATGGTGCCGCGCGACAACACCGCACTGACGGAACTGCTCAAGCTGCCGCTGGGCAGCGACGGCTTCTACAACGAAATCCACCCGAAGCTGCGCCCGGTTGAGACGGTGGTCGACGGCGTGATGATCGCAGGGTGTTGCCAGAGCCCGCGTACCGTCGGGGAATCCGTGTCCGCCGGGCTGTCGGCGGTGGCCCAGTCGGCCGCCTTGCTGAAGAAGGGTTTCGCCGAACTGGACCCGCTGGTGGCCCGCGTCGACCCGGACCAGTGCCTGCACGACGGGGCCTGCCTGGCGGCCTGCCCATACAACGCCATCACGACGATCGACTGGGAGTCCAAGCAGATCGCCTCCGTCGACCCGGCCGTCTGCAAGGGTTGCGGCGGCTGCGTGCCTTATTGCCCGAACGGGGCCATCGATCTGTTGGGCTACACAGACGCCCAGATGACGGCGGCCATCGACGAACTCATCGCATCCGAGGAGGTCATGGCATGAGCGAGCTGCGAGAACCCCGAGAGGTCATCCGCGAGGAGCTTCTGATGCACGCCCCCATCCTGGCGGCCGTTGCCGACGGACCGATGACGGTGCCACAGATCGCCGAGAGTGTCGATGCGCCAGCCCACGAGGTTGTTTACTGGGTGATGGGCATGCGCCGCTACGGCCTGCTGGTCGAATCGAAGGAAGCCGACGACGACGGGTATTTCAGCTACTGTTCGCCTGATTGGCAACCCACCGAAGACGAGAAGGATGAGTCATGACCACCGTTGACACCGGCCTGATGGCCGACCTTCGCCGTTTCGGGGCCGCCGATATCGACGCCTGCTTCAGTTGCGGCAACTGCACTGCGATCTGTCCGTTGGCGGACGACGACGCCACCTTCCCGCGCCGCATCATCCGGCTGGCCCAGGTGGGTTTGCCGGACGAGCTCATCGCGTCGAAAGAGCTGTGGACGTGCTACCAGTGCGGCCGATGCACCGACCGCTGCCCGCAACAGGCCGACCCGTCCGAGTTCATGGCGACGGCCCGCCGGTGGGCCATCGCCAAGCTCGACAAGACGCGAATGGCCGCCGCCATGTACACCAGCCTGTGGGCGGCCATCGTCATCTCGGTGGTGTGGGCGCTGGCCTTCGCGCTGTTCTTCGCGTCCACCCGGTCGGACGCGTCGACGGTGACGTTGGCGCTGTTCGATTTCATACCCAACACGCTGATCCACACGGTCGGGTTGGTGCTGATCATCGTCGTCTTCCTGTACGCGGTGTTCACCATCGTCATGCTGGCGCGCGGAATCGCTAAGAAACAGGGTGTGACCGCTAAATCGCTGTTCGGCGGGGCCGCCGCCTGGAAACGCACCTGGCGGGCATTTTGGTACGCCATCGGCATCGAAGCTTTGGGCCAAAAGCGATATCGCCAAGACTGCGAGGACGATCAGCCCGTCGAGCCGCTGTACAGGCGTCGCTGGTTGATCCACGCGCTGACGCTGTGGGGTTTCCTGGGGCTGTTCGCGGCAACAATCCTGGACTACGGGCTGGACATCCTGGGTCTCAAGGCGACGGGCACCGCCGTGCCCATCTGGTACCCCGTGAGGCTGTTGGGCACCGTGGCCGGGTTGTGCCTGATCTACGGCGTCACCTTCTTGGCCATCCGGCGCTGGAACCGCACCAAAGCCGGCCTTTTGGTCAGCAAGCCGACGGATTGGCTGTTTCTTGGAATACTGCTCGTAATCGGGTTGACGGGCTTCCTGATCGAGGTGGCGCTTTACGTCCAGCCGGTGCAAGTCTGGGGCTATTGGGTGTTCCTGATCCACGTGGCTTTCGCGATGGAGTTGGTGCTGCTGTTGCCTTTCACCAAGCTGGCGCACGCCATGTACCGTCCGGTGGCGTTGTTTTTCTACGGGTTGGCAAAGCAACCAGCCTGAAAATGGTGCAAGACTTGATGTATGCCTACTTCTGAAACTCTTGATGTCATTGCCCGGCGCTACTCGTGCCGCGCCTTTTCCGACGAGCCTCTGCCGGAGGACGTGCTGGACGCCATCTTGACCGCTGGCCTTCATGCCCCGAGTGCGACCAACGCGCAGCCTTGGCGGCTGATCGCCGTCACCGACAAGGCGCTGATCGACGAGATCGACGCCACCGGAGTGTCCTTGTTGGAGGTAAACGATACCGCCAGCTATGACCGGGCGATGGGACGCGGCGGGCGGATGCTGTACAACACGCCGGTGATCGTCCTGATCGCCAGGCCGGCGGCTGAGAGCACCTACCCCGATCTCGATTGCGGCATCATGGCGTCCCATCTGGTGCTGGCGGCGACGTCCCTGGGTGTCGGCTCTTGCATCGCCGGTATGCCGCGGGTGCTGTTCTCCGGTCCGCAGGGCGAGGCATTGTCCAAACGGCTCCGGATTCCCGATGGCTACCGCTTCGCGCTGTCCGTCATGCTCGGGTACGCGGCCGGCGAATCAAAGGCGGGTCACGAAATTGACCCGTCGAAGATCATCAAGCTGTGACGAACCCGCCGGTCGATTTTGAGCCACCGGTTGCGCCAGTGGGGCAGCAACCGGCGCCCGGATACGGCCAGTGGGCGCCCATGCCCCCGCCGGTAAGCTGGCCGGCACCGGCGTCTGCCTACAGCACGGGTGGCGGTGATCGACCGCCCAACCATGCCGGGGTCAACTGGCTTTGGGCGTTGATAATCGTCCTCGTGGCGGTGGCCGTTGTGCGGTTCGGGTCGTGGGCATCGCCGCCGAAGGCACCGGCAACCGTGCCTTACACGCCCGCATCGCCGGTGCCTCTGCCGTCCGCCGATCCCGGGGTCACGCCGGCTTCGGACGCCTTCTGCGCCGCCTATTTCATTTTCTCCATCGATGTCGCCACCAGCTGGGCCGACTTCGAAAAGGCGGTGTCACGAGGCGATACGGCTACGGCATCGGACCTGGTCACCCAGTTCCACACCGAAGCCCAAGCCATGCAACATTCCGACCCGCCGCCCGACGTCGGCCCGTCGATAAACGCTGTGGTGATCAACCTTCAGGCGAGCCAGGACGCCCGTTCGACGGGCCAGGCGGCTGGTGTTCCCGCACCGGCCGACACCTGGTCCGACATACAATCGCTTCAAGCGGTCGTGGACCCGGTGTGTAGCTAGACGTCAACCTTTGATGACCAGCGCGGCCACCGGCAGGTCCGGCATCACGGGCGGCGTCTTCGCCATGTACAAGGTGAAATCGCCTCGGGGCATCGAAAACACCAAGGTACCCGTAGCTGACTGTCCAGACGCCACATGAGCTGTGACCATGGTGCCGTCGATGGGGTCGTACTGGTTGCTGGATTGGGCGTTGTCAAGGGCGAAGAAAACGATGTCCAGTGAACCCTGGTCGGACGTCACGGTCGTGTGCAACGTCACGGTGTCGCCGTCCCACTGGCCGTCGGAGACCGCCCAGCAGCCAGTGGTCGACGCATTGGCCTCGTACGGGATGGCCTGCCAAGATGAGGACGGGGTGGGGCAACTGGGCAGGGGAGGTCCGCTGGTCGGCGTTGCGCCCGGCGTCGGCGCGCTGCCATTGGGCAGCCGGTTACTTGCCCACACCGCGACCACAACCAGCGCCACCACCAAAACGCCCACCAGGATACCGACAAGCGGCGCGTGGCTGCGGTAACGCTGGACGGCGACGGGGCGGGCCTGGCTGGTGGGGGCTTGCCAATCGTCGGTGGGTGTATCCGGCCCAGTGACGGGCTGGTCTTGGAATCGTTGTCCCGGCATACGATCACTCATGATAGGGACGAGTCTATCCGGGTTTTCCACAGGCCGAAAACTAGTTGTCCATTCCGGTTGGCTAATCGCCATGATGTGCACATGAATAACCCAACATCCACACAGGTTCGCCTGCGGGCCAGCACGCCCGCCCAACTCGTGGCCACATTGCCTTATCTGTTCGGCTTCCGGCCCGATCATTCCGTCATCGTCATCGGTCTGCAGGGGCGACGCATCGAGGCGGCGGCGCGGGTGGACGCGTCGGCGGTGCTGGACGTCAAGTTCGAGGCAGAAGTGCTGCGTCAGCGCTTGGCGTCCGTGGTTGGTGGGCAGGTGATCGTTGTGGCCTGGCTGGACGATGTCGACGACGCGCGTCGTGCCGCAGAGGTGGTCGTCGGCGTCATCGGGCCGGTCGACATGACGGTCATCGTCAGCGATGGGCGGTGTCAAGTCGACGGCGGGCCGTGGCAAGATTGCGCAGACCGCATCGCCGAGGCCGATGAGGCGGGGCTGACCGTCGCGGCCGGTCGGGCCATGATCGTCGCCAGCGTGGCCGGGCCCGGCAATGGGGACTCTGGGGCAGCCGAGGCTTGGGCATCGGCTTGCGAGCAGGTGGACAAGCTGACGTTCCCCGAGCGGCGTGCCGCAGCGAAAGGCCTAATAAAGCAATATTTGGCGGTGCCAGGTGAGCTATCGCGGCAATCCTGCCTGACATTGGCGGCGTTGGCCCAGCAGGGCTGGGTGCGTGACGTCATGACCGCACCGATGACGGTCAAGACCGCCCGGCAGCATGTGGAGTTGTGGCGCGCGGTGGTGCGCCAGGTGCCGGACGGCGGGGCGCCGGCAGCGCTCGGGCTGCTGGGCCTGGCTGCCTGGCTGGCGGGGGAGGGCGCGCTGCAGGTGTGCTGTGTGGAGCGCGGGTTGGCCATCGATCCGAAGCATTCGCTTCTGCTTCTGGTTGAGACCATCAACACAATGGGGGTTCATCCGCGCGAGTGGGCTCGCGTTCGTCGACTACGATATATGGGTGCTTGACAACTATGACGCGGCAACGGCCCAAGCCAAGTGGGCCGCCTTCTGGGAAGACAACCAGACTTTTCGTGCGGCCGACGATGGGACGCGCCCCCGGCGCTACTCGTTGGACATGTTTCCATACCCGTCAGGCGACCTACACATGGGGCACGCCGAGGCCTACGCCATCGGCGACGTCCTGGCCCGGCTGTGGCGCATGCAGGGTTACGACGTCATGCACCCGATCGGCTGGGATTCGTTCGGCCTGCCCGCCGAGAACGCCGCCATCCGCATGGGCGAGCATCCGGCCCGCTGGACGTACGACAACATCGCCACGCAGAAGAACAGCTTCAAGCGGTACGGCCTGAGCCTCGACTGGTCGCGTGAGCTTCACACGTCCGACCCCGAGTACTACCGCTGGACGCAGTGGCTGTTCCTGCAGTTCTTCAAGCGCGGGCTCGCCTACCGCAAGAACTCCTGGGTCAACTGGTGCTCGCAGGATCAGACCGTCCTGGCCAACGAGCAGGTCGTCGCCGGGGCTTGCGAGCGCTGCGGGACACCCGTCACCAAGCGGGTGCTGAACCAGTGGTACTTCCGCATCACGGACTACGCGCAGCGGCTTCTGGACGACATGGTCCAGCTTGAGGGCAAGTGGCCCGACCGCGTGCTGGCGATGCAGCGCAACTGGATCGGGCGCAGCACAGGTGCGCATGTGGATTTCGAGGTGGAGGGCCGGGACGAGCCCATAACCGTGTTCACAACCCGTCCTGATACTTTGTGGGGCGCCACGTTCATGGTTGTGGCCCCGGATTCCGAGTTGGCGGCCGAGCTGGTCTCCGATGGGCAGCGGGCTCAGTTCGAGGCCTACCTGGACGACGTCAAGAAGCGCACCGAGATCGAACGGCAATCGACGGAACACATCAAAACGGGCGTCGATCTGGGCGTCAAAGCTGTCAACCCGGTGACGGGCGAGTCGATGCCGGTCTGGGCGGCCGATTACGTACTGGCCGAATACGGCACGGGCGCGATCATGGCGGTGCCCGCCCACGACCAACGCGACCTGGAATTCGCCAACAAGTTCAACATCCTCGTGCGCATGGTCATCGACACCGGTGAGCCCGACCCGACAGTTTCGGGCATCGCCACGGCTGGTGACGGCGTCTACATCAACTCTGGCCCGCTGAACGGGTTGACGAACAAGGCCGAAGGCATCGCCAAGGTCACCGAGATTCTGAAGGAACGCGGCACCGGCAAGGCCACCACCACGTTCCGTCTTCGCGACTGGCTGCTCAGCCGTCAACGGTTCTGGGGTTGCCCGATCCCCATCGTCCACTGCCCGTCGTGCGGCGAGGTGCCGGTGCCGGAGGATCAATTGCCCGTCCAGTTGCCGGACCTGCGCGGCGCCGACCTGGCCCCGCGCGGCGTCAGCCCGTTGGCGGGCGAAGCCGCGGCATCCTGGCGCAACGTGGCCTGCCCGTCTTGCGGCGCGCTGGCCGAGCGCGACACCGACACCATGGACACGTTCGTCGACTCTTCCTGGTACTTCTACCGCTACTGCTCGCCGGGCGATGACGCCGGTGCCTTCAACCCGGAGGACGTCAGCCGCTGGATGCCGGTCGATCAATACGTCGGCGGCGTCGAACACGCGATTCTGCACCTGCTGTACATGCGGTTCTTCGCGCACGTCCTGCACGACATGGGTTTGATCGACTTCAACGAGCCGATGCTGCGGCTGCTCAACCAAGGCCAGGTGATCAACAAGGGCAAGGCCATGAGCAAGTCGCTGGGCAACGGTGTCGACCTCGGCGAACAGATCGACAAGTATGGCGTCGATGCCGTCCGCCTGACGATGGTGTTCGCCGGTCCGCCGGACGAGGATATCGACTGGGCCGACATGTCGCCGGAGTCGTCGCTGCGGTTCCTGCAGCGCGCCTACCGTTTGGCGGCGAGTGTCACCAGTGATGCCGGTGTGGATTTGGCCAAGGGCGACTTGGCGCTGCGGCAGGCGACGCACCGCACGATTGCCGAGATCACAGATCTGTTGGCGTCGACGCGCTTCAACGTGGCCGTGGCGCGCATCATGGAACTGGTCAATGCGACGAGACGGGCGATCGACTCGCCAGATGTCGGCGGCGCGGATCCGGCCGTCCGCGAGGCCTGTGGCTTCATCGCTCAGGCGCTGAGCCTGGTGGCACCATATGTCGCCGAGGAGATGTGGGCCGGGCTGGGGTACGAGCCGTCCGTCGCCAATTCCATCTGGCCGACGGCCGACCCCGCCCTGCTCGTGCGCGATTCGGTGGTGCTGGTTGTGCAGGTGCAGGGCAAGGTGAGGGCCAAGCTGGATGTTGCGCCTACCATCGGCGAAGCCGACGCCGAGGCGCTGGCGCTGGCCGATCCGGGCGTCGTCAAGGCTCTGGATGGGCGGGCGGTCGCCAAGGTCATCATGCGGCTGCCGAAACTGGTCAGTATCGTTCCCGCCGGTTAGGTTATCCACAGGCACGATTTTGGGTGCCGGAATCGCTGGCGCGTAGCTACAGTGAAGCGTGAAATATCGCGACGATGAGCCGCTGACGACCAGCCAGGCGGACGAGGCGGCGCGGGCGCGCTGGCAATTGCTGCACCCGGTGGTGTCTGAGGAGCCATTCGAGGACGAGGTGTCACCGCCCGTGTCCGCAGCGCCGCGTCCGCCGTGGTGGCTGTCCGCGCTGTCGTTTTCCCGCGAGCACGTTGTCGTGGTGGTGGTCGCGCTGGTGGTGGGTGTGGTCTTCGCGGTCATGACGTACCAGCGCAGCCGTGCCGAAGAGGTGCCGGTGGTGCCGTCGGTCAGCATATCGGCGGAGCCCACGCCGTCGCCGTCAGCGCCGCCGACGGTCAAGGTGCATGTGCTGGGCGCCGTCGTCCGGCCGGGCGTGGTGACTTTGCCGGAAGGCTCCCGAGTCGAGGACGCCATCGCGGCGGCCGGCGGACTGACGGGGGATGCCGACCCGGCGCTGTTGAACATGGCGGCCGTGGTCGTGGACGGCTCACAAATCGTCATCGGCACGACCGGCAGTCCGGCCGGCGAGGTCAACGGAGGCTCCGGGGCGGGCGGCTCGGGCTCAAGCGGCGGCGCGGGCATCAAGGTGAACATCAACACCGCATCCGAAGCGGAACTGGAAACATTGCCGGGCATCGGTCCGGTGACAGCCGGCAAGATAATCGCCTGGCGCACCGACCACGGGCGCTTTTCGACCGTTGACGAACTGCAGGAGGTCAGCGGCATCGGCCCCAAGACCATGGCGCAATTGGAGCCGTATGTCACCGTCTGAATCGCTCGATCCGCGCATGGTGTGGGTGGCCTTGCTGGTATGGGCCGGCGCCTGGTGCGGCGTCACCGGCGGATGGGCGTGGGCGGGGGTGATCGCGGCCGTGGCTGGCGTGTCCCTGGTGGCTGTGCGGCGCTCCAGCTTGACGGCCGCCATCGGCGTGGCGTGCATCCTGGCCGCCGCCGGTTCGGGCGCACTTTACAAGTGGACCACGATTTCGTCACCTCTGGCGGGCTTTGCCGATGCCGGTTCGGTTGTCCAGATAAGGGCTGTCGTGACGGGCGATCCGCAGGTTTGGGCGGCTCGCGGGGTGTTGCCGGGGCGGACGATGGTGGCCATCAACGTCCGCCAAGTCAGCGGGCATGGCGCCGCCTACAATTTGCGCCAATCGGCCACCCTGCTACTTGGCCTGGACGGGCCAAAGCTGGCGGTGGGCCAGGGCGTCGCCGTTGAAGGCAAGGCAAGCTGGTCGGACGGCGGGCTGGCCCCGCAGGTGCGCTTGACGGCGCTGACGGACGTGACGGTGGTGTCGCAACCCGGCCCGGTGGGCCGGGCCATCAACAGTCTGCGAGAGGGCCTGCGCGCGGCAATGGCCCATTCACCGCCCGACCAGGCCGGGTTGGTGCCAGGGCTGGTGGTGGGTGACACGTCCGGCCTAACTGCCCAGATGCTGGACGACTTCAAGGCCACGTCACTGACGCACCTCAACGCTGTCAGCGGCACCAACTTGACGCTCATGGTGGTGTTCCTCATCGCCGCTGCGCGCTTGGCCGGTGCCCGCGGCTGGTGGCTTCGCGGCATCACGCTGGGTGGTGTCGTCGCCTACGTCGCGCTGTGCCGGGGGGAGCCGTCCGTCCTGCGGGCGGCCGCAATGGGTCTGGTGGCACTGGCCGCCACGGGGGTGGGGTCAAAGCCGGGTCGCGGTTTGCGACACTGGGGCGTGGCGGTGACGGCGGTCTGCCTCATCCAACCGGTCATGTCACACTCCTGGGGTTTCGCCATGTCGGCGGCGGCGACGGCTGCCATCCTGTGGTGGTCACCCGCCTGGGTGCGGGTCATGACGCGCTGGATGCCGATCTGGCTGGCCCAGGCCATTGCCGTGCCGTTGGCCGCCCAACTGGCCACCCAGCCCCTGATCACCGCGCTGAGCGGACAGGTATCGCTGGTGGGGCTGTTCGCCAACATGCTCGCCGAGCCGTTCGTTGGTCCCGTCACGGTGCTGGGCCTGGTGGCGTGCGCACTGTCTCCGCTGGGTTTGGTGGCTGTGCCATTCGGGTGGCTGGCGGGTTGGTGCGCACAGCCGATCATCTTGACGGCGAAGGTGGGGGCGTCGATGCCAGGTGCGACGATCACCTGGGGCACGTCGCAGTGGGGCTCGGTGGTACTTGCACTGACCATGCTGGTGGCCGTTTGCTGGCTGATCAGTCGCCTTGTGCCCATGGTTTTGGCCCGCTGGTGGACAACGGCGCTGGCGCTGGTGGTACTGGCCGTCAGTGTGGCGGTGACGGTTCCAACGCCAGGTTGGCCGGGCCGCTGGTCGGTGGTGTTTTGTGACGTCGGCCAGGGCGACGCCGCCGTCGTGCGTGTGACGGACGGGGTGGCGATGCTGATCGACGCGGGGCCGGACCCGCCGGCTCTGCAGCGGTGTTTAGGGTCGCTTGGCGTGAAGCGCCTGGCCCTGGTGGTTTTCAGCCACGAGCACAGTGACCACATCGCCGGCGCGGCCGGGCTGGCCAGACGGGTAACCATTGATCACGTGCTGGTGCGCGCAGGCCTGTCTAGGGCCGACCAGCAGGGCATCGGACCACTGTTGGGCGATCCGGCGGTGCCAGTTACCGCCACGTGGACGGGGCAGGTGGTCGATATCGGCCCCCCGTCGGCCAGCGGCGCCGTGGTGCGCTGGACCACTTTGCGGACTGGGCCGGCCACTGCGGTCGTGACGACGACAGGGGAGGGCGAAGACCCGCAGGCCAACAACGCCAGCACTGTCGGGCGCGTCACGGTTGATGGCCTGAGTGTGCTGTTCACCGGCGATGCCGAGCCAGAGGAACAGGCTGTGGCGGTTTCCAGCGGGCTGGACTTGCACGCCGATGTGTTGAAGACGCCGCACCATGGGTCTGCCCATCAAGACGCGTCATTTCTGGCCAGTGTCGGGGCCAACCTCGCCATCATCAGCGTCGGGGCCAACAACGACTATGGACACCCGGCGGCGAGCACAGTGACGGCGCTGCGGAACGACGGCATGACGGTGTATCGAACTGATCAGATGGGTGCGGTGTCCATCGGGCCGGGCCGCGTCGGTGTTGACAACACGGCGACCGTTCGTGTCCAGCCTCAGCATCGTCCGCCTTGATGGGCCGCCGGATGTCAGCCCCACATGGCAGGATGGATGACATGAGCGTGTTTGGTACAAGTCTTGTGGTCATCGGCTCCGAGCCGCTATTGGTCGAGCGGACCGTCAACGAGCGCGTCCAGGTCGCCAGGCAGGAGCGGGCCGACGCCGAGACAGTCGATCTGGGCCCAGCCGAGATCGCTGACGGCAAGCTGGCCGAAGCCATCGGTGGGTCGCTGTTCGCGGCCTCATCCATCGTTGTGGTGCGTGACTTGACGGTTCTGCCAGCCGATCAGGCCGACCTCTTGGTCCAGACGGCGTCTCACCCCGGTGACGACTTGTGTCTGACTATCGCCCATCCCGGCGGTACCAAAGGCAAGGCGATGCTCGATCGGCTGGCGAAAAGCCGCGTGGCCAAAGTTTCGATCGAAGCGTTGAAGCCGTGGGACATGCCGGAGTTCGTCGTCGTGGAGGCACGGCGGGCCAAAATGCGCATCGACATGGCCACAGCCACGGCCTTGGTTGACGCGGTTGGAGCCGACCTCTATGCGCTGGCAGCGGCAGTCGGCCAACTGGCATCCGATTGGCCGGGCGACACCCTGACACCTGAGATCGTCAACCGGTACTTCTCGGGCCGGGCAGACGTCAGTGGTTTCGCCATCGCCGACGCCGTCATGGCAGGGCATGCGAAGCAGGCGCTGGGTCTGCTGCGGTGGGCACTTGAAACGGGCACGGCGCCGCTGCTGATCACCTCAGCGCTAGCGGCGGCACTGCGAGCCCAGGGTCGTTATCTGGATCTGGCGGGTCAGCGCCTGGGCAGGGGCGAGATTGCCAGCGCCCTCAAGGTATGGCCGAAGAAGCTCGATGCCATTATCGCCCAGTCACGTTTCTGGACGGTCGATGCCATAGCCGAAGCCATTGTGGCGGTGGCCGAAGCAGATGCACAGGTCAAAGGTGCTGGCACCGACGCTGGCTATGCCCTGGAGCATCTGGTGCTGAACCTGAGTCCTACACTGGAATAACAAGTCCAGCAACAAAGGAGCAAGCATGGCAGACTTGACAGATCACGGCCCCAATCCGTATGTCCTCGATATCGAGGACGCGACCTTGAGTAACCCCAACTTCCGTTCCACACTGTGGACCGGCAAGTTCCTTCAACTAACCGTAATGGCGATTCCAGTGGGGGGTGACATCGGGCTGGAAATCCATCCTGTGCATGACCAGTTCCTCCGGATCGAACAGGGCACCGGACGGGTCGAGATGGGGCCGGCTCAGCACGAGGTCACGTTCACGGCCGAGGTCAGCCCTGACATGGTGGTATTCGTGCCAGCGGGAACTTGGCACAACATCATCAATACTGGCGGGGTCGAGTTGAAGCTTTACACGCTGTACGGTCCGCCGGCTCATCTGCCCGGTACGGTTCACGCGACACAACATGACGCGGAGTCCGACCCGCACGAGCACTGACGCAAAAAACACGATGCCCCAGGCCAACCGCCTGGGGCATTGCTGTAATAGGGGCAGCGGTTACATCGCCGCGACTTGGGCCGCGATCGACGACTTCCGCTTGGCCGCCTGGTTCTTGTGGATGACGCCTGCCGACACCGCCTTGTCGAGAGCCCGTGAGGCCACGGGCAGTGCGCTTTGCGCTTTGATCGAGTCGCCAGAAGCGACGGCCTCGCGCACGGCGCGGACGTGGGTGCGTAGTGCCGACTTGACGGACTTGTTGCGCTCGCGCGCCTTCTCGTTCGTCTTGATGCGCTTGATCTGCGACTTGATATTCGCCACTTGGGTTCGCCTTTCCGTTTGCCCGTTATGAGCAGCGTCTTAGCTTACCAGAGCTAGGCGTGCTCAGCCAACCAACGTGTGCCGACGGCCTGTTGGGCGTCCAGAACACTGAGAAGGTACGGTGCGGTTTTCTTCTCCAAGCTTGCCCCGACCAGCGGAATGCGGATGGTCAGGTCGCCCTGATAGACGACAGTCGTGCCGTCCCCTGCGGCGTTCAGCGAGGAAGTACCGTTGAAAGCCGCTGGCAGACCTTTCACGTCGATGGTGACGGGTCCGGCCCAGCCGTCGCCGGCAGGCGACCATGTGGCCGTCAACGTTGCGGTCATCACGTCGCCGGCGACGACCTGCACCTGGGACGGGGACCGCACCCCGATCTCGACGGACACACCGTCGGCCGTGGGGGTGGCGTCGCAGTGGTCGACCCGTCCGACCGCTAGTTGGTTCCAGAACCCGGGATCCATCAGCATGGCTCGTACGGCAGCGGGCGTGGCGTCGAAATGAAGCTGGTTATCGATTTTCATTGTGTCTTTTCCTGTTTGTCTTGTCCGAGTGGTAGATGGCTGCGCAGCGGGTCGCCGCGCCAATCGGGCCATGGGTCGTCGCGCCATTCGGTCATGCTGTAGCCGTCCTGATCGACTGGCTCGAGGATGGTCGACGCCGCTTTGGCGGTCACGTTCATCGGCAGATCTTCGGCCGTTTCCGCATCCAGTGGGGATGTGCGGGACCTCATACGGCTGCCGACGTACTCACCCAGCTTGCCCAGGCTGTAGTTGATGATGATGAAAATCGCGGCTGCCACCACCAGCGGCGGTAACGCCCGGATGATGCCGCCGCGCAGCACCGCTTCGTTCAGAAGCTCCGAATAGGCGATGATCTGGCCCAGCGCCGAGTCCTTCAATGCCACCACCAACTGCGCGATCAACGCCGGCAGCATGGCCAGCAATGCCTGGGGCACCAGCACATTGCTGAGCGCCTGACGCGGCGTCAAGCCGATGGCGGCGGCCGCCTCACCTTGGCCGGTCGGCAGATTGTGGACGCCGGTGCGCACCAGGTCGGCGCACACCGAACCGTTGTAAAGGATCAATGCCATGACGACAGCGACGAAACTGGGGTCGGGCGGGTGAACCCAGCCGAGCCAGTTGTAAATCCCGGGTAGGAAGTACCAGAAGAAGATCATCATCAACAGCACTGGCACGGATCGGAAAAACTCGACGACCGTGCCGGCCAGAAGTCGGATGACACCGGATTGGCTGAGGCGCCCGACGCCGAATAGCAGCCCGAAGATGATAGCGCCGATCACCGCCAGTACGGCTGCCTCGAGGGTGTGCAGCAGCCCCGGCAGGAAGAAATAAACCCAGGAGTCGCGCTCAATGATGACATGCCACCGGTAGCCGCTCAGTTGCCCTGCCTGGTCGAGCTTCCAACCGGCCCAGATGATGAGCGCCACGATCACCACGCCGCCACCAAGGTTGACGAAACCGATGTTGCGGCGCATCTTGGGGCCGGGGGCATCGAACAGGACGCTGTGCGGCGCGACAGTTTGACTGCTCATCGCTTCACCGCCAGACGTCGCGATAGGGCGGTCGTTGCCAGACCGACCGGGATAACGATGATGACATAGCCGATGTCGAAGGTCATGAATATGGCGAACACGTAGTTGGCATGCATTTCGATCATGCCCTTCATGAGGCCTGACGTCTGGACCGCCACACCGACTGCGGTGGCCACGGTGGTGTTCTTGATCAACGCGATCAGTGTGTTGCCGAGCGGTGCGATGGCACCGCGGAAAGCCTGGGGCAGAACGATCAGGCTGGCTGACTGGGTGAATGTCAGGCCGATGGCGCGGGCGGCCTCCGCCTGGCCCAGCGGCACTGTGTTTATGCCGGACCGCAGCGCCTCAGCTACGAAGGCCGAATGATAGAGCCCGAGCCCGATGACGGCCAGCACGTAGGCGTTCTTGTTCAAATCGTCGGAGAACTGGACGCCCAAAGCCATGCTGACGACCAGCGACATCATGACCATGACGACAGTCAGGGGGATATCGCGAAAAATGTTGACGAACAGTGTGGCGACGGCGCGGAACGACGCGAACGGGCTGATCCTCATGGCGGCGGCAATAGTGCCGAGCACCAACGCGATGATCGCCGACCAGAAGGTCAGCGTGATATTGACCCAGAAGGCGCCGAGGACTCCCGATTCGGCCAGCACTTGGCCGTAACCACCGAGGAAGCCCATCGGCGTCTCCTTATCTGGATCTGACTACTTGCCGCTGGCTGCTTGGGCGGCCAGGCCGGCGAGGATGATGTCGTCCGTCGTGACGGCCTCGACATTGTTGGCGATCAAGGCCTGAACGCACTGCGAGTAGGTGTCGTACTGCACCAACTGGACGTCCTGAGCGTACTTCTGCTGGATATTCTGGGCCGGTGTCGAACCCGTCACCGAGCACAGCTTCTTCCCGCCGGTCAGCGACTCGGGGCCAGTGATGGCGGTGTCATCGGCGCGCACCAGCAAGTCCTGACCGGCCACGAAGTACGGTCCGGCGAACTGCACCTTGTCCTTACGGGCGTCGGTGATGGAGTATGTGGCGAAGATCATGTCGACCTGATGGTTCTGCAACAAAGTCTCGCGCTGGGCAGAGATGGCCTCTTTCCAAACGATCTGATCCGGCGTGAAGCCAAGCTTGCCGGCCACATAGGTGGCGACGTCCACGTCGAACCCGCTGTAGGTGTTGCCGTCTTTGAGGCCGAGGTGCGGCTGGTCGAACTTGATGCCGATCGTCAGCTTGCCCGACGTCACCAGTGCGGCAGTGCCGGCGGCGGCGCAGGTCTCAAGGGTCGTCGGCGGGTTCTCCTTGGCGTTCGGGGTGTACTGGACGCCCTGCATCTCCGCGTCGAGCTTGGTCTTCCAGGTCCCGTCGCTGATCATCGCCGTGATGGCGTCGTTGACCTGCTGGCAATACGGCGAGTCCTTGGGCAGCCCGACGCCGTAGCGTTCGGTCGAGAACGGATTCCCGACTACACGCAGCTGCACACCGCCTCCGGCTGATCCGCCCGGAGTGGAGGACGCGCAACCGGCCAGGGTGAGTGCCCCCGCCACGGCGGTCGCCGCCAAAATCAATGACAACTTTTTCATCTTCTTTCCTTCCTCGTTACCTTTTTGTTTTACCGGCAAGGCCGGCTTCGGCGCTGACTTTCAGTGCTGAAGAATCTTGGCCAAGAAGTCCTTGGCTCTATCTGTTTGCGGATTCGTGAAGAACTCTTCGGGGGTGGCCTGCTCCAGCAGGCAACCGTCAGACATGAACACGACACGGTCGGCGACACGGCGGGCAAAGCCCATCTCATGGGTCACGACGATCATCGTCATGTCGTTCTTGGCCAGATCGACCATGACGTCCAGAACCTCGTTGATCATTTCCGGGTCGAGTGCCGAGGTTGGCTCGTCGAACAGCATCAGTTTGGGGTGCATGGCAAGGGCCCGGGCAATGGCGGCGCGTTGCTGCTGGCCGCCGGAAAGCTGAGCCGGCAGCTTGCCTGCCTGGTCCTTGATGCCGACACGGTCGAGCAGGGCCATGGCGGCGTCCTCGGCCTCGGCCTTGGGTGTCTTGCGTACCTTGCGGGGGCCGAGCGTCACATTGTCGAGGATGGTTTTGTGGGCGAACAGGTTGAAGCTTTGGAACACCATGCCGACTTCGGCTCGCAGCAGGGCGAGCTGTTTGCCCTCTTCCGGAAGCGGCTTGCCGTCCACCCAAATCTGGCCGGAATCGATCGGCTCGAGCCGGTTGATGGCGCGGCAAAGCGTCGATTTGCCCGACCCGGACGGGCCGATCACCACCACAACCTCGCCCTTGGCGACGTCCATGGTGACGTCGTTCAGCACATGGACAGGCCCGAAGTGCTTGTCGACATGCTGCAGCGAGACGATGGCGTTGGCATCCGGTGTGGCCAAGCCGTCCGCTTCCTGCGCAGTCATGCGTCCTCCTTTACCCGCCGATGTTGCCACGCCAATGTTGCAGATTTGTGTCAGAGCTATGAATTGACGGGCAGAATAAGCATATGCGCATTGATCTGCATACACACTCGCGAGCTTCGGACGGCACCGATTCACCCACCGAGCTGGTCGTGGCGGCGGCGCGGGCGGGGCTGGATATCGTGGCGCTGACCGACCACGACACGATGGCCGGTGTGGCCGAGGCACAGTCGGCGGGTGAGCAGCTGGGTATCCGTGTCGTCAACGGGCTCGAGTTGACCTGCCAGTATGCGGGTGTCACCGTCCATCTCCTTGGGTATGGGTGTCTTCCAGACGCCATTCGGCCCGAGTTGGACAAACTGCGTGACGACCGCGAGCGACGAGTGCCGAAGATGGTGGCCGCGCTGAATGCCGCCGGTGCGAAGATCAGCGTCGGCGATGTCGAGGCGGTGGCCCGTCCGGGCGCTACGTTTGGGCGTCCTCATGTGGCCGATGCGTTGGTGGCGCTGGGTGTGGTGGCGGACCGCCAGGAGGCCTTCGACAGCTGGCTCGACATCGGGCGGCCCGGTTACGTCGGTCACTACAAGGTGCCGCTGGCTGACGGTGTGGCCTTGATCGGGGGTGCCGGGGGAGTGGCGGTGCTGGCTCACGCCTGGGGACAGGAATCACGCCGTGTGCTGACGGCCGATGTCATTCGCGGTCTGGCGGCTGGTGGCCTGGACGGCTTGGAGGTCGATCACCAACTGCACGATGCGGCCGCGCGGGCGTCGCTGAGGGTTTTGGCCGACGATTGCGGGCTGATCCCGACCGGGTCGTCCGACTACCATGGCACCGGCAAGGTGAACCACGATCTGGGCTGCAATCTGACCTCCGACGCCAGCTTCGAGGCAATCGAGGCCCTGATCATTCGGCGAGGTGGCCGGATTTAGGTCCTTACTGGTATGCTGGTTCACCGCCAAGCACCACTAGCTCAACTGGCAGAGCAACAGACTCTTAATCTGTGGGTTCAGGGTTCAAGTCCCTGGTGGTGTACTGAAGCAAACGGTCAACCGGCACACCAAGTACCCGGGCCACCGGCTCGAGTTCGTCGAGTTGCCACTGACGTATAGCACACCATCGACTGGGGTCATCTGTTTGCCGGATCAGTCATCGCGACTCTGCCCGTGATCATCCTGTTCGCGCTGATCGAGGGCAAAGTGGTAAGCGGATTGACTGCCGGCTCCATCAAGTGATCTTGGCACCTACACCTCGGCCGTGGTCGTTCCCACGGGACGGGCTCGGCCGGCGCCTTGGGTGGCCCGGGCCACCAGGGCTGCTGGGTCGCCGTCGTATGTGAACACCAGGCTTGTGATGGCCTCGCCGTGGGTTTGGCTGGTGATGGTCGCGCTGGCGCGGAGCAATTCGTCGGTGATTTTGGCGGCGTCGGCGTGCGTGGCGTCGAGTTCCCATAGTTGTCTCACCTGCCTGGTGACGCGCGGCATTTCGCCGATCACGGCGGTGACGGCGCCACTGTAGGCCCTTACCAGGCCGGACGCACCGAGTTTGACGCCGCCGAAATGCCGGGTCACTACGACGGCGATGTTGACGAGATCCGCATTCAGCAGGGCTTTCAGCATGGGCATACCGGCCGTCCCCGCAGGCTCGCCGTCGTCGGAGCTGTGGGAAGTGGCAACGCCGTTGTCGTCGAGCACCCAGGCGGAGCAGTGGTGCCGCGCGTCGGGGTGGGCGCGTCTGGCCTCGTCCACCAGTGCTCGGGCCTCGGCTTGGCTGTCGCAGCGGGCAACCGTGGCAATGAAGCGCGACTTCTTGATGGCGATCTCAGAAGCAGCGCGAAACCCCTGGGGCGGCATGGCTGGCATGGTCGCAACGATACATCATGATACGATGTCATACATGTCAACTCCCGTAGCTATTCGGTTTGATGAGGATCTGCTTGCGGATGTGAAGCGGGTCGCCAAACGGCGTGCAACCAGCGTCTCAGCAGTTGTGCAGATGTTCGCTGCCGAGGGTGTCCGCTCGCTTCAGGTGCCGGCGATTGTGTTTCGTGACGGCCCGTCCGGGCGGCGCGCCGGAGTCGCCGGAAGTCTGGACGTCTGGGAGATTATTGAGACCGTCAAGCAGACGCCCGGTCATGTCGATACTGCTGCGGTTGCGGGGTCGTTGGGCGTCAGTCAGCGGGTGGTTGAAGTCGCGCTGGACTATTACTCGCAGTATCCGGACGAGATCGACGATTGGATAGCTGAGAATGACCGTGACGCCGAACTGGCTCACAATGCCTGGCTACGCGAGCGTGCACTGTTGGGTTTGGCGGCTGTCGCATGACGGCGCCTGAGGCGTTGCTATTGGACGAGCATTTCCCGCCGTCACTGGCCGACATGTTGCGGCAGTCAGGTTTCGACGTCGTCGGCGTCTCGGAAGACGTTAGCCTCAAGGGTGCCAGCGATGACGTCATTTACCGGGCCGCAATCACACAGGGGCGCCGCGTGGTCACAGAGAACGTGCGCGACTTCCGGCCTTTGCTGGTGTCAGCCGTGAATACGGGCGGCGTAGCCGCGCCGCTGCTGCTGACGACGGCGAAGCGGCATCCCCGACACGATATCGGGGGCCTTGCTTCGGCAATCGCGCAGTGGCTCCAACAGATAGACCCACCAAAGCAACTCGAAGAGTGGCTCTGACAAGTTGGCATTTCAGCCAAAAACACCACAAAAGGCGGTCACATTAGCAACTCGCGTTCGCCAGTTGCTGCAATTTGGTTGGGTTGCCCAGTGAGGCGGCGTCGTACGCGTCTCGGAACACGGCTTGAGCCCGACCGTTGAATGTCTGTTGGAAGACGGTGTTGTCGGGGATCGTCATGAGAACGTCCAGAGCGGTCTGCGCCCGCCCGGCATCTGCGGAACGCCAATTAAGCCACTCCATCTGCCACGAGCACTGGTAGACGCCGAAGGCTATGGCATCGCCGTAGAGTGCTTGGCAGCTTCCCGACTTGTCGTATCCAGACGGGAACGGCGGAAACGTCTTGCCTTTGGGTAACGGAAAATCTGCCTGTGAACGTTCGTACTGAGCAACCATCTGTGAGTACGTCATGAAACTATCGTCCGGTCGCAGGTTGTGGCCCCGAACAGACGTGGCACCCGCCGAACAGCCAACAAGCAAAGACAAGGCAATCACGGTCACGCAAGACAGTCCAAAGTGTTTCATAGTCCTAACTCCTTGTAGAACCTTTGGTGCCCGAATAGTACCAAGAGGGGCGAAACGATACTGCAAACTACGGCCGCCAAGCCGGTAAGATGGCTTGTTGGCCGCTGATCGACGGGCGGCGAGGCGCTTGTGCGCAGAGAGGATGGGCGTTGTGAGCGTATTGGATCGCATGTTGAACGCCGGCGAGGGGCGCATCATCAAGCGTCTGGCCAAGACGGCGGGGATGATCAACAGTATCGAAGAGGACTACGTCGCCATGAGCGACGAGGAGTTGCGCGGTCAGACCGCCGACTTCCGCAACCGCATCGACAACGGGGAGTCGCTCGACAGGCTGCTACCCGAGGCGTTCGCCACCATGCGCGAGGCCTGCAACCGCGTGCTGGGCAAGCGTCCCTTCGACGTCCAGTTGATGGGCGGCCAGGCGCTGCACGAGTGCAACATCGCCGAGATGAAGACCGGCGAAGGCAAGACCATCGTCGCGCTCATGCCGTCCTATCTGAACGCGCTGAGCGGCAAGGGCGTCCACATCGTCACCGTCAACGACTACCTGGCCCGCTACCAGTCCGAGCAGATGGGCCGTGTGCACCACTTCCTGGGGCTCAACGTGGGCGTCATTCTGGCCCAGATGAACCCGGCGCAGCGCCGTCGCGCCTACCGCGCCGACATCACCTACGGTACCAACAACGAATTCGGCTTCGACTACCTGCGTGACAACATGGCTTTGGCGTTGGGTGATTGCGTCCAGCGCGGCCACCACTATGCCATCGTCGACGAGGTTGACTCCATCCTGGTTGACGAGGCACGCACGCCGCTGATCATCTCCGGCCCGGCCGAAGAGAACAAGCAGTGGTACCCGGAGTTCGCACGTATTGCCGCTCAACTGAAGCGCGACCGCGACTACGAGGTGGACGAGAAGAAGCGCACCATCGCCATCCGCGAGCCGGGCATTGCCAAGGTTGAGGATCGCTTGGGCATCGGCAACCTGTACGAAAGCGCCAACACACCGCTGATCGGTTTCCTGAACAACGCCATCCGCGCCAAGGAGCTGTTCAAGCGCGACAAGGACTACGTCGTCCTCGACGGCGAGGTGCTGATCGTCGACGAGCATACCGGCCGCACACTGATCGGGCGTCGCTACAACGAGGGCCTGCATCAGGCACTGGAGGCCAAAGAGGGCGTCGAGATAAAGGACGAGTACCAGACCCTGGCGACGATCACGCTGCAGAACTACTTCCGCATGTACAACAAGCTGGCCGGCATGACGGGCACCGCCAAGACCGAGGAGTCCGAATTCCAGAAGATCTACGGCCTGGGCGTCCTCGTCATTCCGACGAACATGCCCATGATTCGCGAAGACAAGCAGGACCTGGTCTATCGCACCGAGGACGCCAAGTTCGACGCCATTATCGAGGACGTCCTGGAGCGCCACGAGAACGGCCAACCGGTGCTGATGGGCACCGCGTCCGTCGCGAAATCGGAGATTCTCAGCAAGAAGCTGAAGAAGGCCGGTGTTCCGCACCAGGTGTTGAACGCGAAGCAGCACGAGCGCGAAGCCGCCGTCGTCGCCCAAGCCGGACGCAAGGGCGCCGTCACCGTGGCAACCAACATGGCCGGCCGTGGTACCGACATCATGCTGGGTGGCAACCCGGAGTTCCTGGCCGACCTGACGCTGCGTCAAAAAGGCATAGATCCGGTTGAGAACCCCGACGAGTACGAGGCCGAATGG
>Ga0123357_10001375_pt1 | contig 25747 bp, 19 predicted proteins | sample TergutEmb28metaG_FD_89873 | JGI IMG/M metagenome (GOLD analysis project Ga0123357, IMG submission 89873) | Embiratermes neotenicus P4 segment gut microbial communities from Petit-Saut dam, French Guiana - Emb289 P4 | ecosystem: Host-associated > Arthropoda: Insects > Digestive system > Gut ...
CCGGCCCCTCCCGCCGACCCCGGCGCGATCACCACCGCCGATATCCGGCGCATGTGGCCCCAGATCCTCGACCAGGTGAAATCTCGGCGCCGGTTCACCTGGATCTTGCTCAGCCAGAACGCCCAGGTCGCCGACCTGCACGACGGCGTCCTGACCGTGGGCATGTCGAACGCGGGAGCCCGCGACAGTTTCGAGCGCGGCGGCAGCACGGACATCCTCAAGGAAGCCATCGTCGCCGTTTTAGGCGCGCCGTTGCGCATCCAGCCCATCGTGGATTCCTCCGACCCGGCGCCGACGCCGCCGTCATCGTCCCCAGCCGCCGCCGCAGCCCAGGCTCCCGCCCCGCCGGAGCCGCCGATGTCGCCCGACGCGTTGGCCGCCGCTGCCGCGCAGGCCCACCGGAACATTCGCCCGACGAGGGACCCGAACGAGCCGCCGCCCGACGACGAAGAGCCCGAACCCGACGAGGACGACCCCGTCGTCGAAGAACTTCCCAACACCGACGAACTCCTGCGCACCCGCCTGGACGCCGAGCTCATCGAAGACGACGACGCCACCTGAGAGCCTGAACCCTCCCGCTCATCCGGCCACCCCACCCAGCACCCCCACCACCACACCCGACGAAAGGCGACCCATGTTCGACCAAGGCTTCGATTCCCCGGCGTTCGACCCGTCCAGCCTCAACCTGGAGGGCTTGCTGGCCCAGGCCCAGGCCATGCAAAGCCAGATCGAGCAGGCCCAGTCGCAGCTAGAGACGATGTCCGTCACCGGCTCGGCGGGCGGCGGGCTGGTGCAGGCGACCGTCAACGGGACGGGCGAGCTGACCGGCCTGGTGATCGCCCCCGAGGCGTGCGACCCGCAAGACACCGAGACGTTGGCGGACCTGGTGCTGGCGGCTGTCCGCGACGCCACCACGAAGGCGATGGAGGTAGCGCGCGCCACCATGCCGCCGATGCCAGAACTCGGCCTGTGATCGGCCTGTGATGTACGAAGGCCCCGTCCAAACCTTGATCGACGAGCTGAGCAGGCTGCCCGGCGTCGGCCCGAAAGGCGCGCAGCGGATCGCCTTCCACATCCTCCAAACCGACAAACAAGACGTGCAGCACCTGGTCGACGCCCTGCGCGAGGTCGCCGAGAAGGTCCGCTTCTGCTCGATCTGTTTCAACATCAGCGAGGACGACACCTGCCGCATCTGTCAGGACTCGCGCCGCGACCGGACGGCCATCTGCGTCGTGGAGGAGTCCAAGGATGTCGCCGCCATCGAGCGCACCCACGAGTTCCGGGGCCTGTACCACGTCCTAGGCGGCGCGATCAGCCCGATCGACGGCATCGGCCCCGCGCAGTTGCGCATCCGCGAGCTGTGCCAACGCCTGGTGGACACGACCGTCACCGAGGTGATCTTGGCCACCGACCCGAACCTGGAGGGCGAGGCGACGGCCACCTACATCGCGCGCCTGATCCTGCCGATGGGCGTCACGGTGACGCGGCTGGCCAGCGGCCTGCCGGTCGGCGCGGATCTGGAGTACGCGGACGAGATCACCCTGGGCCGCGCGTTCGCCGGACGCCTGAAGTTGGGGGACTGACGTATGGGTGAGGCCGAGAGTACGGCGTCGGGCGGGCGCGGCGACTCCCAACCTGATGTGTGGGGGTCGGGGGGCGTTGCCGACGCGGGGGCGGCGGGCACCCCTCACCGTCATGCCAGCGTGCTGCCCGACGGCGTGGCGTCCGCGCGGATGATCGCCAGCGACCTGGACGGGACGATGCTCGCCACCGACAAGACGATCTCGCCGCGCACGCGGGCGGCGCTCGTCGCGGCCCACGACGCCGGGATCGTCATCGTGGTCGCCACCGGGCGGCAGCTTTCGACGCTGCCCGAAGGGTTAGACGAGCTCCCGGTCGACTACATCGTCGCCAGCAACGGGTCGTTGGCCTACCGTCCCGCCGATTCCGCCCAGGCCGGCGAGGTCTTGTTCACCGAGCTGATCCAGCCCGACACCCTCGCCGCGATTTCCGCGTACCTAGAAGCCCACGTCCCCGGCGCGCTGCTGGGGGCCGCGCGCGGCGACGGCACCGATTTCGTCAGCGAGCCCGGCTACCTCGGCCTCATGTCCGACGGGGAGAAGGTACACGACGGGCGCCACCATCTCGTCGCCCCCCGCGCCCAGATCGTCGGCGAGCCAGCGCTCAAACTGTCCGCCCGGCATCCGCGCCTGTCTTCCGACGACCTGCTGGCCATCCTGGACGCCTCCGGCCTGCCGGGTTTTGCCGCGACGACCTCGTTCGCGCCGTTCGTCGAAATCGCCGCCGAGGGCGTCACCAAGGCCACCGGCCTGGCCCGCCTGTGCTCGATGCTCGGCATCGACCGCACCGACGTGGTCGCCTTCGGCGACGCGAAGAACGACATCGAGATGGTGTCCTGGGCCGGCTGCGGCGTCGCCATGGCCTATGCGGCCCCCGAGCTCGTCGCCGTCGCCGACGCCCAGACCGCCTCCTGTGACGACGACGGCGTCGCCCGGGTGGTCGAGCAGTTGTTGTGACGTTCCGCGCACGCCCTTCCTGCCGAGGACTGCCCCTAACGCCGAGGACTGCTCTTTCTGCCGAGGAATCCCCTCCCCAGGCCATCCGCACTAGACTTCGCTCGTGGCCGGCTTGATCAACGACGAGGACTTGCAGACCGTCCGTGAGCGGTCGAAGATCGAGGACGTCGTCGGCTCGTTCGTCACCCTGCGGCCCGTTGGCGGCGGCGCGTTGACCGGCCTGTGCCCGTTCCACGACGAAAAAACGCCCTCTTTCCGCGTCACCCCCGCGCGCGGTTTTTACTATTGTTTCGGCTGCGGCGAGGGCGGCGACGTTATCAAATTCGTGCAAAAAATCCAGAATGTGTCATTCCTGGAGGCTGTCGAGTTTTTGGCCGACCGCGTCGGCGTCCAATTGCGCCGCGTCGAAGGAAATGGCCCCCGTCTGGCGCCGGGGCTTCGGGTGCGCATCATGGAGGCCAACCAACACGCGGCCGATTTCTTCGCCTCCCAATTGACCACCCCCGAAGCGGTCACCGCCCGCCGTTTTCTCGACGGACGCGGTTTCGACCAGTCGGCGGCGCAGCATTTCGGCATCGGCTACGCCCCCCGCGACGGCCACGCGCTGGGCCAGCTTTTGCGTGGCCGTGGTTTCACCGACGACGAACTCGTCTCCGCCGGCCTGGTGCGCGCCAGCGGTTGGGATTTCTTCGAGGGCCGTATCCTGTGGCCCATCCGCGACGCCGGGCGTTCGGTGCTCGGTTTCGGCGCCCGTCGCATTTTCGACGACGACCGGATGGACGCCAAATACATCAACACCCCGGAAACCCCGGTGTATAAGAAATCGATGGTTTTATACGGCCTGGATTTGGCCAGGGCGAATATCGCGCGCAAACACCAGGCCGTCATCGTGGAAGGTTATACCGACGTGATGGCCGCCCACCTGGCCGGGGTGGACACGGCGGTCGCCTCGTGTGGGACGGCCTTCGGTGACGAGCACGCGAAACTGGTCCAACGGCTCATCGGCGCGGATTCCCGTTCCGGCGAGGTGATTTTCACCTTCGACGGCGACGCGGCGGGCCGCGCGGCAGCCCTCAAGGTGTTCAAGGGCGACGCGACGTTCAGCGCGCAAACCTACGCCGCCGTCGAGCCCAACGGCCTGGACCCGTGCGACCTGCGCATCCAGCACGGCGACGCCGCGTTGCGCGAATTGGTCGGACGCCGCGTCCCGCTCTACGAATTCGTCATGCGCAACGTCATCGCCGAATTCGATCTCGACCGCGTCGACGGACGCCTCGCCGCCCTGCGCGCGGCCGCACCGTTGGCCGCCAGCGCGCGGGATGCCTCCCTGGTCGAGGGCTACGCCCGCGAACTGGCCCAGATGCTCGGCATGGACGTCGCCGAGGTCCGCCGCGAGGTGAAGGCATCGGTCAAACGCGGACGCGCCCGTCCGGAAACGCAAGCGCCGGGCCGCCCGTCGCCGGGTCGTCCGTCGTCAGCCGACGACGCCCCCCAGCCCCCCGCCCGCCCGAGCCTCCCCGTCCCCAACCCGCGCGACCCCCACCTGGAGCCCGAGCGGAGCACCCTGCGCCTGGCCATCGCCGCCCCCGAGACGTTTACCCCCGCGTGGAACGACCTGGAGCCTGGCGATTTCACCCATCCGGCCTACCGGGCCCTGTTCGAGCGCCTCGCCGCGACCGACCGCACGTCCCCGGACTGGGCACACACCCTCGCCGACGACGGCGACCCTACGCTGGCCACCCTGGTCATGGAACTGTCGGTCGAGTCGGTCCTGCGCGCCCCGACGCCCGCCTACGCCGCCGAATACGCCGCGACGTTGCGCCTGCTGGCCGTCGGTCGCCACATCGACGCCCTCAAGTCGAAACTCCAGCGCACCAACCCGGTCCAGCACCCGCAAGAACACCAAGGCATGTTCCGCGACTTGGTCGCCCTGGAGGCCCAACGAGCCGCCCTCCAGGCCAGCCTCACCTGAACCTCACCGTTCCCAGCAGTCCAAAGACTCTCGCGGTCGGTATCGGCAGGGTCACCAGTTCCCGGCGAGTTTGTAGTACGCCTGGTTCCAGCGCAGTTTGTCGGCGAACGCGTCGGGCGTCGTGTTCTGGTCGATGACGGCCAGTTCGGTGCGGGCGATAGCCGCGTAGTCGGCGACCATGTCGCGGGCTCCCGGCGCGGTGAACATGCAGGTGTGGTGGGGTGCCCCGGCGGTCAGCCAGCAGGCGGTGGAGGTGTAGAAGTCCGGGTCGGGGCGCCACACGGCCCGCGCGACGGGCAGCATGGGCAGCGGTTGTTCGGGCTCGACCACATGGACCGTGTTCATCGTCAGCCGGAAGCGGTCGCGCATGTCGGCCATCCCGACGACGACGCCAGGGCCGGGGTCGGCGGTGAACACGAGCCGCACGGGGTCTTCGCGCGCCCCGATCGACAGCGGGTGGATTTCCAGCGACGGCCTGCCGGTGGTCAGGCTGGGGCAGACCTCCAGCATGTGCGCGCCCAAGATCAACTCGTGGCCGGCGACCAGGTTGTAGGTGTAATCCTCCATCAACGACGCGCCGCCAGGCAGCCCCTGGCCCATGACTTTAGCCAGCCGCACCAAGACCGCGGTCTTCCAGTCCCCCTCGGCGCCGAACCCGAACCCGTCGGCCATCAACCGCTGCACCGCCAGCCCCGGAAGCTGCCGCAGCGCCCCCAGGTCCTCGAAGTTCGTCGTGAACGCCGTCGCGCCGTGCGCGTCCAGGAACGCCCGCAACGCGATCTCCTGACGCGCCCCATACACCAACGACTCATGCCGCTCCCCGCCGCGCCGCAACTCGGCGGCCACCGCGTACAAATCCTCATAGACCCCCGCCAACGCCTCCGCCTCGGCGTCGGACACCTGGCCCACCGCCTCCACGAGGTCGTTGACGCCATAGGAGGTGACGTTGACGCCGAACACCCGCTCGGCCTCGACCTTGTCCCCCTCGGTGACGGCCACGTCGCGCATATTGTCCCCAAAACGCACCAGCCGCGCGTGCCGGCCCTCATCCCAGGCCAACGCCGCCCGCGCCCACGTGTCGATACGGCCCACCACGTCAGGGTTGCGTACCGACCCGACGACGGTCTTGCGCGCCACACCCAGGCGCGTCTCGATGTAGCCGAACTCCCGGTCCCCGTGCGCGGCCTGGTTCAGGTTCATGAAATCCATGTCGATGCTGGCCCACGGCAACACGTCGTTGACCTGGGTGTGCAGGTGCAGCAACGGCACCTGCAACGCCTCCAGGCCCGCGATCCACATCTTCGCCGGAGAAAACGTGTGCATCCACGCGACCACACCCACGCATGCCGGGTCCGCGTTCGCCGCGAGCATGACCTGCCGGATGGCCTCTTTGTCGGTCAACACCGGCTTCCACACCACATCGACCGGCGACCCCGCGCCGTCCAGCGCCCCCGCCAGCGTCCGCGAATTGTCGGCCACCTGGTCAAGCACCTCCGGGCCATACAACCCCTGGCTCCCCGTCAAAAACCACAATTGCTTACGCATCGCCATCTCCGTTGTGTTGAACTTATTGCCCGTACACGTTCTGGTAACGGTCGAACAGCCGGTCGACCAACCCCTGCTCGATCGGCACCGGCTCGCCCAACTGCCTGGCCATATGGACGGTTTTGGCGACCTCCTCGCACATGGCGGCTGTTTTCACCGCCGAGCGCGCGTTCGCCCCGACGGTGAACACCCCGTGGTTCGCCATCAACACCGCCCGCGACCGCGAGCCCGCCAGCGTCTCCACGACCCCGCGCCCGATCGAATCGTCGCCGATCAACGCGAACGGCCCCACGGGGATCTCCCCGCCGAACTCGTCGCCCATCATCGTCAAGACGCACGGGATCGGCTCGCGCCGCGCCGCCCACGCCGTCGCATACGTCGAATGCGTGTGGACGACGCCCCCCACGTCGGGGCAATGCCGATACACATACGCGTGCGCGGCGGTGTCCGACGACGGCAGCAAGTCCCCGTCGACCAGGTTCCCGTCCAGATCGGTGACCGCCATCGACTCGGGCGTCAAGTCGTCATAGGAAACCCCCGACGGTTTGATGACCATCAAATCGGCTCCCGGCACCCGCGCCGAGAGGTTCCCCGAGGTCCACACCGCCAGCCCCCACCGGATCAATTCCTGGTGCAACGCCGCCACTTCGTGACGCAACTCGTCCACAGTCCGTTCGACATCCGCAGTCCACTGCCCCGACTTGATCCGCATACCCCCAGTGTGAGCGTTCACACTGCCCTAGTCAAGTAGGTTCATGGCGCCAGCAGGTGACTGACTACGCCACGCGCACGCCCGTGGACGCCCGGACGACCAGCGGGGGGACGAGGACGGGTGTGGGCGGCACGTCGCCGTCGATCAGCGCTACCAGCACGTCGACACACGCCTGGCCTAGCACGTTGAAATCCTGGCGGACGGACGTGAGCGGCGGCGTCAGGTACGCCGAGCCGGGCATGTCGTCGAAACCGATCACCGACACGTCGTCGGGCACCCGCACGCCGGCCTCCCACAGCGCGCGCATGAGGCCCATCGCGATCTGGTCGTTCGCCGCGAAGACGGCGCTCGGCAGGCCGCCCGCCGCGACCATCGCCCGCCCGGCCTCGTAGCCGTCGCCGGGGTCCCAGCCGCTCATGGCGAACGGCTCGGGATGCAATTCGGCCCGCCCCATCGCCTCTAGGTACACCTGCGCGCGGATGAGCGAGTGATACTCGTCGGCGGGTCCGGCAACGTGGACGATGTGCCGGTGGCCGCTGCCGATCAGGTGGCGCATCGCGGCCCACGCCCCCGCGCGCTGGTCGATGTCGAGCCCGACGACCCCGAAATCGGCCGACGGCCCCGAGGTCACGGCCACCAGCGGCAGGGCCGTGGCCGTGGACGCGGCTGCCGTCAGCGTCTTCTCGTTCGGCGCGATAACGACGACGCCATCCACCCCCTGCTCCGAAAAGCGGCCCAGGGCGTCCCGCATGGCGGACTCGCTCATTTCCTCCAGCACCGACACGCCGCACCAATACCCGGCCCGGCGCCCGGCCCCCTCGATGCCGAGCAGGGCTTGGGACGGCCCGAACAGATACGCGTTGGTGACGACGACGCCCAGCGCGAACGTCCGCCCCGACGCCAGCGACCGCGCGGCCATGTTCCGCCTGTATCCAAGCTGGTCGATCGCCTCCCGGACGCGGGAGCGTGCCGACGCGCTGACGTGCGGATGGTCGTTGAGCACACGGGACACGGTCTGCCGCGATACCCCGGCGGCGGTAGCCACGTCGATGATCGACGGTGCCCGCGACGACGCGTCCATGCGCTCTCCTTTCGCCACAACGGTAACGCTCATATTGTCCACCCGCTTATCCACCCGCTCCGTTGTGTGGCCCCCGCTCCCCGGGCTGCTCTTGACGTCGAGGGCTGCTGTTTCTGCCGAGGGCTGGCAATAAACGACAGCCCTCGGCAGGTTGGGCAGTCCTCGGCGTTAGGGGCAGCCCTCGGCGTGAACCGCTGCGTGGTGTGAGAGGTATGCCATAGCCCAGTGAGGTGTGTGGGGGCCCCGCCGCCGAACCGGGTCTGGACAAACGACGGCCCCGAGAAGTATGAGTTCCCGGGGCCGCCCGTTTGGCGCGGTGCGATGCTGCACGCCCGCCAGGAGGTTTCCATCAGTCAGCCGGTCGCATCGCCGGCCCGATCCAACGGGGCGGACCCCGCGGGGTTACTAACTTTCATCTCGTGGCGACCGGGCTACCAGGAACGCACGGCCATTGCGGTTGTGGAGACACAGTGGCCGAAACGTCAGATCGGCAAACCCAGCGACCATAGTTCTATCGTGTTGTCCGGGCGACACGCAAGCCCGCGCGACAGCAATCTCACGACTCGTCGGCAGCCCGCGCCAAGAGGTCCGACAGAATCTGAGACGCATGCCGGATCTCCTGCAAATCTTCCAGCGAGATCAGCGGCAGGACGGTGTCGATGAACCGTTCGAGCACGGTGTCCATGCCGTCGACCACCTCGCGTCCGGCGTCGGTGAGCGACAAACGGTGGATGCGGCGGTCGGTCGGGTCGTCCGTGCGCGTCAGCAGGCCCTTGGCGGTCAGGCGCTCCACCAGGCCGCTGGCGGTGGGGGCGCTGACGCCCAGCCGGTGGCCCAAGTCGCTGGTGGCCATGCCGGGTTCGTGGGTGACGATGCCCAGCACCCGCATCTGCCGCATCGTCAGGTCGTCGGGAAGCTGGGACGGGCCGACGATGCCCGCCGCGAGCGTGTGCGTTCGCCGGTTGAGGTCGATGATCTCCGCGATCACCTGGGCACGGGCGTCGCCGGATTCACGAAGACGCATGACACCCCTTTCGCGACGATAATTAGTAACATGCTAATTAACGCTTCACAGGATGTCCACTGGTTAGGGGTGACTGATTAAGCTACTCATCGTTTGTGGTGCGCTGCGGGATGCATCATGACGCGACGCCCGACAGGAAGGAATCTGGCCATGCGGATGCGCATACTCTCGGCGGCGGCAGCAGCCGCCTGTCTGGCTGCGGGGGCGCTAACCGCCTGCACGTCGAACAACCCCTATGGGTCCAGCAACGTCCCCACCGTGGTGTTCTGGTATTCGGCGACGGACAGCGCGGCCTCGTCGCAGATGAACAGCCTCGTCGGCGCGTACAACCAGGCGCAGGCAGGTCGCTTGGACGTGCAGGCGGTCGCCGTGGACACCGACGCCGACCTGATGGCGAAGTACCAAGCGGCGGCGACGTCGGGCACCACGCCGGCGTTGCTCCTGGCCGACGACGCCGACGCCGGCTGGCTGGTCGCCTCCGGCCAGACGGTGCCCATGCAGGATGTCGCCGACGCGCAGAGCTACGGAACGTCCGACATCCAGCCCGCCGTCGCCGCCCATTACACGGTGGCCGGCAAACTCCAGGCGATGCCCTTCACCGCGTCCGTCCCCGTCCTGTTCTACAACAAGGACGCCTTCACCAAGGCCGGTCTGAACGCCGCCAAACCCCCCACGACGCTGGCGCAGGTCCGCGCCGACGCCCAGAAACTCAAGAAGTCCGGTGTGACGAGGTCGTTGGCCTCCCCCGTCGACGGTTGGCTGGTCGAGGCGTTCAACGCTGCTGATTCCGCCTTGTATTGTTCCCCCGACAACGGACGCGGCACCGCCTCCGTCACCCAGATGACGTTCGACAACGCCACCACCGTCCAGACGCTCGCCTGGTGGCAGCAGATGGTCAACGACGGTCTGGCGTCCGCGTCCGGCCAGGATGCGTCAGCAGCCCAGTCCGCGTTCACGTCGGGCTCAGCAGCCATGCTTCTCGGTTCGAGCGACGCGTTGCCCGCCCTGGTCGCCGACGCGCAGTTCACCGTCGGCGTCGGCAGCTTCCCCGCGCTGGCGACGCCCGCCGCGAGCCCCCTGGTGTCCGGCACAGCCCTGTGGATTTCGGGCAAGGGCCATTCCCAGGCCGAACAAGACGCCGCCCTGGACCTGGTGAAATTCCTCGTCTCGGCACCGACGCAGTCCAGTTGGCAGGCCGCCACCGGAAACCTCCCCGTCTCCGCAGCCGCCCTGACGCAGCCGGGCGCGGCGGCGTTGGCGAAGCAGTATCCCCAACTCGCAACGCTGACCGCCCAATTGGCGACGAAGGCCACCCCCGCCACCCAAGGCTGTGTCGCCCCCGTCCTGTCCCAGTCCCGCGCCGCCGTCGGCGCCGCGTTGCAAACGGTCTTGTCGGGCACCGCAGACCCCACGTCGACGCTGACCGCCGCTGCCGCCCAGATGACGCAGCAGTTGTCGGCTGCCAAGTGACGCGTCGCCAACGTAGGGCGATCGGCCACAAAGGACGCGTGCCTATAGTGGGCGTATGAGCAACAAGCCGTGGTTTGGCCCCAAGCGATACGGGATCGGGTTTCGTCCGCAGACCTGGCAGGGGTGGCTGATTTTGATCGGGGGCGTCGTCGTCCTCGTGCTGGTTGTGTGGTTCATCCGGCACGGGTGAGCGCTTTTTATCGGCCCCGCGGGGGCGCGCCAGCCGGGCTGTGCTCGTTTTATTCCGCCGTCGCACCCGTCACATGTACGTAATCCTTACCCCATGTGGCAGGTGCAGTCCATGCACTAACCGCGCCAATGAGACAGATTTCCGACGCCATGTGGACCCTCGGCCCCAGGTGGGCGAACCCTCCCCGGCTGGTGGTATATGTTAGGCAATGGCCTGGGAGAGAAGGGCCAAATCCAAAGGAGGAGTTGGGCTCATGTCACTGTCTGTCGATGAGTTGAAAGCTATTGATTCGCCCCTAGTCGTTGATGCTCGCGGAGTGTCCTGCCCTGGCCCGATTCTCGCGGCCAAGAAGCAGATCGGGACCGTTGGCGTCGGGAACGTCATGAAGGTGCTGTCCACCGACACCGGGACGCTGAAAGATCTGCCGGCGTGGTGCAAGAAGACCGGCCACGAGTTCCTCGGTTCGTTTGAGGACTCCGGCGCGCTGTCCTTGTTCATCCGCAAGGCCAAGTAACTCACATGCCCCCCGATGCGGGTGCCGCGGGCACCCTACCGAGGATTCTTGTCTTCTCGACCATCAACATCTCCGATCCGGGCATCGACCTGGCTGGGAGCCGCCACCTGTCCTATCCGGCGACGGTGCAGACGATGCCCGTGCCGTGCAGCAGTGGCCTGAAGCCAGCGTGGTTCATCCATGCGTTGGAGGCTGGTTACGACGGGGTATTCGTCGCCTCCGACGGCGAGGAATGCGCCCTGCTGCCGGATTGCTCGGCACGCACCGCGAAAATCCTCGACAAAGCACAGGTGATGATGAGCGAGCGCGGGCTGGCGCCGCAGCGGCTGAAGATGGCCGCGCTGTGTTCGGTGTGCGCCGAGCCATTCGTGAACTATATGCGTGAGTTTTCGGAAGTTCTCACGCGTCTGCGCGACGAGCCCATCGCGGCCTGACGCTTTTTCCGTCTATCCCTTTCGATCACGAGAGAATAACAGGAAACAACCATGTCGAAGAAGACAATTATTGTGTTCAGTGGCGATTACGACAAGCTCATCGCCGCGTTCATCATCGCCAACGGCGCTGCCGCGATGGACGACGAAGTGACGATGTTCTTCACCTTCTGGGGGCTGTCGGCGTTACGCAAGCCTGACGCCAAAGTCACCAAGGCCGTCGAGAAATCCGGGCTGCAGAAGATGTTCTCGGGCATGCTGCCCAAGCAGGCCGAAAAACTCGGGCTGTCGAAATTCAATTTCGGCGGCATTGGCCGTGGCCTCATGAAGAAGGTCATGAAGTCGAAGAACGTCATGACCGTCCAGGAATTGATGGCCACCGCGCGCGAGCAGGGGATCAAGCTGATCGCCTGCACCATGTCGATGGACGTGCTCGGCATCAGCAAAGAAGAGCTGATCGACGATATCGAGTATGCCGGCGTCGCCACCTACCTGGGCGAGGCCGACGAGGGCAACGTCAACCTCTTCATCTAACAACCTCATCCCTTTCACATCGCGCAGATCATGGCGCGAACAACATAACTGCGCACGCATCGACAAGGAGCACGCACATGGACTATGACGTCCTAGTCATCGGTGGTGGCATCGGCGGCATGGAGTCGGCCATCAAATTAGGCGACATGGGGTACAAAGTCGCGTTGGTCGAAAAGGAGGCGAGCGTCGGCGGCCGGATGATTTTGTTGTCGAAGGTTTTCCCGACGTTGGACTGCGCCTCGTGTATTTCCGGCCCGAAGATGTCGTCGACCGTCAACCATCCGAATATCACCACGCTGATGTGCAGCGAGGTCGGCGGCATCGTCAAGAATGCCGACGGGAAATTCGTCGCCACCGTCAAGCAAAAGCCGAAATTCGTGGACTGGGCGGCCTGCACGGGCTGCGACGTGTGCCAGAAAGTCTGCACGGTGTCCGTCCCCGACCAATTCAATGCCGATTTGGTGGCGCGCCGCGCGGCCTACATCGCGTTCCCGCAGGCCGTGCCGAAGAAGGCCGTCTTGCAGCGCGACGGGACCTCGCCGTGTATCGGCGCCTGCCCCGCCGGCATCAAGGCGCACGGGTATGTGTCGCTGGTGCGTTCGGGTAAGACGGAGGAAGCGTTCCAGTTGGTGCTGGACGCCACCCCGCTGGTGGGGACGCTGGGACGCGCCTGCTACGCGCCGTGCGAATCCGAATGCACCCGCGCGAAGCTGGAAGGCCCCATCCCGATCCGCCTGCTCAAGCGCTACGCCGCCGACCAGCATTACGAGGCGAACCCCACCCTGGACGGCCCCGCAGTCGAGGTGGCCGCGCCCAACGGCAAGAAGGTCGCCGTCGTCGGCTCCGGGCCTGCCGGGCTGACCGCCGCCTGGCAGTTGGCCCGCAAGGGGTACGCGGTGACGATCCTGGAGAAGCGCGAGCAGCCCGGCGGCTACCTGCGTCACGCCATTCCGTCGTACCGGCTGCCACCGCAGGTTGTGGAAGCCGACATCGCCAACCTCACGTCGTTGGGCGTCGAAATCCGGTGCAACACGGCGGTGAGCGACCTGGCCGCGTTGAAGGACGAGGGCTACGACGCGGTCGTCTTGGCCACCGGGACCCAGGTGGGCACCCCCATGGGCGTGCCCGGCGAGGACGCGGCGAACTCCCTGCTCGGCCTGGACCTGCTGGCCGACGTTGCCAACGGCAAGTCCCCCGATTTCACCGGCAAGCGCGTCGTCGTCGTCGGCGGCGGCAACGTCGCGATGGACGTGGCGCGGGTGTCGTTGCGGCTGGGGGCCGCCAGCGTGCGCGTCGCCTACCGGCGCACCCGCGAGGAAATGCCTGCCCACCACGTCGAGGCCGACGACGCCGAGGCCGAGGGAACCACCTTCGAATTCTTGGTCGCCCCGCTGGAGGTGCTGACATCCAACGGCGTCGTCACCGGCATGAGGGCCCAACGGATGCAGTTGGGCGAGCCGGACGCGACCGGACGGCGCAGCCCCGAACCCATCCCCGGCTCCGAGCAAGTCCTCGACTGCGACATCATCGTCTCGGCTGTGGGCATGTCCGTCGACCCGGCGCCGTTCGCGTCGATGGCCGACAAGCGCGGGCGCGTCATCGTCGACCCGCAGACCCTCCAGACCTCGTTGCCGTTCCTGTTCGCGGCTGGCGACGTGACGGCGGGGGCCACCGACATCACGCGGGCCATCGGCTCGGGACGCCGCGCCGCCCACATGGCCGACCGCTGGATGTCCGGCGAGCCGATGGACGGGTTCACGGCGTTGGACGACCGCCTGGACGTGGTTCCGCAAGAGACCGTTTTGGCCCGCCAGTCCGCGTTCGGCCACCGTCATCCGGTCAGCGGGAACGTGACGCTGACGGCGAATCCGCGCGATTTCTCCGAAATCGAGGCCCCGTTGACCGCCGATCAGGCGCGTGACGGTTCCGGCTCCTGCCTGGACTGCGGCGTGTGCTGCGAATGCGGCGAATGCGAACGGCAATGCCCGGCTTTCGCGATCCGCCTGGACCAGCACGAAACGGTGCAGACGCTCACCGTCGGCGCGGTCGTCGTGTCGACCGGCCACAAACTGTTCGCCGCCGACCTCAAACCCGAATACGGGTTCGGCGAATTCCCGAACGTCATCACCGGTTTCCAGATGGACCGCCTGTTGGCGCCGACCCGCCCGTTCAACATTTTGCTGCGCCCCGGCGACGGCAAGATGCCCGACCGCATCGCGTATGTGGCCTGCACCGGGTCGAGGGACAAAACCATCGGGAACCCGTTGTGCTCGAAATTCTGCTGCATGTATTCGGTCAAGCAGAACCAGTTGATCATGGGGACGCTGCCGTTGGCCGACGTCACCGTGCATTACATGGACGTGCGGGCAGCCGGGAAACGCTACGAGGAGTTTTACCAGCAGGCCAAAGACATGGGCGCGGAGTTCGTCAAAGGCAGGGTGTCGAAGATCACCCAGGAAGACAATGGCGACCTGCTGCTGCGGTATGAAGATATCGAAAACGGCGGCGGCATCGTTGAGAGGTCCTATGACCTGGTGGTGCTGGCCGTCGGCATTCAGCCGAACCACGATGTCGAACGGCTATTCGGGGACACCCCGTTGAACCTGGACGAGTATTGCTACGTCGCCGAGCCCAATGCCGAATTGAGCCCCGGGGGGACCAACATTCCCGGCGTGTTCGTGGCCGGGACCGCCACGGGCGCCAAGGACATCGTGGACACGATTCTGCACGCCGGAGCCGCCGTCGCCCAAGTGGCCGGCCATCTCGAACACGCGCACCACGAGGCGCCCGAACTCCAGGAGGCGATGGCATGAGCGAGACCAAGCCCGAGGCCACCCAGGCCGATCCGGCCGCGTCGGACGCGGACGTGGCTGTGACGCCGGACGTTGCGGTGTCCGCTGACGCTGCCCCCGCCCCCGAAACGTCGGCAGCAGCGGAGTCGGGGGAGGCCCCCAAGCGCCGCATCGGCGTCTATATCTGCCACTGCGGCGGCAACATTTCCGATTTCGTCGACGTGGAGGCCGTCCGCGACGCGTTGAAGAACGAGCCGGATGTCATCGTGTCGCAGTCCCCGGATTTCGCCTGCTCGGACGGCACCCAGCACGACATGATGGACGACATCGAGGCCGAACACCTCGACGGCTTGGTCGTCGCGTCGTGTTCGCCGAAACTGCACCAGGTGACGTTCCGCAACGTCGCCAAACGCGCGGGCCTCAACCCGTACACCTACACGCAGGTCAACGTCCGCGAGCAGGACTCGTGGGCGCACCAGCACGACACGCCCGCCGCCACCGAGAAGGCCATCCGGCTGGTGCGGGCCGGCGTCGCCAAAACCCGGCTGTCCGACCCGTTGGAGCCGTTGGTCGTCCACACCACGCCGAGCGCGTTGGTCGTCGGCGGCGGCATCACCGGCCTGCGGGCGGCGATCGGGCTGGCCGACGTCGGCATCGCCACGGTGCTGATCGAGCGTGAGGCGACGCTCGGCGGATGGGTGGGCCAGTTCGGCCCGACGTTCCCGAACGACAAATCGGGCGCCGAGGAGATTGCCGAGCTCATCGAGCAGATCCACGCGCGGCGCGACATCACCGTCTACACCAGCGCCGAGCTGACCGCCAAGTCGGGCAGTTTCGGCAACTACACCGTCGAACTCACGCTGCACCGCGACGGCGCCGACAAGACGCTGGAGGTCGAGGTGGGCTCCATCGTTGTCGCGACCGGCTTCGATTCCTACGCGCCCGAGGCGGGCGAATTCGGCTACGGCATCGACGGCGTGCTCACGCTCCCCGATTTCAAGAAGCTGATCGACGCCTGCCCGTCCGGGAAGCTGACCTATGGCGGACGCCGCGTGCGGTCGCTCGCCTACGTCTACTGCGTCGGGTCGCGGCAGGGGTCGGGCGGCAACGAGTACTGCTCGAAGTACTGCTGCACCGCCGCCATCCACGCGTCGTTGGTCACCGGGCGGATCGACCCGTCGATCCGGCAATTCCACCTGTACCGCGACGTGCGTGCGTACGCCCGCAACGAGCTGTTGTACAGCGCCTCGCGCGAGGCCGGGTCGACGTTCATGAAATTCGCCGACGACAACCCGCCCGCCGTGGCCAAGCTGCCCAAGGGCGGCCTGGGCGTCACCGTCACCGACCTGCTGACCGAAAGCCGCGAGGTGACGCTCCCGGTCGACCTGGTGGTGCTCGTGACCGGCATGGTGCCGCGCGACAACGCCGGCCTGGTCGGCGTGCTGCGCCTGCCGGTGGGCAGCGACGGGTTCTTCAACGAGATCCACCCGAAGCTGCGCCCGGTCGAGACCGTCGTGGACGGCGTGATGATCGCCGGCTGCTGCCAAAGCCCCCGCACGGTGGGCGAGAGCGTGTCTGCCGGCCTGGCCGCCGTCGCGCAAAGCGCCGCGTTGTTGAAGAAGGGGTTCGCGGAACTGGAGCCCCTGATCGCGCGCATCGACCCCGACAAGTGCGCCGACAGCCGCGCCTGCCTCACGTCCTGCCCCTATGACGCCATCACGAGCATCGAATGGGAGGGAAGGCATATCGCCAGCGTCGACCCGGCCACCTGCAAAGGCTGCGGCGGGTGCGTGCCCGCCTGCGACCAGGACGCCATCGACCTGCTCGGCTATACGAGCGCCCAGATGATGTCGGCCATCGACGAACTGATCGCCGACCCCTCCCAACTCAAGGCGGTGGCGGCATGAGCACGGCATTGCGGGATCCGCGCGAAGTCATCCGCGAGGAAGGCTTGATGCATCAGCCGATCTTGGACGCCGTGGCCGACGGCCCGGCGACTATCCCACAGATCGCGGAACGCCTCGGCGTCCCGACCCACGAAGCGGTGTATTGGGTGATGGGAATGCGGAAATTCGGCCTGCTGATCGAAAGTCATGAGGTCGACGACGACGGTTATTTCAGCTACGGCGCCATCGGCGGGCCGGTGCCCGCCAAGGCGGAAGAAGGCGACGACGAATGACAACGGCAGCGCTAGTCGATCTGGACCTCATCGACGATATACACAAATTCGGCGCGGGAGACGTCAACGCGTGCTTTAGTTGCGGCAACTGCACGGCTATTTGTCCGTTGGCCGACAACGACTCCATGTTCCCCCGGCGGGTGATCCGGATGGCGCAGGTAGGCCTGAAAGAAGACCTGGTGGGCAGCAAGGAATTGTGGACGTGCTACCAGTGCGGGCTGTGCACCGACCGGTGCCCGCAAGAGGCCGACCCGTCGGAATTCATGGCCACGGCCCGCCGTTATGCGATCGCGCATTACGACAAGACGCGGCTCGCGCGCGTCATTTACACCAAGCCGGTCATCGGCGTCATCATCATGGTGGTCGTCGCGGCGCTATTCGCGTTGTTCTTCGATTCGATCAGCAAGACGCAAAGCCAGACGACGTTGGCGTTGTTTGACTTCATTCCGTACCCCACCATCCACACGGCGGGCCTGGTGTTGATCATCGTCGTGGCGGTGTTCAGCATCCTGGGCATCGTGTTGTCGTTCCGCTCGATGGCGCGCCGGGAAGGGGTGACGGCGTCGTCGTTGTTCGGCGGCGGCAAGGCATGGGGGCGCACGCTGCGCGCGTTGTGGTACGCCGTCGGCGTCGAGGCGTTGGGCCAGAAACGGTACCGCGCCGATTGCAAAGACGACGATCCCGTCGAGCCGATGTACCGTCGGCGCTGGCTGGTCCATTTCCTGACGCTGTGGGGCTTTATCGGATTGTTCCTGGCGACCGTCCTGGATTATCTGCTGGATGCTATCGGCGTGAAAGCGACGGGGACGCCGGTGCCGATTTGGTACCCGATCCGTTTGTTGGGAACGTTGGCCGGGCTGAGCCTCATGTACGGCGTCACCATGCTGGCTATCCGCCGCATCCAACGCGCGAGGGCCGGGAAAGAAACCAGCAAATTCCCCGACTGGCTTTTCCTGGTGATGCTGTGGATTATCGGCCTGACGGGTTTCCTCATCGAAGTTGCGCTGTACGCGCAGCCGGTCCAGGGCTGGGGCTACTGGGTATTCCTCATCCACGTCGCCATCGCGATGGAATTAGTGCTCTTCCTGCCGTTCACGAAATTCGCCCACCTGATTTACCGAACAGTGGCGTTGTTCTTCTACGGTTTAGCGAAGACGCGTGAAGGTGCTGCGGGGTAGGGATTTGGTGCCGGTGGCCAAGCCCATCGGCGGAATCGGGCCTTTGATTCGGAGTTCGGAGGCCCGGTCAGCGGCGGCGTGCATGGTCACGCCGCCGTTTTGCGTCCGGGGGCGAAAAGTGTCGGTGACGGGTGGCAGAGTTGTCGGCGATGAACGAGGACGTCTTGGGCAGGTTCTCCCCGGCCACCGGTGCGTGGTTCCGAGGGCGGTTCGGCGCGCCTACCGATGCCCAGGCGGGGGCTTGGCGGGCGGTGGCGGGCGGGCGGCACACGCTGGTGGTGGCGCCCACCGGGTCGGGGAAGACGTTGGCCGCGTTTTTGTGGGCGTTGGACGGGCTGGCCGTTGGCGACGGGCGGGAGACGGCGGGTGGCCGGGAAGCCTGCCGGGTCGTGTATGTGTCGCCGTTGAAGGCGTTGGCGGTCGACGTGGAACGCAACCTGCGCGAGCCGTTGGTGGGCATCGGGGCACAGGCCGGGCGGTTGGGGCTGGCGCCGCCTGGGGTGCGCATCGCCGTGCGGACGGGGGACACGCCAGCCGACGAGCGGCGGGCGTTCGCGCGTCATCCAGCCGACATCCTGATCACGACGCCCGAGTCGCTGTTCTTGATGCTCACGTCGTCGGCGCGCGAGGGGCTGCGGGGGTGCCGCACCGTCATCGTGGACGAGATCCACGCGCTAGCGGGGACGAAACGGGGCGCGCATCTGGCCGTCAGTCTGGAGCGGTTGGACGAGTTGCTGCCGAGCCCCGCGCAGCGGATCGGGCTGTCGGCCACCGTGAACCCGGTGGACGAGGTGGCGCGGTTCCTGGCCGGGGGGCGCGACGTGGCGGTGGTGGCGCCCGAGGCCCGCAAGGCGTGGGACCTGCGGGTGGTCGTGCCGGTTCCGGACATGTCCGATCTGGGGATGGTGCCGTTCGAGCCGGAGATGACGGCGTCACCACCGGGCGGGGCGCGCGGCGGGGGTTCGTCGTCACCAGCATCTGGCGGCACTCAGCGTGCGACCATCTGGCCGCACGTCGAGGAACGGATCGTCGACCTGATCGCCGAACACCGCTCGACGTTGGTCTTCGCCAATTCCCGTCGGCTGGCTGAGCGCCTGACCGCGCGGATCAACGAAATCTGGTGGGAACGAACCGGGGGAGACCCGCCGGAATTGGGCGGGGGCGGGTTCGAGCGGTTGTTCCAGCCCACTAGGGACGCGGGGGAGGAAGAGAGCGTCCCGCCCATGCTGGCGCGCGCCCACCACGGGTCGGTCTCGCGCGAACAGCGCCGTCAGATCGAGGACGACCTCAAGGCGGGGCGGCTGCGGGCGGTCGTGGCCACGTCCAGCCTGGAACTGGGCATCGACATGGGGGCCATCGACCTGGTGATCCAGGTGGAGGCGCCGCCGTCGGTGGCCTCGGGGCTGCAACGGGTCGGGCGCGCCGGGCACCAGGTGGGGGTGGTCTCGCGCGGGGTGCTGTTCCCGAAATTCGCGGGCGACTTGGTGCAGACCGCCGTCGTCGTGGAGAACATGCTGGCCGGGGCCATCGAGCGGCTGCGCGTCCCCGCCACCCCGCTGGACGTGTTGGCGCAGCAGGTGGTGGCGATGGTCGCCATGGACTCGTGGGCGGTTCCGGCGTTGCTGGAGGTGGTGCGTCGTTCGGCTCCGTTCGCCACCTTGACCAGGCCCGTGCTGGATTCCGTGTTGGATATGCTCTCGGGCCGGTATCCGTCCGACGAATTCGCCGAGCTGCGCCCCCGGCTGGTGTGGGACCGCGCTGCCGACACCCTGACCGGGCGACGGAACGCGCAGCGGCTGGCCGTCGTCAGCGGCGGGACCATCCCCGACCGTGGCCTGTACGGCGTTTTCCTGGCCGGCGACGAGGGGCCGGGCCGCCGCGTCGGCGAACTGGACGAGGAGATGGTGTACGAGTCGCGCGTGGGGGACGTGTTCGCGCTCGGCACGTCCACCTGGCGCATCGAGACGATCACGCACGACCGGGTGCTGGTGACGCCCGCGCCCGGCGTGGCCGCACGCCTGCCGTTCTGGAAGGGGGACGCCCTCGGGCGCCCGGCGGAATTGGGCCAGGCCGTGGGGCGTTTCGTCCGCGAGGTGGGGGAAGCGCCGGCCCAGCAGGCCCGGGAGCGGCTGGCCGCCGACGGCCTGGACGACTGGGCCGCCGACAACCTCCTTTCCTATCTGGGCGCGCAGCGCGAAGCCATCGGGAGGCTGCCATCCGACCGGCAGCTCGTCGTCGAACGCTCCCGCGACGAACTGGGGGATTGGCGCGTCGCCGTGCTGAGCCCCTATGGCGGGCGTGTGCATGCGCCGTGGGCGTTGATCGCCGCCGCCCGGTTGCGCGAGCGTTTCGGGGTGGATGTCCGCGCCGTCCATTCCGACGACGGCATGGTTTTCCGCCTGCCCGACGCGGACTGGGACGAGCAGCCGTCATCCGAAACGCCGGTGGCTGACGGCGGCTTCTGGCGCGATCCCACCAACGACCAGGCGCTCCTGGAGGCCATCTTCCCCGACCCGGAAGACGTGCGCGCGCTCGTCACCGACCAGGTGGGCGGCTCGGCGTTGTTCGCCGCGCGGTTCCGCGAATGCGCCGGGCGGGCGTTGTTGTTGCCCCGGCGTCGTCCGGGCCAGCGGCAGGCGCTGTGGCAGCAACGGTTGCGAGCGTCGGCGTTGTTGGAGGTGGCCAGCGCCTACCCGAGTTTCCCGATCGTGCTGGAGGCCGTGCGCGAGTGCATGAACGACGTGTTCGACGTTCCCGCGCTGGAAGAGTTGCTGCGGGGTGTCCGCTCGCGTCAGATCGACGCCGTCGTGGTGGAGACGGCGCGCCCGTCGCCGTTCGCGTCGAGCCTGATGTTCGGGTATGTGGCGCAATTCCTGTACGAGGGCGACGCGCCGTTGGCCGAACGGCGGGCCGCCGCGCTCAACCTCGACCCGGCGCTGCTGGCCGACCTGCTGGGCACCTCCGAAGGTTTGGCGCTGGCCGACCTGTTGGACTCCGAGCAGTTGACCCGGACCGAATCCGAGTTGCAGTGCCTCGACGAGCGACGCCGCGCCCGCGACGCGGACGAACTCGGCGACCTCTTGCGCACGCTCGGCCCGCTGGGCGCCGCACAGGTGGGCCGTCGCAGCGCGTCGCCTGAGCGGACGGCGGCGTGGCTGGAGGAGTTGGAGGCCGACGGCCGGGCGTTTCCGGTGGGCTTCGGGCGTTGGGCCGCCGCCGAAGACGCCGGGAGGCTGTTCGACATCGTGGGCGTGCGCGCGCCACCGGGCGTCCCGGACGTGTTTCGGGAACGGGTGGACGACCCGTTGGGGGACATGCTTGCGCGGTACGCGCGGGCGCACGTCCCGTTCACGGCTGGCGAGGCCGCCGACTGGCTTCGTGTGGGCGTGGCCGTCGCGCGCGACGGGTTGCGCCGGTTGGTCGCGGACGGGCGGCTGTTGGAGGGGGAGTTGCGGCCTCCTGGTTGGGTTGCGCCCGAAGCCGTCGGCGCCAGCTTGCCAGCGATATGGCCGACGGGGGTGACGCCGTCTGGCGGGTGTTTTCCACTCGACGCCGCAGATGCCCCGCCCGAAGCGACCCAGTACTGCGACCCGCGCGTGCTGGCGTTGCTGCGGCGACGCTCGGCTGCCGCGCTGCGTCATGCGGTCGAACCCGTGACGCCGGTGGACCTGGCCCGTTTCCTGCCCGGTTGGCACGAACTGGGGCGCCGTCGGGGCGTTGACGGAGTGCTGCGCACCGTCGAACAGGTGGCGGGCGTCCCGCTGCCGGCCAGCGCCTGGGAATCGTTGATACTGCCCAGCCGGGTGGCCGACTACAAGCCCGCGATGCTCGACGAACTGGTGGCCGCCGGAGAGGTCGTCTGGCAGGGCCACGGCGCGTTGGCAGCCGCCGACGGGTGGATTTCGCTGCACCCGGCAGACCTGGCGCCGCTCACGCTCGCCGGCGGTGCCACGGTGGGGGTGGGGGGCGACCCCCATGCTCCTGCGAGCCGCGCTCGTCCTGGATCTATCGTGACGGACGCTGCGCCGCCCTCCGACGGCGCCATTCCCGCCTGCTCACCCCTGGCAGACCGCGTTCTGGCCGCCCTGGCCACCGGTGGCGCGATGTTCCTGCGGGCGTTGTCGGACGCGTTGCGTGCGGCCACCGACCCCGACGCCGCCGCTCCTACCGACCGCGACCTGGCCGACGCCCTGTGGCAGCTTGTGTGGGCGGGCCAGGTGACCAACGACACGTTCGCGCCCGTCCGCGCGTTGCTGTCCGGTGGAACGACCACGCACCGCGCGAAGCCGTCCGCCACGCCGCGCGGGCGCTACGCCCGGCTGCGCCGCCCGCTCGTCGGCGTGCTCCCTCCGCCGCCGCAGGCCGCCGGGCGTTGGTCGCTGCTCCCGGCGCGCGACGCCGACGCGACCCGGCGCGCCGTCGTGTGGTCGGAACTCCTGCTCGACCGGTACGGCGTCGTCACCCGGGGCAGCGTCGCAGCCGAAGACCTCCCTGGCGGTTTCGCGGGCGTCTACCGCGTGTTGGCCGCCGCCGAAGACGCGGGACGGGTCCGTCGCGGCTACTTTGTCGAAGGGCTGGGTGCCGCCCAGTTCGCCGAAACCGGCGTCATCGACCGTCTGCGCGCGCAAGCCGAGCCGAGGAAGAAAGGCGCCGTCGTCCTCGCTGCCGCCGATCCGGCCAATCCGTACGGAGCCGCGCTGGCCTGGCCGTCGCGCCCATCCGGCGTCGCCCACCTGCCCGGACGCAAAGCGGGCGCGTTGGTCGTCGTGGCGGACGGCAGGCTGGTCTGTTATCTGGAACGTGGCGCGAAAACCATCCTCACCTGGACCGACGACCCTGCGGCCCTGCGGCCAGCCGCCGAATCGTTGGCCCAGGCCGTCCGCACGGGAGCGCTGGCGGGCCTGACGATAGAGAAAGTGGACGGCGAATCCGTCTTCGCGTCGGCGCACCCGTTGCTGTCGGCCCTGGACGAGGCCGGATTCCACCTCACCCCCCGTGGCCTGCGCTTCAGACCGACCACCGCGTGACGGGCCTCACGCTGGCGGCAAAAAATAGAGCGTTTTCCCGACGGCGGTGACGAAACGGCCCGTCGCGTTGAACAAGACCGGTGTCAGCGAAGGGTCTTCCAGGTCGACGATCCGGTCCGCGTAGACGGCGTACAGCGCGGTCGGGGTGGATAAGAAACGTTGCGCCCCGGCTGGAATGCCGAAACCCCGCGTGATTTTTCCGGTGGCTGAATGCAGCACCTCCACATGGTTCGGCGTCGTCCGCGACAGCAGGTAGAAATTGTCTTTGGAATCCCGCCCGAGGAGCTCTACTTTCTTCCCCGCGAATTGGCGCGCCGGGGCGAAATTGTAGTACAACGCGTAGCCGGTGTTCTGGAAATAGGAGTTCAACGTCGTCGCGCTTGGCACGAAATTGGCCACGGCGGTGGTCAGCGGATGCTTGGTGACGACGTTCATGACATCGATTTGGTAGACCGTGTCCGTGCCGCCCCCACGCATCACGACATAGACCAGATTGGTGCTCACGGCATAGCTCACGCCGGCAATTTTCGTCCCGGCGGCGACGGTGAAGGGTTTGTACGACAGCGTTTTTTTGGTGACGATGTTATAGGTGTTGATGTGGAGCGCATTGCCGGATTTGTAGAAGTACATGACCAGATCGGAATCGTTGATCATCAACGAATAGGAGATCGGTTTGGGAGCCGACACAGTATCGAGCTGCTGGGCGTCGTCAACGTTGAATAGGTGCAGTTTCCCGCCGCTTTCGTAACAGTAATACCGGTTGTCGAAAGACACGTCGAGGAATGCCGCCGACGCGGGGATGCCCGTCAGCAGCACGCGGCTGAACGCGTCCGGCGACGGCGTGGCCCCAGGCGTTCCCGCCACGCTGGCGTCCCCGGAGGGATTCGAGACATGTCCGGCGAGATCCGTCGCCGCGACGATGCGGCTGCTGACGATCGTGAGCGTGAGCAGGCAGACCAGCCCGGCAGCGGCAGCGACAAGGAACAAGTAGGAAATTTCGTGCCGGATGCGTTTCCATTGTTGCGACCCCCGCAGCGGCGCGGCTAGGCGGTGCGTGTCGCCATCCGGCACGCGTCGGCGGTGGTGCGTCGGCGGGTTTTTGGCGTACACCCAGTGCGCTTCGCTTTTCTTTCGCGCCAGGCGGCTTTCCCGCGTCGCCCGCAACACCTGCCACCAGCTGACGCGGATACGCGATGAATGCCGATGGGAGCCGTGACCGCGCCTGGAGAACATGGCTGCCGCCTAATTCTGGGGTAACACGAGGAAAGCGGTCGGTATGGATCGCTCGCCCAAAATGTCGCACGGGGAATTGATGACTTTGCCGTCCCAATACATCGTCGTGGAAGATCCGCCGTCGAGACTGGCCGCGTTGTAGGCGCCGTAACGCAGCATGAGATCGGCGACGGTCGCGTAGGTGGCGCCGTCGCTGGAACTTTGCCGCCCGTCGATGACCAGCATGAGCACGGTGCCGTCCGTGCGCTGGCCTATCGCGGTTCTCGGTTGCAGGGTCGTCCCCCCGGAGACGACCAACGATTTCCCGTTGATCACGAGCGCCGGCCCGAAAGAGACGGCGTCGCGCAGATGGGCCGCGCGGATTTGGCTCAGCGTCATCGAATTGTCCACCACCAGAACATCGTCGGTATTGAACCCGATGATGTCGAAACTGTCCACGTTCTTTTGCTGCCAGCGGATGACGCCGTTGGTGATGACGATTCCGCTGGGCAGCGCGCCGTTCTGGATGAAATTGTCGTCGAGAAATCCCCCGGCGTTGACCCCTCCGATGGCGTGGCTGGCACTGGCTATCTGGCTCAGGCGGGTGCCGCTTTCACCCAGCGTGGGCGACAATCCGACCGTCATACGCGCCGGGTCCGACACCGTCATCAATTTCCCGTGATATCCGGGCCCCGAAATATCGGTGACGGTGACGCCCGCCAGATTCGGCGCGGGCGACGACGAATCCGCAGCGGCTGGCGTGACGCCGGATGGCAGTGGCGTGACCTTGATGGCGTCGACATTCTGGGTGGCCGTCGTCAGTTTCGGGCCCGCCTCGTCCATGATGGCGTTGATTTCATCCGGCGACAAAAACCATGTGGCCCAGTATTTCTGTTCGTTGGTGCTCATGGCCTGGACGACAATGGCGTCGCGCACATGGGTGAACGGGCCGTGGTAAATCAGGATGCCGGCGGCGACCGTCAGACACACAATCGATATCCCGATGGTGTAAAGCACTCGTCCTGCGATACGCAGCAGGCGCCGGTTCACGGCGTCATCCTGTCTTCGTCAAGAAAAGCACGCCGCACAGTCTACCGAGCGTCTCAAGACTGGCTGTCTCCTACGTCTCGTACCGTGTCATCGGTGTGTGACGGTGTGCCTTCTTCTCAAGCCGACGAGAAGCACGAGGCCTGCGGCACCCAACACTCCTGACGCCAATACGCCGACAGGGGTCCCAAGCGGCAGGGCTGTGCCACCCGCGCCGATTCGTGAATTGCCGGTGGGCTCGGACGGCTCAGGGGGCACTCCGGGTGTCGCTGGCGGCGTGATGCTGGGGGTTGGGGTTGTGC
>Ga0123357_10001376_pt1 | contig 25746 bp, 21 predicted proteins | sample TergutEmb28metaG_FD_89873 | JGI IMG/M metagenome (GOLD analysis project Ga0123357, IMG submission 89873) | Embiratermes neotenicus P4 segment gut microbial communities from Petit-Saut dam, French Guiana - Emb289 P4 | ecosystem: Host-associated > Arthropoda: Insects > Digestive system > Gut ...
AAGCTCTTTGACGAGAAAACGGCCGCCGCGTCGGTAATAATCGTCAACACCATGCCGATGCTTATGTCGGTTTCGTTTATAATGACGCCTGATGTGCCGCTTTTTCTTTTTTACGCGCTCGCCGTTTATTTCTTTTATTCTCTTGTCAAAACGAGGGAAACGAAGTATTGGTATGTAACCGGAATTTTTTTGGGACTGGCGCTGCTTTCGAAATATACCGCCGTTCTGTTCGTTCCGTGCATATTCATATACATGCTTTTGGACAATAAACTTTATTGGTTTAAAAGTAAGCATTTTTACCTGATGTTTGTTCTGGCGTTTGCGGTATTTTTGCCCGTCGTGATATGGAATTGGCAGCACGGGTGGATATCTTTTTCTTACCAGCTGGGGCACGGCGTAGGAAGCTCGCCGCTTACTTTACGATATCTCGGAGAATATTTCGGAGGGCAGCTGCTTGTCGCGGGCCCGTTTATTTTCGTTTTTGCCGTCGTAGCTTCCGCGGCTTATTTGTTTTCGAAGGATTCCAAAAAACTTTTTCTTTTCTCTTTTTCATTTCCCGTGGTGGCTTTTTTTGCGGTTACGGCTCTTAAAAGACTTCCTTACGCAAATTGGACCGCGTTTGCGTATTTCGTCTTCGCGGTTATGGTCGCGCAGTTCATGCTTGCCGGCAACTCACGAATAAAGAAAAAATTTCTTATTGCCGGAATAATTTTCAACGTAATCGTTTCTTTGCTTCTCGGCCTTCACGAAAAATATTCCATAATTCCCATGGAGAGAATTTCGCATCACGCCGCGATAGCCGATACTACGAATTTTCTTACGGGCTGGAAGGCGCTTGGCGACAAACTCAAAAATCTCGACGTAAAATACGTGGTTACCTACGGTCACCAATACGCGGCGTTGATGGCGTATTATACGCAAGGCAAAAAAGAAGTTTTGACGGACTCGCCTAAGACCACCCAGTTTTCTTATTGGCCCGCGCCGCAAGATTTGAAAACGTCCAAAACGGCATACGTTTATGTCGATATAGGCGGCGAAGAAAATTACTCCGGTTTGAAAGACGCCGAAGTTTTCAAAGTTTACAGATACGGCGTTCCGGTCCGCCAATACGCCGTTATCGTATATGACGGCTATTCCAGAAGATATTAAAGTGGTATAATGCCTTGACGCAGAACGTCTCTAACGGAGCCTTCCCATGATCAAAAAATTCATCAAAAATCTTTTTATCGATCCGGCGTTGAAATCGGATATCAAATCTCTGAAGGATATAGCTCTTTTCCAGGGGCTTAACGACAGGGCTCTTGCCAAAATCGCGCTGATAGTTTTCAAAAAAACGTATTCGGCCGGAGAAGAGATCTATAAGCCGGGACACGAAGCCAACGCGGTTTACATAATAAACGCCGGCGAAGTAAAAATAACAAACGGAGAGTCTGACAGAGTTTTGGATTCTGGCGATTTTTTCGGCGAAATTTCGCTTTTGGAAAACAAGCGCCACGATTCTTCCGCCAAAGCCGTGAAAAACTGCGAGATTTACATGATATACAGGTCAAAATTCAACGAGCTTACCGAATCCGATTTGAAGATAGGTTTTAAAATAATGAAGAATCTTTCCGGCATATTTGCCACCAGGCTCAAGTGCACGGAAATGTAAAACTATCATGACAGAGACATCGAAAAATAAAATCTTCGTCGTAGCCGTCTTGGCTTTTATCGCCCTATGCCTATTCTTCTATCTGGTGAGAGGCATAATAGCTCCTTTTTTGATTGCCGCGTTCCTGACTTATCTTTTGTCTCCTCTCGTGACGAAAATACAATCTTACGGCTACAGAAGATGGGTGGGCGTCGCCATCATAGCGTTTATATTTTTGGCGGTTATCGCGGCGGCTCTCATAATTTTCATTCCTCTTATTCTTGACGAAATAAATAAGTTTTCCGTGAATGCCCAGAGCTATTACGATTATGTAAGCGACTGGTTCAGCCGCACCGTATTGAATCTTGAAAATGCCGTTCCGATAATCAAAGAATATAATATTTCCGGTCTTGTCGCCGAGAAAATCAAAGATATTTCCATCGCCGTCGTTCAGGGAATCCCGCAGTATCTCATGAACGCGGTTTCTTTTTTCTCGTTTTTCATCTTGGTTCCGGTGATCACCCTTTTCATGCTTTTGGGAGGGGATAAAACAATAGACGTGATAGTCGAGCTTGTTCCCGCAAAAGCCGCGGAGACGACGCTTGCCGTCCTTTACGAAATAAATTTCGTTCTCGGCGGATTTATAAGAGGCCAGCTGATAGAGGCTTTGTTTGTCGGAGTCGCTTCGACTTTGGTTTTAAGCATATTGGGCGTAAACTACGCGCTTCTTATAGGAGTGACGGCCGGTGTCGCCAATTTTGTTCCTTATGTCGGACCCACCGTAGGAATTTTGTTTGCGGCTATAGTAGGTCTGATTCAGTTTCAAAGCGCGACAATCCTTCTAAAAATAGTTCCGGCTTTCCTCGTGATACAGTTTATAGACGCCAACTTAATCAATCCCGTTGCCGTCGGACAGAACGTAAACTTGGGTCCCGTTACCATGATTTTCGTAATTCTCGCGGGCGGACTGCTCTTCGGATTTATAGGAGTGATTTTTGCCGTTCCGGTGGCGGCGATAATAAGAACCGTTTTTATAATGCTCATAAAAAAATACAAAAACGCAATCTGACAATTATTAATTGTTGTCAAAGGGTGGTTCAAATGGATAATAAAGTTCAGGCTTTTTCGCTTTTAACCAAAGACGATATTCATTTGTTTCGCGAAGGCAGCCATTTCAGGCTTTACGAGAAAATGGGCTCTAAGCTTATTTCCAAGGACGGCGTCGAAGGAGCGTATTTTTGCGTTTGGGCGCCTAATGCCAAAAGCGTTTCCGTTATTGGAGATTTTAATTTTTGGGATAAACAGTCTCATCCTCTTTTTGCGAGAGGCGAGGGTTCTGGGGTTTGGGAAGGTTTTATTCCCGGGCTCAAGCAGGGCGATTCCTATAAATATTTCATAGTTTCAAACATCAATAATTATTCCGTCGAGAAAGCCGACCCTTACGCTTTTCATGCCGAGACTCCGAAAAAAACCGCTTCAAAACTTTGGAAACTGGATTACGCCTGGAACGATTCTTCGTGGATGAGTTCGAGAAAAGCCAAGAGCTCGACCAATGCGCCTATTTCCATTTATGAAATGCATTTGGGCTCATGGCGCAGAAAGCCGGAAGACAACGACAGATGGCTTTCTTACAGGGAAACGGCCGACGCTCTCGCCGAATACTGCAAAGACATGGGTTTTACGCACGTGGAGCTTATGCCCGTTATGGAATATCCTTTCGACCCGTCGTGGGGCTATCAGACTTTAGGCTATTTCGCTCCGTCGTCAAGATTCGGAACTCCGCAGGATTTTATGTATTTCGTAGACAAGCTTCACCAGTCCGGCGTAGCCGTGATTTTGGACTGGGTGCCGTCGCATTTTCCTTTCGACGAGCACGGCCTGGCGCATTTTGACGGCACGTGCCTTTACGAGCACGCCGACAAGAGGCAGGGGTTTCATCCCGACTGGAAAAGCGCGATTTTCAATTACGGAAGAAACGAAGTCAAAGATTTTTTGATATCCAGCGCTTTGTTTTGGCTCGATAAATACCACATCGACGGCTTACGGGTGGACGGAGTGGCTTCGATGCTTTATCTGGATTATTCGCGCAAGGCGGGAGAGTGGCTGCCGAACAAATACGGCGGCAAGGAAAATCTCGAAGCCATAGAGTTCATAAAGCGCTTCAACCACGTGGTTTATGAAAATTACGACGGGGTGCAGACTTACGCGGAAGAATCTACGTCGTGGCCGATGGTTTCCAAACCTACCTATCTCGGCGGTCTTGGCTTCGGATACAAGTGGAATATGGGCTGGATGAACGACGTTTTGAGCTACATGAGAGTTGACCCGCTTTTCAGAAAATACCACCACGGAAAACTTACGTTCAGTTTTCTATACGCTTTTAGCGAGAACTTCGTTCTTCCTTTTTCTCACGACGAAGTAGCTAACGGAAAAGGCTCGCTGCTTTCGAAACTTCCCGGAGACAACTGGAGAAAGTTCGCGAATTTAAGGCTGATGCTTTCGTATATGTATGCGCATCCCGGCAAAAAACTTTTGTTTATGGGCGGCGAGATGGGGCAGCATAAAGAGTGGGATTTCGACCGCAGTCTCGACTGGCATTTACTGGCGTATCCCGCGCATTCCGGAGTCAAAAAAATAGTGCGCGATTTAAACCGCATGTATAAAGACAATCCGGCTTTCTTCGAGAACGATTACAGCTGGGAGGGTTTTCAGTGGATCGACGCGAACGATTCGGACAACAGCATAATTTCTTTTGTCCGCAAAGCTCCGAAATCCAAGGAGACGGTGCTGTGCATTTTCAACTTCACGCCGGTCCCGAGGCAGAATTATAAAGTCGGCGTCGACTATAAAGGCAGATGGACGGAAATATTAAACAGCGACGCGAAAGATTATTTCGGAAGCGGCGCGGGCAATCTCGGATTTAAAGACGCCAAAGATTACGGGTCTCACGGAAGGCGATACAGTCTCGAAGTTTTCCTGCCTCCTCTTGCCGCGGTCTTTTTCAAGTATAACACTTGAAAAAAATTTTCATAAATGATAAATTCCAAACATTATAATTTTTATTTTAACTGCCAGCTGCAACGGAGTTCGACATGTCTTCCCCTATTGACGCGTTCAAAACCAAATTAGAAAAATCGAAAAAAGAGTTGGAAAAGTCAGGCTATTTTAATCCCGTAAAAATTTTCGTGGGTTCGGCCACGTGCGAAAACGCCGCCGGCGCCCAGAAAGTGTTTGATGTTTTTAAGGCCGCCGTCGACAACGGAGCGGATTTCTTTTTAAGCAAAAAAGGCTGCGCCGGCAGATGCAATCTCGAGCCTACGGTGGAAGTTTACGTTGACGGAAAAGAAGCCGTCAAATACGTCAAGGCAGACGAAGCGAAAGCGCGCGAGATACTGGAAGGCTTGAAGGTCAAAAAATCATGAAAACTCATATATGGGACAATTTTAAGAAAACTTTCGGCGGCGTCAAATTTTTCGACCGGCAAAACAGAATAGCTTTGAGAAACTGCGGTCTGATAGACCCGGAAAATATTTACGATTACATTTATAACGCGCAAGGGTATAAAGCGCTTGCTTCCGTATTAAGCGATTTGCAGCCGACGGACGTTATAGAAGCCGTTAAGAAATCGGGACTCCGCGGACGCGGAGGCGCAGGCTTTCCCACGGGGCTCAAATGGGAGCTTACTGCCAAAGAAAAAGGCCCGGAAAAATACGTGGTGTGCAACGCCGACGAAGGCGACCCGGGCGCATTTATGGACAGAAGCACGATAGAAGGCGACCCTCATAGCGTAGTCGAAGGAATGCTTATCGGCGGATACGCCGTGGGTTCTTCGAAAGGAATAGTTTACATAAGAGCGGAATATCCGTTGGCGGTGGAGCGTCTCGAAAAAGCTTTTGTCGCTGCAAGAAAAGAAGGATTTCTCGGTAAAAACATACTCGGTTCGGATTTCAGTTTCGACATAGAAATAAGGCTCGGCGCCGGCGCGTTCGTATGCGGCGAAGAGACGGCTCTCATAAATTCCATAGAGGGAAGGCGCGGAATGCCGAGGCCAAGGCCTCCGTTTCCCGCGGCGAGCGGAGTTTTTTCAAAGCCTACTCTCGTCAACAACGTCGAAACGTGGGCCAACGTTCCCGCGGTTTTTTTGGAAGGAGCGGAGTGGCTTGCGTCGATAGGAACGGAAAAATCCAAGGGCACGAAAGTTTTTGCGCTCGCCGGAAAAATCAACAATACCGGGCTAGTGGAAGTTCCGATGGGAACCACTTTAAGACAGATAATTTTCGATGTCGGAGGCGGAATACCGAACGGCAAAAAGTTTAAGGCCGTGCAGACGCGCGGACCGTCCGGCGGATGTCTTCCGGAACAGTTTTTGGATACGAGCATAGATTACGAGTCTCTCGCGGCGGCCGGCTCGATTATGGGCTCCGGCGGCATGATAGTCATAGACGAAGATTCATGCATGGTTAATCTTGCGAAATTTTTTATAGAGTTTACGCACAGCGAGTCGTGCGGGAAATGCGTTCCGTGCAGAGAAGGCACTACGAGAATGCTTGAAATTCTCACGAGAATTACGGAAGGCGAAGCCAGAGATGGCGATATAGAGCGTCTGGAAAATCTCGGCGAGATGATGAGAAAAGCGTCCCTTTGCGGTCTAGGACAGTCGGCTCCGAACCCCGTGCTCAGCACCATTAAAAATTTCAGGCAGGAATATGAAGAGCACGTGCATTTAAAAAAATGCAGAGCCAAAGTTTGCGAGAAGCTTTTGCGTTACGAGATAACGGATAAGTGCATAGGATGCGGCCAGTGCAAAGGCGTATGCCCTGCCGAAGCCATAACAGGAGCGTTTAAAGAAAAACATTTGATAATTCAAGAAAAGTGCGTTCACTGCGCCAGATGTTTTAAGACGTGCAAATTTAACGCCATCGCGAAAGAGTCAGGGCTGGAGAAGAAGCAATGATAACGGTTAATATCAATGACAGAGAATACCAGGTTGTAGAGGGAATAACTATAATGCAGGCCGCCAGAATGGCCGGCTATAAAATACCGAGTTTGTGCTATCATCCGCGCCTGTCGATATTCGGCGGATGCCGCGTTTGCATAGTGGAAGTCGAAGGAATGAAAAATTTCGTGGCTTCGTGCTCTTATCCCGTAAAAGAAGGCATGAAAATTCACACCAACACTGAAGCCTTGAGAAAAGCCAGGAAAGAAATAGTGGAGCTGATTTTAGACAATCACCCTCAGGACTGCAATATATGCATGAGAAACGGAATGTGCGAGCTGCAAAATCTCGCGCGCATGATGGGCGTAGAACACCGCGAGTTTGAAGGCGAAAGAAAAAGATACGCGACCGACGACGCTTCTCCGAGCATAACCAACAATCAGGAAAAATGCGTTCTATGCGGAAGATGCGTCAGGACGTGCGCTGAAATCCAAAACATCCACGCCATAGATTTTTGCAAGCGCGGCGTGAACACGAGAATATCGCCGGCTTTCGACATGTCTTTCAGAGACAGCGTCTGCTCCACTTGCGGACAGTGCGTTAACGTCTGTCCCACGGCCACTCTCATGGAGCGCAACTATATTAAAGAAGCTTTCGCGGCTTTAAACGACAAGACTAAAATAAAAGTCGCCCAGATAGCTCCTTCCGTCAGGGCGGCTATCGGCGAGTATTTCGGAATAAAGCCGGGAAGAAACTGGGAAAAAGAAACGGCTGCGGCTTTGAAAAAGCTCGGCTTCGATTATGTTTTCGACACGCAGTTTGCGGCTGACCTGACTATCGTCGAAGAAGCCAGCGAGTTTGTCGACAGGCTTAAAAACGGCGGAGTTCTGCCGATGATAACGTCGTGCTCGAGCGCGTGGATGAAAGCGATGGAGCAGTTTTATCCTGATTTGATTCCGAACGTTTCGTCTTGCCGTTCCCCGATGTCGATGATGAGCTCGATAATAAAAACTTATTTTGCCAAGCAGATAAACGTCGATCCGAAAAATATAGTGAGCATAGCTTTCATGTGCTGCATCGCGAAAAAATACGAAGCGCAGAGGCCGGAGCTTAGAATCGACGATATGCAGACTACCGATTACGCGCTCACTACAAGAGAGCTCGGCTGGATGTTAAAGTCGGCGGGAATAAATCTCCCGGAATTGAAAGGCCAGGATTTTGACAATCCTTTGGGAGCGTCTTCCGGAGCCGGAACGATTTTCGGAGCCACCGGCGGCGTTATGGAAGCCGCCCTAAGATCCGCTTACGAGTTTGCCACCGGGAAAACTTTGGAAAACGTGGACATAAAAGCAGCGAGAGGCATTCAGGGAATCAAAGAAGGAAAGATAGATTTGGACGGCACGGAAATCCGCTTTGCCGTCGCAAACGGACTCGGAAACGCTTCGAAACTTTTAAACGAAGTCAGAAGAGATAAAAACAAATACCATTTTATAGAAATTATGGCTTGTCCCGGCGGATGCATCGGCGGCGGCGGCCAGCCTTACGCCGGTCTCGGCTCGGAGCCGTTCGACGCAAATCTTTTGAAGCTCCGCGCTCAGGCTCTTTATACTTCTGACTCTGAAAAGATTATTAGAAAGAGCCATGAAAATCCGGACATACAAAAACTTTATAAAGATTTCCTCGGCAAACCTTTAGGTGAAATGGCTCACAAGCTTTTGCATACGCACTATAAGCAGCATTTTCCGCATGGTATCGAGCCTAAAGTTGCTTTGCCCAACGGGACTATCCCGAACGGCGCTTCACCGAAGGAGAAAAAATAATGGCCGACGCTAAACAAACCGAACTCAAAAATTATATAGCCGAATACCAGAAGAAAAAAAATCCGGACTCTTACCTTATAGCCGTTTTGCATAAGGCTCAGGAGCTATACGGATATCTTTCGAAAGATACCATGGAGTTTGTCGCCGAAGAAATGCGCATTCCGACGTCTCACATTTGGGGAGTAGCGACGTTTTACCACTACTTCAATTTGACGCCGCGCGGCAAATATACTATTTCGGTATGTCTCGGCACAGCATGCTACGTCAAAGGATCCGTTGAAATCATGGAAGCCCTTAAAGAAGAGCTGAAAATAAAAGAGGGCGAAACCACTGAAGACATGATGTTTACGCTTCAGGAAGCGAGATGTCTGGGCGCGTGCGGACTTGCGCCTGTTATAATGGTAAACGGAAAAATTCACGGAGAACTTACTCCGAAAAAGGTCATAGATGTAATCCGCTCTTACAGAAACAAAAAGGACGGCGATTAAGTTGAAGCATATAGACGAAGCAAAAATAGAATCACTGTTGCAGCTGCAGCCTTCCGAGTATGAAATAGATGAAATAATAAAAAAGACGAAGTCTTTAAAAAGGCTTACCCTCGAAGAATCCGCAAAACTTCTTGCAGTAACCGACAAAAAAAACCTTCAAAAAATTTATGACGCGGCCGCATGGGTAAAAAATACCATTTACGGCGGAAGAGTAGTTATGTTTGTGCCGCTTTACATAAGCAATCTGTGCGCCAATGTTTGCGCTTACTGCGGTTTTGCGGCCAATAATAAAACGACCGTCCGAAAAAAACTTACCTTTGACGAAATAACAAAACAAACCGAAATACTTTTGCAGCGCGGACACAAGCGCATTCTCATGGTTGCTGGCGAGATGGCTTCGTCCGACGAGAATGTGGAATATTACGTCGGAGCGGTTAAAGCCATATATGCCGCGGAATATGAAGGCAGCAAAATCAAAAGAGTAAACGTCAATATCGCTCCGCTGAACGTGGAGCAGTTTAAAAAATTAAAAGCCGCAGGCATTGGCACTTACCAGGTTTTTCAGGAAACTTATCACGACGCCACTTACAGAAAGCTTCACATAAGCGGCGCAAAGAAAGACCCGGACAACAGGCTTGATTCTGTCGATAGGGCTTTTGCCGCGGGAATAGACGACGTCGGCATCGGGCCGCTCATGGGCCTTTACGATTACCGCTTCGAGATTTTGGCGATGCTTATGCACATAGAGCATCTTGAAAATAAATTCGGTGTCGGGCCTCATACTATTTCGGTTCCACGCATAGAGCCGGCTCCGGGCGCGGTTTACGCCGACCATCCGGAATATCCGATTACCGATGAAGATTTCAAAAAGCTTGTAGCGGTGCTTAGGCTTTCGGTTCCTTACACGGGTATAATAATGTCGACGAGAGAAACTGCAAAGATGAGAGACGAGCTTGTAAATTTGGGCGTGTCGCAAATAAGCGCGGAATCGAGAGTTACTCCCGGCGGCTACGAAGAAGAGCGCAGCGTCCACAACAAAAAAAACGAAAGGCAGTTTACTTTAAACGACCAGCGCTCGCTTAACGAAATAGCTGGTTCTCTTATTTCTCAAGGCTACCTGCCGTCATTTTGCGCGGCGTGTTACCGCAAAAACAGAACAGGCGAGCACTTTATGGATTTGGCAAAACCCGGCGAAATAAAACACATGTGCGATATCAACGCTTTGGTGACTTTGAAAGAGTATCTCGAAGATTTTGCTACTCCGGAAATAAAAACTGCAGGTTATAAGCTTATAGAAGAAAAGAAAAAAGAACTTGATGCGAATACTTTGAAGACGCTTGATAAACTTTTTAAAAATATAGATGCCGGCATCCGCGATGAATATGTCTAATTTAACACTTCGGCTTTCAAGTTTATGCTTCGTTGTGCCACTCCTTATTTACCTTTTACAGTTCTTCGTCGCGGCAACGTCTCGCCTAAACTCGAAATCCTCGCGTTAAATGCTCCGAGATTCAGAACACTTATATATAAGTGTATCCAAATATCCTTTCTAATTAACAAACCGTTGAAAAATCAACTAAAAATACCTTTTCATCTTTAACTTTGCGGAAAAAATATATATAATCATTCCGAATGAAGTGCATTAAGCGGATTTTCCGGAGAGCATTTTGGGTAGAATAATGGGCGTGGATTACGGTTTAAAAAGAATAGGATTGGCTATGACAGACCCTTTGGAGATTATAGCCTCGCCGTTTGATACTATCGAAAGCGTTTCGTTAAAAAAAGACGCGCAAAAAATAGTCGAAATAGCCGAAAATAATCAGGTATCGGAAATAGTCGTGGGAATTCCCGTAAACGATTATCATGTCGAAATGGCGGATAAAATAACAAAGTTTATAAGCAATGTCCGCGAGTTGACTAAGATAAAAGTAGAAACCGTAGACGAAAGTTTTTCAACGGGGCAGGCAGAGGAGATTCTTGTAGGCAAAGCGGATGTTTCCAGAGAGAAAAGAAAAGGCGTGAAAGACAGATTAGCAGCTGCAATAATCCTGCAAAGATACTTAGAGTCGAAAAAGAAATTTTAACGCGAAGTATTTTGAGTTTAGACAAGGAAGAGGCGAGGGAAGTGTACTACGTTTGGTACATGACCAAGCTTCTGACGCAGTATAAACTCAAAAGACAAAGCGCAGCAGAGGCGCAAAGTGCACTACATTGTGGACGGTTACAATGTTATCAATGCCGACGACATGTTCAAGGCTCAAACTCTTGAGGGGCGGCGCAACAAGCTTTTCGAATTTATAAAGCAAAACCGTCCTCACGGAAGTTTGAACAACGGCGTTACCGTGGTGTTCGACTGCAAATCGAAAAACCCGTATGACTCCTGCGGATATAACAAGTCTCATCTCGGCGATATAGAAGTAATTTTCTCCGACGGCGTAGATTTGGCCGACGATATAATAGCTCAAATTGTCGACGAGAGCAGTAATGCCCGGGAGATAACCGTCGTAACAAACGACAAAGGCATAAGGCGCAGAACCGCGCCAAGCGGCGCAAAACACGAAAGCGTGGAAAGTTTTCTTGCAAAAGGGTTCAAGCAGAAAAACATACAAAGGGCAGCGGAGAGCTTGTCGCCCGACGCAAAGCACACGATTGACGAGGAGTTTGAAAAACTGTGGATAAAAAAATAAAAAACAGAGTAATAGCGGCGGCGATAATCATTGTAGTGATTCTTTGCTACTTTGCCATACCGGGCAAAAAAGTTTCGATAACCGTTCAAACCGGCGAGCCGGCGTCTTTGGTTGCGGTAGATCTCAAAAAGAACGACCTTATAATTTCAAAAACTTTTTTCAAAGCGCTTGTAAAAATTACCGGCTCTTCAAATAAGCTTAAAGCCGGAGTTTACGAGTTCAGAAAGAACGACAGCGTTCTTAATATTTTAAGAGAGCTTAGAAGCGGCTCCAAAAGCATGATAAAAATCACCATTCCAGAAGGAAGCACCATAAGACAGACTGCGGAGATAGTGGCTCAGAAAACAAACATAAACAAAGAAAGGTTTATAATGATAGCCGAAGAGCGTCAATTGGAAGGATACCTGATGCCCGAAACGTATATGGTTACGCCTCTTATGAAAGAGGAAGAAATAATAGACATGATGCGCCGCGAGTTTGACAGAAAAGTCACTCCCGAGATGTATGCGCGCGCCAAAGAATTGAACATGCCGATGAAAAAAATAATAATTCTCGCGTCAATCATAGAAAAAGAAGCGGTGCGCCCCGAGGAGCGCGCTTTGATATCCTCGGTGTTTCATAACAGATTGAAAAAAGGAATGAGGCTTGAATCGTGCGCCACTGTGCTTTACGCCATGGGAGTAAACAAAGCCCATTTGTCGGTGGAAGACACGAAATACGATTCGCCTTACAACACTTACAGAAAATACGGCCTTCCTCCGGCGCCGATATGCAGTCCTGGAATAGAATCGATAAAAGCGGCGTTATATCCCGCAAATACAAGCTATTTATATTTTGTCGCGTCATGGGACGGAAGCGGAAGCAGTTTGTTTTCGGCTTCTCTCGAAGGGCATATAAAAAATAAACGGATTGCAAAAAACAACAGATGAAACAATCGAAGCAAGACCGGAACGACTTGTACTCTCTGGCCTTAAGCCTGGTTTATGACGAAACCAAAGCCAAAAAACTTGCCGATAAGGCTTTCGGAAAAGTTTTGAGCCGCCTTTTCGAAGACGAGCGGCAGTTAAAGTTTGCGCTTTACAAAAAACTTTTGAAATCCGTAGGAAGGTTCGGCGTCCGAAAGAAAGCGTGCAAAGATTCGTGTTGTCTGGGCCTTGCCAAAAAGAATTTTAAAATTTTCGATAAAAAAGTTTTTGTTTTGAAATACGAACACGGATTCGATATCGCCGAAATCGCCGCCGTTTTAAATGCGAGCGAAGAAAAAGTAAAGAAAGCTCTTTTTAAAACGACATACGCCGTATCTCAGATGTTGGAGGAAAAAGATGAAATGTGCTGAGGTTTTACCCGAAATAATTCCGTTTTTGGAAGGAGAACTCGGCGAAGAGAAAGCCAAAGAATACAAACGCCACACCACCGTATGCAGAAAATGCGCCGCTACGGCGTTTCGAATAAAGAAAGCCAAGAGTTACATAGAAAACGAACTGGGAAAAACCGGAAGGAAATATGAATAATAACAAAAGAGTTTATTTGGACAACAGCGCCACTACGCAGGTTCTGCCGGAAGTCGTGAAAGAAATGCAGCCTTATTTCTCGGAGATTTACGGTAACGCTTCGAGTCTGCATTATTTCGGACGCGAGGCTAAAAAAGCTTTGGACGCAGCGCGCGCCAAAATAGCCACTTTGCTTAATGCCGCGCCGGAAGAAATTTTTTTTACGGGATGCGGAACGGAGTCGGACAATCTTGCCATATTCGGCGTTGTGAGCGCCCAAGGCAAAAAAGGGCATTTGATAACCACAAAAGTAGAACACCACGCGGTTCTGTATTCTTTCCAGCATCTTGAAAAGCTTGGCTATGAAGTGACTTATTTAGACCCAGACAAAAGCGGGGCTGTTTCCGCGGAAGATTTTAAAAAAGCCGTTAGAGACGATACTATTTTCGCAAGCATAATGTATGCCAATAATGAGGTCGGCACTCTTGAGCCGGTCGAAGAAATTGCCGCCGCGCTCAAAGAAATAAACGCCGGCCGCAAAAACAAAATATACTTTCATACGGACGCTGTTCAAGCGGCGGGAAAAATAAAATTAGACGTTCAAAAGCTCGGAGTAGATTTGCTTTCGATTTCCGGCCATAAGTTCGGAGCCCCTAAAGGCGTAGGAGTCTTATACGTTCGTAAAGGCGTGAAAATAGAACCTATGACTTTCGGCGGAGGTCATGAAAACGGTCTGCGCCCCGGAACCGAAAACGTTCCTTCCATAGCCGGCATGGCGAAGGCTTTTGAGCTTGCCGTCGACAACATAGAACAGCACCATAAACATATTTTGTCTTTAAGAGAGAGTTTGAAAAAAGGAATCGTAGAAAAAATTCCGGAAGTGGTTATAAACGGCAGCGGCAATAACGCCGTTGCCAACATACTCAATGTCAGTTTTCATTACATAGAAGGCGAAGCTTTGTTGCTGAAACTCGATATGAAAGGCATAGCCGCTTCGACCGGTTCTGCCTGCGCTACGGGGGAACCGTCTCACGTTCTTTCCGCCATGTGTGTTGACCCGGTTGCCGCGCAGGGCGCCGTGCGTTTTTCTTTCGGCCATTCCAATACGCAGGAAGAAGTCGACTACGTTTTGTCCGTTTTGCCGGAGATGGTTGAGTCTTTAAGAGCGATGTCTCCCGTATGGCGCGGCAAGAAATGATAAACCGTTGTTTTTCTGCTATAAAATAGCTACAATTTTACCATCTGAAATTTACACGGAGGGCGCAAATGCATTTCGATTTGACAAGTGACTGGCCGGCTTATCTGGCGATGGTTGTTTTTATCGTTTTTATGGTTTACGTTATCATAAAAGGCAACGCTAAAGAAGAAACCGCACAGGCTGAACCCGAAATAAAAAAACAATAAAGAGGTTAACATGCGTAAAATTATTTTTTCGGTCATCGCAGCGCTTGTATTAACGTCTCCGTTATTTGCGCAGGACGCTGGCGGCGGCTCGGCGGCTCCGGCTTCCATAAAACCTCACGGAACGGAACTCGTTTTAAAACTTGAAGTGGCTCCTTCGGCAAAACTGCATCTCGATCAGGATACAGGCCTTACGACTCCCGGCACAGGCCCGGGTCTTGGCGGTCCTTATCCCAATCCCGGATTCGATAATAGAACGCAGTCGGCAAACAATGTAGGCATATATGCCGCGGGCGAAGTTTATTACTACATTTTGGGTTTTTTGGGACTTGGCGGCGGAATAAAGCATCAGTTTGACAGAACCATAGACAATTTCGGCGAAATATCGATTACCAATTTTTATGTTTCCATAAAACCCAAGCTTACGCTTCCGGCGGATTGGGGAATAGATTACGCTTACGGTCTTTTGCAGTGCGGATACGGAATGTTTAACAACGTGTATAACGTTTCCGATCCGGCCACGGGCCCGATAGCAACCTCGACCAGCGGCGGAATGTATTATGCGGCCGGCATAGGATGCGAGTTCAGCAACTTTATTTTTGAAGTTTTATTCTGCTCCAACGATTCTAAAATTACCGCGAGCGATTCGTCGGCGCCTTTCAGCTCTCTAAAAGCCACATACACAAGCACGAATATAAACGTTGGTTACAGATTTACCCTCTAATTACGGAGATACCCGATGGCCGACAAATTTTCTTTTGACGTAGTTTCCGAAGTAGATATGATGGAAGTTGAGAACGCCGTCAATCAGGCGCAGAAAGAGCTTGCCAACAGGTTCGATTTCAAAGGCAGCAAATCTTCCATAGAACTCAATAAAAACGATAAGAAAATCACTCTTGTGGCTGACGACGATTTCAAAATGAAAGCTTTGAAAGACATTCTCGAGGGGCGTTTCGCAAAAAGAAGCGTTTCGATAAAATCTCTGGATTACAAAGCCGAAGAGAAAGCTTTCGAAGGATACATAAGGCAGGTTGCCGAAATTATTTCGGGGCTTCCGGCTGAAAAAGCCAAAGAGCTTGCAAAGATAATCAGAGATTCAAAGATAAAAGTCCAAACGCAGATAGACGGCGCCAAAGTCAAAGTTATTTCTCCAAAGAAAGACGACTTGCAGCAGGTAATAGCTTACTTGAAGCAAATCGGTTTCTCGCTTCCTCTGCAGTTTACTAATTACAGATAAAACATAGGGGTTTATCGAAAGGGCAACGAAGTTGCAATCGTTGCCCTTTTCTTTTTGTAAAAACATGAGCTTAAAAAACCAAACCATCAACGTCAAATGCGAGAAAATAGTTTTTCCTGGGCGCTCTCTTTGCAGATGCGCCGACGGCATAGCCCTTTTTACCGAAGGTCTTTTGCCGGGTGAGGCTGCCGACGTTCTTGTGACAAAAGATAAAAAATCTTTCCGCGAAGGCTTTGTAAAAAATATTACTTCGGCTTCGTCCGAAAGAGCTGAGCCTTTGTGCCCGTCTTTCGGCAGATGCGGCGGATGCACTTTTCAGAACACAGGCTATGAAAACCAGATAAAATACAAGCAGATTTACATCGAAGAGCTTTTGGCGGGGTTCGGCGTTAAAATCGGGAAAATACTTACGAGCCCCGAGATTTGGAACTACCGAAACAAAATGGAGTTCAGCTTTTTCAACAATGACGGCCGCGCGGATTTGGGTCTTCACCAGCGCGGAAGTTTTAACAGATACGTCTCGGTTCCGCCGTGCTTTATCGCCGATAAAGGTTTTTTAAAGATTGCCGAGATTATAAAAAATTTCGCGAATGAAAATAATCTTCTCGCTTACAACAACTACGCTCATGAAGGGTTTTTAAGGCACTTGGTTTTGAGGAAAGCTCAGAACAACAATCAGACTCTGGTAAATATAGTAACAGCTCCCGGAAGTTTTGATTTTACGACGCTGGTAAAAGAACTCGAAGAGTTTGCGCAAAGCGTTTATCTGACGCAGAACGGACGCCAGTCTGATGCTGTCGTAGTCGACGATTTCAAGCTTCTCTACGGAGCGCCTTTGATTGTCGAAAAACTAAACGTCGGTTCGAAAGAGTATCTTTTTAACATCTCGCCTTTTTCTTTCTTCCAGACAAATTCGAAAGGGACCGAAGTGCTTTACAACGAAGTTCTGAAAGTTCTTAATCCGTCAAAAGCCGATACGCTTTTGGATTTGTATTGCGGCACCGGAACAATCGGCATATCCATGGCGCATAATGTCAAAAATGTTATAGGCATAGAGAAGGTCGAGCAGGCGATAAATAACGCCAAAGAAAACGCTCTGCTTAACGGCGTAAAGAATGCAGAGTTTTTCGCTGCGTCTGCGGAAGAGTGGGTGAAGGAAAACGGCGCGAAGTTTGATTTGATAATCGTTGACCCGCCGAGAACGGGGCTAACGAACAAAGTCATAGATTTTCTGCTTGCGTCTTTTGCTAAAAAAATAGTTTACGTTTCCTGCAATCCCGCGACGCTTGCCAGAGATTTGTCGCTTTTATCCGCCGGTGGGGAATATAAGATTAAAGCCATTACCCCTGTCGACATGTTCCCGCAAACTTACCACGTAGAATCCGTAGTCCTGCTTGAAAAATAAAAACCAGCATGTTTTTTATAAACTATTATAAAAAATAAAAATCATTGTAATTTCAATGGTTTTATCATATGTAAAAAATGGACTTGACAAATTTATTATAAATGTTTATAATTATCCGCAATTATGGCAAGACCATCGCAGAACATCGATAAGAAATTAATAGAAGTCGGCAAAAAAAGGCTGCTTGAGCGCGGTATATCCAAGCTCAGCGTGCGCTCTATTTGCATAGAAACCAAAATCAATCTTGGGATGTTCTACTACTATTTCAAGACGAAAGAAAATTATGTCAAAATACTTCTTCAGACTCTTTCCGGCGATTTGCGCGGTTACTGGGTCAAGGAAACGGAGTGGTCTCAAAACGCGGCCGATAAAGTAAAGAAAGTTATTTTCCTGAATGCAAAGATGGTTAAAGAAAAAAGGAGCATTTTCGAAACTATCGTCAAAGATATAGACTTTTCGGATACTTTTTTCATAAACGTCATAAAGGAAATTCGCAAGACCTGGAATGAGTTTTTTATAAGTTTGATAGACGAGTGCAAAAAAGAAGGCAGCTTGGATAAGGACATATCGAGCGATAAATTGGCGGCCGTAATTTTTGGCGGCGCCAACGCGTTTTTGCAGCAGAGTTTTATCGACGGTTATAGCGAGCAGGAAATCCACGACGAGACCGAAGAAATTATAAATTTATTGTTCGAAAGGTTTAAATAAAACAAGGGAGAAGTTCATGAAAAAGTTGAAGCTGCTTGCCGGAATGTTTGCGTGCGTAGTGTTTGCTTCCGGCGCTTTCGGGGACGTTTTGAGTTTGGACGATTATATAAACATGATCGAAAAAAACAACAGCGACCTCATATCCATTCAAGCCAATATCGACGCTGTCCAGGGGAAAATTTTGGAGGCGGACAGAGTTTACGCGGCTTATTTTACCGCAGGCGCTTCATATACCAAAGACGACAGCGGCAGGCCGTTCAACCCGCTTGCGCAGACCAACGAGATTCAAAATACGTCCTATGACGCAAGCCTTAGCAAGCTGTTCGGCACGGGCACGAAAATCACTTTGGGCTTTAACGGTTCCCGCACTTTTTACGATTACACCGGCTTTCCGAATTTCGACGTTACCGATTTGGGACCTTATATCGGTCTTGAACAATCCCTTTTGCAGGGGCTTGGCGGCGGCGCGACAAAGGCGGGCGTTTTAAAAGCCCAGGCCGACGCGCGCTCGGCTCTTTATCTTTTGGAATACAAAAAACAGAGCGTTCTTTTAAACGCCAGAATGGCGTATTGGCAGCTGTCTTATGCCAGAACCGTCGTAGATTTCAGGAAGACGTCTCTGGACAGAACTAAAAAAATTCTCGACTGGAATCAGAGAAGATTCGATATGGACCTTGCCGAAAAGGCCGATTTGCTTCAAGCCCAGGCGGCTTACAAAATGGGAGATTTGAATTTAAGGCTTGCCCAGCAGAACGAAGTTCAGGCTTCGAGAAATTTTAACGGATTTTTAAACAGTTCGGACGAAAAAGTTATGTTCGACGTCCAGCCTTTTTCCGAAGTGGGAGACAACTTTACGCAAGCCGACAAAGAGCTCGTGAAAAGAGGCCAGAGAGCGGACGTGCTTTCGGCTCTTGAAGACGTAAAAAGCGCGGAGCAGGCTGCGATAGTTTCCAGAAAAAGCATCGGGCAAGATTTGGTTTTAACCGGACAATACGGGCTTAACGGCGTGGATTTGGATTACGCCGTCGCGAGAGACTACGTTTTAAACGGCAACAAGCCGTCATATACTATCGGGCTTAGGTATACTTTGCCTTTGGATTTCTCGAACAGAAGCGCCATAAGCAAAGGATATGAAAGCGCGAAAATTTCCGCCGAGCAGGCGGCAAAATCCGCGCAGATAAAAGAAAGCAACGATTGGCTTGGGCTTGTAAGCAACTGGGAAAACGCGAAAGAGCGTCTCGGGCTTTCAAAACAAATACTCGGCGTGCAGCAGAACCTCGTGGATGAAAATCAGAGATTGCTCAGCAAAGGCAGAACCACTACTTATTACGTGTTGCAAAGCGAGCAGAGTTTGGACGATTCTACTTTGAACGTTTACCAAAACATTCTCGAGCTTGTGGGAATTTACGAGCAGGCAAACGCTTTTTACAACAGTTCGGACATAATAAAATAGAAGAAATTCTAATTTTCAAAAGGATACGATATGAGTTTAGCAAAGTTATCGATTAAGCGCCCGACGTTTATTACGGCATTGCTGTTTTCGCTTCTTGTTTTGGGGTTGCTGTCTCTTACGCAGCTTAGCGTGAGAATGTTTCCGGACGTGGACTTCCCTTACGTTTTGGTTATGACCACTTACTCCGGCGCGGGAGTCAATGAAATAGAGCAGCTGGTCTCCAAGCAAATCGAAGACTCCGTCTCCGGCATTTCAGGCATCAAGCACATAACATCCATAAACCAGGACGGCTTATCCATCGTCGTGGCAGAGTTTGATCTCTCGAAAGACCCGGACGTTGCGGCTCAGGAAGTGAGAGATAAAATCGGGCAGATAAGGCAGATTCTGCCTGACGGCATAGACGAACCGGTAATCATGAAGCTCGATATCAACAGCATGCCTCTTGTTACAATGAGCTTGAAGTCCGAAGGCATGACGCCTAAGCAGCTTTATGACTTTGCCGACGATATCGTATCCAAAGACCTCGCTCAGGTCGGCGGAGTGTCGCAGATAACTTTGGTCGGCGGACAGCAGAGAGAAATAGAAGTCCGCGCCGACAGAAACAAACTTAGAGACCATGAGCTTTCTCTGGCCGCGCTTGCCGCAAGCATTCAGGCAAATAGCTTAAACATTCCTGCGGGAACCGTAGACAGAGGGCCCGAGCAGATAGCTTACAGAACAATCGGCGAGTTTAGCGCCGTTCCGGAGATAGGAAAAGTCGTAGTAAACTTTATGGGCAACGATCAGCCGGTAATCGTAAACGACGTCGCAAAAGTCGTCGACGGCGTTATAGACGAAACGTCGAGAGCCAGGCTAAATACAAAATCCGACGGGAAAATAGTTTCGGAAACGGCGCTTTTGGTGCAGGTGTACAGGCAGGCCAAAGGAAACGACGTCGCCATTTCGGACGGCATCAAAGCGAAAATGGACGAAGCGAATAAAAAATACGCAAGGCTTCCGGGCAAGCCGCACCTTACGCTTATTTCCGACGCCGCGCGCGGAGTCCGTCTCAATATCGCAGACGTTCGCGACACTATAGTCGAAGGCATTTTCCTTGCAATAGTAGTTGTTTACTTCTTCCTTGGCAGCTGGCGCTCGACTTTTATTACGGCGCTTGCTCTTCCTAACAGCTTGATAGGCTCTTTCGTTTTCATGTATGCATTTGGATTTAGCTTGAACGTTATTTCGCTCATGTCTTTATCTCTGGCCGTCGGGCTCTTGATAGACGACGCCATAGTTGTCCGAGAAAATATCTTCCGACATTACGAAGAAGGGGAGAACCCTGTCAAAGCGGCCATATTCGGCACGAAAGAGGTTACTCTTGCCGTTATAGCAACTACAAGCACGGTTATCGCGGTGTTTTTGCCGGTATCGTTTTTAAGCGGCATCATGGGAAAATTCTTCAGAGAGTTCGGACTCACGGTAGTTTTTGCCATGGGCATATCTATTCTCGACGCGCTAACGATTGCTCCTATGCTTTCGGCGTATTTTATTCCCGATAAAAATAAGAAAAAAGTGAAAAAAGGCGCTTTCGTTGAGAACGTTTTAAAACCGATAGGCTCGAAGATAGTAAAAGTTTTCAGAATGCTGACCGTCGGCTGGTTTAACCCGTTCTTCAACTGGGTTGAAAGGCTTTACACGAGAGTCATTTCCTTTATCGTCAAAACAAGAGGAATGAAACTTGTTATTATAGGTATAGCGGCTTTTATATTCTTTTCAGTTTTGTTTGCCGCTGGCGGAGCGCTTAAATTTAATTTTATCCCGAGCTCGGACTGGGGAGAGTTTAACGTAAATATTACAGCAAAACCGGGCACGTCTTTGGAAAAAATGGACCAATACACAAAAGAAGTCGAGCAGATTATAATGAGCCAGCCGGATACGGAGCTTGTGTCTGCGTCGGTAGGCTCTACGGGAATGTTTACGACCCTCGCCAATACGTCTACTTTGTATGTAAAACTTACTTCTAATTCCACGGATGATTTGACTTCCAATCCGTTTAAAATAGCTGGTCATATAGTCGGCAAATATTTTAACGCGGTTACGGGAATCTTTAAGCATCACCAAACCAGGCGCACGACCGACGAGATGAAAACGTATTTGAGAGACGTTCTTGCGAAAAAATACGGCGACGAGCTGCAATTTTCGTTCCTGAAAGTTTCCGCTCTCGGAAGCGGTCAAAGCGAAATTCAGTTCCAGCTTACTGGCGATAATATCGACGAGTTATACGCGGCCGCGCAAGTGCTTATACAAAAATTTCAAGCCATTCCTTATTTCGTGGATATTCATTCCAACTATCAGCCTGGACAGCCCGAAATGCGCATACAGATGGATCCCGAAAGAATGGCGCGTTACGGCGTGGATTCCGTAATAGCCGGGAACGAAATAAGAGGAATGGTCGACGGCATTAAGGCCGGCAAGTTCAGACAGGGCGGCCTCGAATACGACATAAGAGTGAGATACCAGGAAGACCAGAAAGATTTCATTAAGAATTTTTCGAACATATACATCAATAACGTCAACAACAGATTGGTACGTCTTGAAAATGTCGCATCCGTGGTGAAGGCTTCTGCCCCGACGCAGATTTTCAGGCAGGATAGGGCGCGCTACGTTACCGTCGAAGGAAACGTTGCCCCCGGCGGAGCCAACGGACCGATACAGACTCAGGCGTTTAAAATTTTCCAGGACGCTAGAAATGATCCGAGAACAGCCGCTAAATTTAAAAATGTCGATATGAAAATATCGGGTAACCTCGAAGAAATGGCTACCATGGTGCAAAGCATGGCCATCGCCGCGCTTTTGTCGCTGATATTTATTTTCATGGTGCTTGCCAGCTTGTATGAATCTATCGTTACGCCGTTTACGATTATGGCTGCGCTGGTTCTGGGAATACCGGGAGCTTTACTGTCATTAATGCTGGCAGGCCAGCCTATGGATATGTTTACCATGATAGGCATGATAATGCTTTTGGGTATCGTCGCCAAAAACTCTATTTTGCTTGTGGACTACACCCAGCAGCAAATACGAGCCGGGCTCAGCATAGACGACGCTATAATCAAAGCCGGAACAATAAGGTTCCGTCCTATACTTATGACGTCTTTGGCTCTTATCGCCGGCATGCTTCCTACGGCGCTCGGGCTTTCCGAAGTCGGCAGCTTTAGAAAAGGCATGGGTATAGTTGTTATCGGCGGCATCATAAGCTCGACGTTCCTAACGCTTATAGTTGTGCCGTCAATATTTGAGTATATGGATATGTTCCGCCGCTTCTTGAGAAGAGTTGTCGGCAGACCTGACAATAGAATGGTTGACCTTACGGATAAAGAGCTCGAAAAACATGATCTGGGTCCCAATATGTAACACAATAGCGGCTTAAAATTTTGGGCTGCGGCTTTGAAAAATGTTCGGTCATGTACCAAACTAAGTACACTTCCCTCTCATTTTTCTTCGCCTCGCCGCAAACTTTTAAGCCTTGAACAGCATAACAGGAATCCGGCGGAATATTCCGCCGGATTCTTACTTTAGTTGTCATTCCCGAAGGTAGTAGTCGGGAATCTGCCGTTGTAGTTAAGTCTTTGTCTGTCATTACGGGCATTGACCCGCAATCTAAAACCAATACCAAAATGCCGGCAGCTCACGCTGCCGGCATTATTGAATTTACAGGGTCTTTTTGTTATAATAACCGCCGTTATTGGCGTAGTTTTTGTTCCTTGTCTTGTCGTCATGTCTCCGTAGCTCAACTGGATAGAGCAACTGCCTTCTAAGCAGTAGGTTGCGTGTTCAACTCACGCCGGAGACGTTTTAGCTTCGTCTTTTGCGATTATACTTCATTGCAGCGCTCGTCGCTTACCGTCACATGTAAACTTCCTCGCGCTGACGCTTCGTCTAATCGCAAAATACTTCGCTAAAATTTTTTTGCTTCGTCTTTTGAGTTTATACCGCGTCAGAGGCTCGGTCATGTACGAAACGCAGTACACTTCCCTCGCCCCTTCCTTGTCTAAACTCAAAATACTTCGCAAAAATTTGTCAGTTTTGTCTTTGCCTTTTTAACCTCGCCCCTTGCGGGAGAGGACTTGCGTAGCAAGAGGTGAGGGGTTGCAGTGTAATGTCATTCTCGAAATTCGTAGTCGGGAATCTGCAGTTTGCCGTTAAGCAGTTCTCTTCTTTTCATTCCTAATTATCTTTTCATAATGGTGGTTGTAGCTCAATTGGTTAGAGCGTCGGTTTGTGGAACCGAAGGTTGCGGGTTCAAGTCCCGTCAGCCACCCTCAGAACAGCCTTGATTATTTAGCTCATAATTATTATCTTATTAAAAGCGCAGAAAATTAAAAATTTCGGAGCGGAGGACTTGAAATGAAAATTAAAAGCCTGATACTCTTTGTTTTTTTGGCGGTTTGTATTTCAAAGCCGTTGTTTGCCCAGACTTCTATTGCCAATTGGGATGACTTTTTAAACTTTTTAAACAGCGCGGATACTCTCGGGCAACTGACCACCGGCGTTACCGCTACGAATAACAATGCCCAAATATGGGCAAGTTATTATAAAACGTTCGACGGCGGAGGTTATACTTTAAGCGGCGGAAACTTAGCCTCATATGGATTTGCGCTGCCTTCCGAGGATCCCGTTTTGGACGGTGTCGTAAATATAAGCAGCGTGACGCTCACTGGTTTCACGCACGCGATATTTAATAATCATCAGGACTATACCGGCCAGCCAAAAGATTATACCAGCACTGTATACATAGGTCCTGGCGTGATTTTTGAAAACAACGGCAACCTGTCAAACGAAGGTTCTGCTATCTGGAACGAGTTTGTGACATATGTCGCTAACGGGACGATTTTCCGCAATAATGTCGGAATGTGGGCCGGCGCAGTCTACAACAAAGATACGATGTATTTTGGCGACGACGTCGTGTTCGACAACAATGCGACGGCTGCTAATTTCGGCGGCGGAGCTATCGATGCCGGATACGGACCGCGCACGTCCGACAACTGGCGGACTATCATCGGAGACCGCGTTCAGTTTACGAATAATACGGTACCGGGAACAGGATATGGCGGTGCGATATTCAACGAAAACTCATATGTGCAGATTGGGGAAGACGCTTATTTCTACAACAATTCGGCCGCATTGGGCGGCGCCATCGCCGCGCATATAGATTTTTCCGGCGCGCCTCAGCCTGTGACGATCATAGGCGGCGGCGCAATATTTGACACCAATATCGCCGCATCTTATTATGGCGGAGCTATTTATAACGAGAACGGCATTTTAACCGTGTACGGCGCCGATTCAATCGGTAACGCCACCTCATTTCAAAATAACACATCAGGTTACGGCGGCGCGATAATGTCGTATACCACGGCGGTAGGCACGCCTGCGTCGGCAGTTATCGGCGCGGGCGCGCAATTTCTGAATAACACCGCAACCACGGCCGGCGGCGCTGTTTTCAACTGGGACGCCGTCATGACGCTTGATACCGCCCATGGGCTGACAACTTTATTTCAGGGCAACACAGACAGCACCGGAAACAATGACATCTATTTGTATTCCGGCGGCAACGGCACTCCGACGCTTAATATAACGGGAGACGGCGATGTTGATTTTTACGGCGGATTCAGAAGCAACGCGGCGGGCGGACTTATTCCTCTGATAAATAAAACTTCGTCAGGGGAAATGATTTTGGAGGCGGGTTCTCTTAACCACTCTTTCATCGGCACGTTCACGCAGACGGCCGGAATAACAAGCGTTTATTGCGCTGACGGGCAATTTTTCAGCGGCGTAAACAACATCACCGATTCGACCCTGCATTTTTATACGTCAAACTCAGCAAATACCATAAACGTCACAAACGGCGATATCGATTTGACAAACACCGGCGGCGCATACAACACTTTAACGGTAAGCACTTGGAATGCAAACGGCGCTCGATTGCATATCAACACATATCTCGACGGAAACGGAACCAGCACGGATAAACTGATAGTTAATGGCGGACCGGCTTCCGGCAATACCACTCTTTTTGTCACTTCGCGAGGCACCAACAACGCGCCAACTCCCGCAGGCTCAAACGGAATACTCGTAGTCGATGTTACAAATGCCACGAGCAACACGGCAACGTTCGCGCTTAACGGCGGCGTGCTTGATACCGGCGCTTTGAAATATACGCTCAACCAAGCTTCCGATCAAAACTGGTATTTAACATCCAGCGGGGAACTTACTAACACGGCCAACACCGTTGCCAACATGCCTGCGCTGCATCTGTCTTTGGTAAAAGCTGGTATGGACGAACTTCGCGGACGCATGGGCGAGTTTATCTCCGACGACGGTCCGCGTAAAGCCGGTTTGTGGGTGCGCGGTTACGGCGAACAGCTTAACGTCGATGAAAAAATTTCTGCCAATATGACTTTGCTCGGCGCTGCTGCCGGTATAGATATGAAAGCTGCTTCCGGCGACAATAA
>Ga0123357_10001377_pt1 | contig 25740 bp, 12 predicted proteins | sample TergutEmb28metaG_FD_89873 | JGI IMG/M metagenome (GOLD analysis project Ga0123357, IMG submission 89873) | Embiratermes neotenicus P4 segment gut microbial communities from Petit-Saut dam, French Guiana - Emb289 P4 | ecosystem: Host-associated > Arthropoda: Insects > Digestive system > Gut ...
GACTACGTGAAAAAATCGTGAATGAAGTAAGTAATAATTGTAGAAAGAGGCATCTTATTATGTGAAGTATTTTGGTGGCAAAAAAATAGGGAACCTTACTTTCTGAAACACCCACGTATATCGTATGTCGATACAGAAATTTTAAGGTGGGCGAGACCTAATCCACGGATTAATAAAGTTTATGCTAAGCAAGTGTTTTAACGGACATTATAAAACAATGTATCTTTTAAAAATGAATGTAGACCATAAACAATTGAAACGTGAGGATTATATTACTTACTCCAAAGGATACTAGAAGAGGATTAGTTCGGTGAATATGATAAACTAAGAAGTTCACGGACGAACGCACAATTTTGAAGGTTTGATAGTCTACTCCTGATGGCAAGATCGCTACCATTGAGTCCCTTTACTCGCATCAGTAATTGAAACTACATTAAAAAATATGAAATACCAAAAAATTCGTGGGGTAGTAGTAGACACCTGTAGTATTCAATAAGGAACGGTATTTATTAATATTGATTTTGAAGCTAAACGAGTCACGTTCGTACAGATTAGCTTATCCTCACTCTTTTGAAAAATATGAACTACATCTTAAACGCTCTTGCGCCGCTTCAAAATCCGTTCTTGCCTACAGAAAACACATAGTACCTCCGTTGCAATAATCATTCGACAAATCATTTTTATAGGTAAAAAGTTACGTTTTCTCTTAGAAGAAAATAAATTTCACAAAAGAGTTCTGTTACTAAAGTAGTACTTTCAAAGTTAAAGTGAAAGATGCACGTATCTAACATATATATCTATCACGTTCAAATTATGTAAAGATAACGTTTTCCCTTAACGGGGTATAGAAACCCTGATGGGAAAAAAGTATAGCTCTTCACGTTCTTTAACCTCGGTGCTAGATGAGGGTGAGTGGCCAAAGCCACTCTTCGGCCGGTTTATCTCCAACAAAGAGACCTTTTACACATTTTACAGGAGGCTGCGTGGGCCCAGAGATGGTCTGGAAGGGCGCGGAAAATATCTTCCCTACAGAGATTCGATCCATTTACCGTCCAGCCCGTAGCGAGTAGCTATACCGACTACGCTATTCCGGTCGGGATAACGTCCAGAACCTAGCCTGTTATAAATAGGCTAATACACTTTTACACGTTGAGTCAAATCTCTTTTGAAATGGAAATACTATGTCAACAACTGCAGGCAAACCTACCCACCATACAAAGCATACATTAAAATTACTGCTACCAATATTATAAGCTCATGCTTGTTTTCCAATTATAAAAACCTGAATTGAATGGAGAAAGAAAATGCAACTTAAATTACTTTTATGTTGTCACATTTGTTTACAAATAATATCATGCATCCCCTCGTACCCACATTCAACATTCAATTTAAAAAGCGTGAAATATATTCACACAAACATCCGTGGCCCTTAAATCCATATTTAGAAGATGTTGTAAAGTTTTCCCTGTACCCGTCGTGAGGGCACAAAAAGGGAGAAAAGGCACAGTTCCACACATTCGTAACCTTGGTAGCAGATAGCAATTAGTGGTAAAAATCACATCCTGACTGATATATCTACAGGGAAAAACTTCTCGCTGTCCTTTGAATAGAAGTTCTGGTGGGACGCAGAGGATATCTGGACGTTTTAAAGAGAAGAATAATATCCTGCCTCTGACCGGAATCGATAACTGGATAGCCCAGAGCTTTGTCTATTCATTCTAATAACACTGCTACCCCGGGTTTCTACACATATATGATATTTTAACACATTGCCTTAAAAAATTCTTGTGTGTTCTGTATGTCAGATATAACAAGGCTAAAAAGGCACATATTTTCTTAAAATTAAAATTAGCCATTTCGCCGATTAGGCTCTTTTTGCCTCAAATGTCTTCTTTCAAACCGGTCGCTGTCTCAAGCAAATTCCCCTGAGTCGAGTTCTCCACAGAAGATCAAATGCACAAACGGTGGTTTTAGATCGTATCTGGGAGATCTCGGAACTTAAACTCTGCTTAACGATCGGTCATGACGACAGGGTTTTTAGGGTTTTGTCAGTCATTCTTGGGAACTACAGGCCTACCGGTCGAACATGGCAGATATAAGCAAGATGTGTTATAAATAAAGCGCTCCTGGCTCGTCAGCATTTTTACCTCCATTCATAACAGCAGAGCTGCTACTTTTCAGCCGTTGTGGTTTGGCAATATATAAGACACCTTATGGCTTTCAAGATGCCCTCCAATTTATAGTCCCTGGTTAATGTACTTATTCTACTTTATTTTCTTTAAACCACTGTTAAAACGCGGTCACGTAAAACAAAAAAAAAATCAACATTCTTGCCACATAACTACATGTGTTATTTTCTGCTTGCAATTTTTTGGAAGATTATTAAACCTAAAGTACAAGTACGTGAGGTTTGAGGTTCTCACTTCAGTGAGTATTAAATTTGTGGCCTTATGATAACTTATGACTTGAGATTTGATAAAGAGGAGGCAATGTTTCGGAGAAGTCTGCTGTCTACATATTTACGTTTAGTTCTCAGAGAAGTTGAAAGAGACTTCTGGCTTCGCCTTCATACATAAAGTTTGAGGAAGGCATTTCTTCACCTACATTGACATCCCACCAGGTTATTACAGCATATAAGACTGCAATCTGATTCAGTAAAGTGTATGATAATAGCTATATGTTGTCAATTTTTGCGTAACGAGCAATTGTGTAACATAATAATAAAAAGTATACGTCAGCACAACTACTTTATTACTGAAGGTAATTACACAGGCTACATGTTTCGACTATAGATTTGCCATCTTCAGGTCTATTTTTTTCATTTGATTCACAAGATGCTATGCACACTTTGGGATCCCATTGTGTTTACATCCATGGACTACATAAAATTAAATAATTTGTCTCAAAGGGTGTGACGTGCAAATTGTGTTTAAAACAGTGGGATACATAAAATTGGATTATTGTCTCGTAAAATGTGTTATACAAATTGTGTTATAGAAAGTTAAAATATATAGAAATCTTAAAACGATATACGGGATATATAGTATCCCATAGCTCCAAAAACAACCAGACGGCAACGGGACTTACATTTGTAAAATGGTAAACACCAATATACCGTTTTAAGATTTTTATATATTTTAACTTTCTATAACACAATTTGTATAACACATTTTACGAGACAATAATCCAATTTTATATATCCCACTGTTGTAAACACAATTTGCACGTCACACACTTTGAGACAAATGATTTAATTTCATGTATTCCATGGATGTTAACACAATGGGATCCCAAAGTGTGCATAGCATCTTGTGACTCAAATGACAAAAATAATCCTGAATTTGACTAATCTGTAGTCGAAACATGTAGCCTGTATAATTACCTTGAGTAATAAAGTGATAGTGCTGACGTACACTTTTTAATATTATATTACCTTTATAAGCACATCGTGATGCTTCCATTCAAATCTGCGGGAAATGGTGTACTGGCATAAAAATGATAAATTTTAAATTTTGTCTGTTAAGCCTTAAGTCAGTTTTATGCCATTAGACATACATGTTACTTGGTAAACTCACTACATGTGAAACTATAAAGACACTCAACACACAATATTCCTATGAGTATCCTTAAACCCACTGATCATTGCCATATACTAAGTGTGCATATGGAGAGACAAGGACACCTTTATCCGTGCCATTTTCTTGGAAGGTGGATGCCGGGGTCTCTAGCGTAGAATCTGGTACTATCCAAGCTAATTCATGTGGGATCTGTGTTTGTAAATACTGGAAGTGGGAGAGTTTTCTCTCCGCGTATTTCGGTTTTCTCTGCTAGTATCCTCCTGTCAAAGTTTCGTATTCATTTGATTATCTATTACTGAAATTGAACAATCCCTAACAATTGACAGCGCCGTAAAATAACAATTTGAAAATAAAAAGGCCAATAACACTCCACCATTGAAACTACAAGAAACAACATAAAAAATTAGAACTTGACACTCAAACAATGAAGACTATAAATAAAAATTGAGACAAAAATATTTTGAAATTTTAATGACATCGTCGCACTATAATTAATTCAACCATTGTAAATAGTGAGAGGGAAAAGCCACAATAAGTCACAACTAAACATCCTGTTCAACGATAATAAATTGCACCAGTTTTAATAATTATATGAATATTATCTCTAGGTTATTATTTTTCAAGGTTTTATAATATTTTATTTTGTAATATGATATTTGAGAAGCCATGCCTCGGTATGGTAGAAATTCCCGCAATATATAGCGAAGTCAGGTGCATGTTCTTTTGCAACTACGTATAAGAAATTTTACACCGTTAGGACGGAAATATCCACGATATGAATTGTACTAAACATTTGCCACATTAAAATTCTTGACAAATGTAACTTTCGTACATTTTCTAAAACCTGCGTCAAACAATACCTCCATTTTTTAAGTTAAAATAAGAACACTTAGTTTCCAAAACCAATATATCATCAGTACAGCAATTTACAAAATAGTGTACAAATCGCCGTTTATCTTTAACAATTAATTTTAATCCTTCTTATTTAATTGAATTTTCGTACTTCATATTGAAAAGTATTCTATAAGTTATGCACTTTTGAATAATTGTAGCGGGTATCCATTGTTAACATATTACAATATTAAAATATTATAAAATTAAAATATTTTAATATGTATCGATATTCACAATCGACACATATATTTCCCGGTTATATTTTGTAAATAAAATATTGTTTGCCTAAAATGATGTTTAAATTATATTCTATTGAATAAACAGTTACTCACCAAAATGAATACATTTATTATTATTTCATGTCAATATCTGGTAACTTATTTGGGAAATAAAATTTTGAACGAACTCATCTTGTTTGGACTGCTTTCATTTTTGCAACTTACAATAAAAAAGGCTCCAAAATGTGTGATCTTCATTTATTTATCTACCAAACCTTTACACATATTAGGGAATAAGCAGGAAGGCAAAACTTCTGTATAAATATCTGCACGTACGGCAGATATAACGTACACGTAAATGCACTACTTTCAGATCTGCTACATAAAACACGTTTGTTTTAAATAAAATGCTTTGCTGCGAGCTCTCCGTAGGTAAATCATTTTTTTAAAACAAGAGGAGTTAAATAAAACTTTCAATATATTGTAATTGAACCCCTCACCGCAATGTTAGCCAAGCTGCAGTAAAATATTTTCCCTTTCGTAAATTTACATGAACAATACCCCGTAATCAGAAGGTTTAAAACGTTATTCCTACATTTATAGAACTTCTGCACAGAAAGCAAACGAATGTGTACACATATTTAGATTCTTTAATTAAACTTTATTAAATTACGGACTAACAGTTCTCGTAGCATGTTTGCGTGACGACGGAGTTTTCCCGAACTTACCCAACCTCCTATTCAAATATACAAATACAACTTGTCAGTCAAAACACAACACTTTGTTTTATATACAATTAAAATTGTGTATTGTCAGGGCGACATGTTTCGACTTTTGTTAGGTCATCTTCAGGCCCTCTGAGAAAACAGATCCAAGAGTTATTTATATTTCAATGCATTGTTGGATCTCACAATGCATTGAAATATAAATAGCTCTTGGTTCTGTTTTCTCAGAGAGCCTGAAGATAACCTAATAAAGGTCGAAACATGTCGCCCTGACAATACGCTATTTTTATTGTATATAAAATAAAGTGTTGTGTTATTGACTGACACGTATTTATATGTTATAACCCTTCGGGATGGAAAATATTAAACTCCTATTCAACGTTTGCAGGGGCCGTTTCCTCGGGTATAAAACGGCCAGGGCATGAGCCTGACAACTCGCCTCCATTTGGCGCCGATGTGAGTGGTTGTCCTTCCATTTCATGGTCTGCACAGGGACAAATTTACCTTACGCCGACCGAGTCTGCGCACCTTAGAGGTCTTATATACAATGCGCCACGGCAACTACATTTAATAACAGTTAATAGTGTGCGCGTTAGGCCAGAAGAATAAGCTTTAAAAAATCGTATTCAGAGAAAGCTTAAAAATTTAGCGGAAATTAAAGTGAGGATTTTAAGGTTTTCAGATACATCTTCGTAAAAGTTATGGTCTTTAGGCTTACGCTGTCGTGTTTAGAGATAATTTGTTCCAGAAATATTGATAAAAAATTAAATATCATCGAAGAGCCATGTTCCAGAAAACTGTAGCAGAAATGTTCTCTTATAATCACAGTAACAAGAACGTTTATCAATGTTACCTAAGTCTACCAACTTACCTTATTCTCAAACTTTCTGGTGCCTCATCTTCATTTTTGTGTTTGAATTTTGCCTCGGATCACAATGATTCTTTTTAACCAGACATTTTTGCGTGTTTATTTTCTTTATACCCAATAGACAGTACACCCAACTCAACTTCCTCGAATTATCAAAATAATAATGCCTAATGATGGTTATCACGAAACATTTACGTTAATATTTATACGTCGATAGATGTTTCCTCCCTTCCTTCCAAAAACTCTGATCTGTACCATATTATCATGCAATACACTATTTTTAGTACGGTAAAACGGATTTCGCAAAAATTTTCCTTATACTTAACTCACAAATGACTTCTCGCGAAAAAGGCTAAATTCTGTGAAACCCTTACAGATGTTTCGACTTCGTTCTAATTTCTTGTATGACGAAATGTATGTTGTGAAGCAAACATGATAATTATCCAATAACATAATAGGACATCCTATTAAGTCCGAGGAAAAGTTCTTCTCCTCTCGTAAATTCCAGCTATTTATGGTGCATTGTTAGTGCAATGTTATCATACAGTTAAACTCATTCCCTACAAATTTTTTAGAACCCTAAATAAAAGATTCGTGTTGCATTAGTTTTGGTATCTAATTAAAGGAATAATTGGAAATAAGCGTCTGAGAGTCAAGTAACATATACAGGGACAGGACTCGATCAGTTTCACCAGAATGAAAGTCAGGGATTTAGTAGGTTCTTAAACAACAATAAGTAAACTTCAGTTATATTACAGAAGAGAAAAATAAGAAATACAGTCCACAAAACCAAAGCTACGTTAACACTACAAAAACAAAAAAGTGCACAAAATAGTTAACCTAACTTTTTGTTTAATCTCTCAGCACGAAATTATAAAAATCAACGCAGTTGACCAGTAATTCAGTATATTTTTTTAAATCTACATTTCTTTGATGAGTAATTTTAAATATGTTAAACAAAATACAAAATTCCGAAGCACTGTAATTTCACTAAAATCTTTTTTTTTAAGTCACTGAGATGCAGTCGATTTTCTCTATACAGTGCAACAAACCGACGTTACTTGTCCCAGACACTCTGCTGTACAGCTCCTTCCTCTTAATACCTAGTAGGGAGAGTCTTCTCCAAAGAACGCACAGAAATTTGAAAATAAAAATTCACATCTATAGCTGCTGTTCACACAGGTTGCCGCTCCATTTACCGATGCACGACTGGACAATTTCACTAGATGCCCGTATATGGTACTTAATATGGAAGTTCGTGTTGCACTACACTTGTAGATTGTATAATAATATAAACAGCCCTAGATACAACAATGATAATTTTATTAACAATTTCAAACAACTCAGCATGTTTCGGGCGATAATTTCGCCCATCCTCAGGAGCACTAGAATGTGTTTACAGCTTGTGATATAAAGCACCGACGATGCTGCCTGCCAGTGACCAGCCGCAAGCAGCATCGTCGGTGCTTTATACAACAAGCTGTAAACACAGTCTAGTACTCCTGAGGATGGGCGAAATTATCTTCCGAAACATGTTGAGTTGATTGAAATTGTTAATAAAATTGTTGTTGTTGCATCTAGTCGGCTGTTTATAATATTATATCAGTGATGCGCGGTCACACAAACATCAGATTTGTAGACCGTATTTCTTCCCACAGTAATGACTAAATGACTGCCACTAACTGGAACACCTTTCGTTTTCGTATCTGTGACTATAAAAATGACTTGCTGCATGGGAACAGAATAACGTTAGAATTTCAAATAATTTTTTTTTTCACGTGGAAGTAAGTGTGTGCACGTATGTTCCGAGTCCACATGTCTGAAAAGCACCAAGTGTCCTGTGGAATGAACTCTGACCTTGGAGATGAGGTGTACAAAATCTTTCCGTATTAGAAAGCCATAATATCTTTGTCATGGATCACACAGTTTTTAGCCGGTCTGTAATCATGGAGGCAAGGATTAGATCCTAGGAAACGCCGTTTGGGATTTATGGTAGACAAATTAGCACTGCTACAGATCTTTCTCCTGAGTATTTCGGTTTTTTCTAGTTAGTATCATTCTATCGAAATCTTATAAACGGGACCTTCTAAGGGTTACGAGCCGCATCGGTTTGAATTTGCGGTCAGTTATTTAAGATATTTCCTGTAAACAATGTTTCAAGGAACTGCTCCGTCCGCAACAACAAGGAATTGTTTTGCTGGAGGAAATAGATCTCCAAAATATTCGATTTTGACTCCGAGTTCATCCTCCGAAATTTTGTAACTAATGATTAATTCCCCAAAATTAATTACAAAACCACGCTTTAAAAATATCAAACTTAGCTGACGAAAATTAAATTCGATATTTAAAATGAAGTCTCGGTAATGCTACTTAAGTGTTTTGTTCCCCATCTGCTGATTTTAAACCTTTATAAGGCGTCGAAAAATTGTTCAATTTATTGCGTAACGTCAAAGTGGCAGTTCACCCACTGTATATTGCCATATTTCGTTTGATTCTTTGAACAATCAGCGACAGTTGCCTTGACTGACATGCAGTAGGCCTACCGGTACGTGCGACATACACAATGAAATACGCTTCGTAAAGTGCTAAAGAGCTTGATGTTATTGGTTGATACAATGACGGCATTATGATCTTTGGGTGCCGATCCCGGCGGTCGAGCAGCCTAAGGCGTGGGTCTGCGTCAGCTTGTTTCCTGGGGATATTGGTTAGAATATCGAGGGCGGCATGTGTGTGTGTTTGTGTCTTGTAAGTGTTAGGTGCTGTGAGGTAGAGGTCTCTGCGACGGGCCGATCGCTCGTCCAAAGAATTCCTACCGAGTTTGGTGTGTCTGAGTGTGATATCGAAATCTCAACAATGAGGATGTCTAGGTCTACTAGCGCTGTCAAGGTATGAAAAACTATGTTCGGTTGGGCACTTTATCAAAAGGACAGCACTTTTTGTAACGCGTAATAAATAAGACTGCTTGAAATCTGGGTTCGCTGATTCTAGTATAACTCGGGACAGTGATGTATCGTATGTCAGCTTTCCCTGTGTTCGTTTGTGTCTGTAGTTAAAAGAACTTGTAACAGACATTGGTTTTAAAAAACGGTCTATCAAATCATAAATGTTATGAAATTTTGAAACTAGATTTTGTTTTGACGAGAGTGGAGCACCAAAATTCTTTTAGTGACGAAAAACTACGTAATGTAATAGCATATTACACAGTACGTTAATAGGCTTTAAAAAATAATGAATTTTTTATGTATGGAAAGTTGTATGTACATTGGCAAAAATATGAGCACGTTTGCTTTTCCCATGTCCATCACTGAATTAACGGCAGAGCTCTAAAATTCTGTTTAAATTATTCAAAGCAATTCATTTGTTTTAAAATGAAATGCGTGATTATTTCTCATTCAGTTAACAATAAATAAACATAGAAACATCGTGGTTAAGTGTAGTTCACGGATATAAAGAGCGGTTCTTCCGAAACTGTCTACTTGCTGTGCCATTTATTGCTAAAAAAGAAATTAGTGTATTAAAATGAAAAATAGATAATTATCTGTGCCAGTAGCGGTCTCTGTGTCATTGGTTATTTTTCAGTTACATCTAACTTAGTTAATATTCCCGACGTTTATCATTTATGTAAGGTTTAGAACGTACAGGGGCACAGCAAGTGGTGCTGAATGCTGTTCCTTAGACCCACTCTGAAAAGCACTTTAGGATAAACTTCAAGTTTCTAGCATGATGTTCTATATATATTCATAAGGAAGCTCTCTTCTAAAGTGGTCTACCTCCGCAAGCCTACATATGCTTCCGCATTTTCAAGACTGATTGAATTGAGAGCACTTGTGTAAGACAGCTTAGCGATTCAAAACACGGCGTTCTACCCGCCTCTCCTACCCCCTCCAAATCCCATTCTAAGTATTTGAACGGCTCCTTTGTACTTTCATTATCAAGAACACAAAATCGTACTTGCTCGATTTTACTTTCATGAGGGGTGACAGAAGGGCTGTTAGGCACTGATGCAAACAACCAAACTCTCAAGATCGTTGTCTCGGAATTCAACATATTTTTAAGAAGACGTTAACATCAAAATTCGCAATGTGACAAGCTTCGGCTTCCTTAGGAAATCTGTGTTCAAGGCAAGTGAATCTTGCCAGACGGGGCAGGTATAATGTCCTTGCCAGCTTTACGGAAAATTCATTAAATTGTTAAAACGTTAACAAGAGTTATAGCAGCGCTACATAACCTCAGTAATTAAACGAGCTTAAAACGCACTTAAAACGGGAAGCAACAGGCCAAACATAATTAAAGCTCAGGACTATTTTTATATGAATTCAAGTAGAGTTTTATGTTTTGTTGACCGTGTGTCCTGTATAATATTGTGAACAAAACCAACTTGTTGCACAATTTTTCTTAGTATGTTAATTCCTTTTCTCTGCATGTTTCGGGCGAATATGTGCCCATCATCAGGAGAAAAAACTGTATTTGTGCGACACTTGGTACTTCTTATTCTCTACGGATAACTCTGCTATGCATATCAGACAGAATAACAAGTACCGAATGTCGCATAAATACCGTTGTTTCTCCTAATGATGGGCACATAGTCGCCCGAAACATGTAGAGAAAAGAAATAAACATACTAAGAAAAATTGTGCACCAAGCTGGCTTTACTTACAAGATTAAGAAGAGTTTCTAAACAGCCATCATTCGAGGTTTACAAAACATATCATAATGGTGTACATACTACATGAAATATTTTTGTTATTTTTTTTAAATTCTTAACACATTCGACTCCTGGGTGTAACTTTATTTCCTCGATTATAAGATGCCGTCAATTGCAAAAGGTACTTCTAACTTATAAACAGAATTTCAGGGAAAAGAGCGCTAGAGTTTTTAAAGCGTATCCTGAATTAGTAGAATAAATTCTTAAAGTACAATAGGAAATGGGGATTTTCAAACATAATACTTCCTTGTATTAAAACACAGAGATCAACACATTGCTTGAAGCATAAATTAAACAATTTACCTACTGCCGGTCTATCTGTAAAAATAAAAATAAAAATTACGATAACAATAACTATAACAGTAAAGTAAATTGCGCTGTAGCTTAAAAAATTATCACCATAAATAGACGACGTCTGCACTCAAAATGGCAGTACTTGTATACCTAACTTTCTAATTACAACTAGCCACGTGGAGACATATTCTTTTTCAGAAGAGCGCAGTCGCTCATCTATACAAACAATTCCCTCATTCCAAGGCATCCTAAATTTCATTTATTCCTTGCGAAGCTCCACCACCTGGGCTCTATTCTGAACCAGTTAAACTCATGGAGAATCTTGAAGATTCATTTAGTAACATCTTACTGCACATGCCTCATTGTTCTTAGCTGTCCCACGGTTTAAGACAACCATATTTAACTAATCCCATTTCCTTGGGCATTTGAAGTGTCACACCTATAGTATTCTTCATCCAATATTTATTTAATTTTACATAAAGATATTGTTATTTCTCCCTTTAAAATGACAGATTCCATGTAAAATTTGAAGAAAATTTTTATTTCCAAACCCTACCACAAATACTGCCTTGAGAGATTATTAATTCGATTTAATATTATTTTGTGAACCAGCCATGCATCATATGTGTTCTTCGGGTGAATTAATAAAACGTTTTTCTTCTATCGCTTTATCAAGTGTGACAAATTTATCGCACGGAAAGCTTTTATCCACAGGGAGAGATGTGGTGCTGTGGATAGCGACAAAAGGAATTTAATGTATTTCTGGACAAAAATCAAGAAAGGTAGGTGAAAGACGTAATTAATAATTGATACAATTCTCTTATAAATTTATTATTTTGCCCAAATCTATATTTACTAATATGTAGCCATGACCTGTTAAACCATTTACTCGGTATTTTAATTGTTACAGCACAAGACGTCTGGTTAGACAGAAGTTTCTACTGCAAAATAAAAAGCGACCCGACGTCAAAATCTCGACGTCTAATACAGCTGTCTTCCACGCATAATAACCATATTTTAAATGTAAATAAAATCGGCATTGTCGGGTTTCCTCTACTTGAAAAGAAAGCATTCTGAGAAAAAATATTATTTTGGTTAAGAAACCAATTATATATTCTCTGTGTAATAAAATACCAAGCACATCGAACTTATATTTGTTAAACTGGATGCCTTTCCCATGGTAAAATCTCTAATGTAATTTCCATACAATATTTATGTCTTTTAATAATTTAACAGCAAAATGAAATGACGTGTGAGACCAACCAGATGCAACAAATTATGATTTATTAATAATCCATTAGCTCAAAATGTTTCAGCCATAATTATTCCCATCTTCAAGAGCGCTAAACCGTATGTTACTGCGTATGGTTTTCAGCACTAGATGTGCTGACTGGATTCTTGGTAAGCAGGGAAGCAGGCCGTGTGCACGCAGTGCACACGGCCTGCTTCCCCATCTTCAGGAGCGTTAGACCGTATGTTACCTCATATGCTTTTCAGCGCTAGATGTGCTGGCTGGACTCTTGGGAAGCCGGGAAGCAGGTAGTGCGCACACAGTGCACACGGCCTGCTTCCCGGCTTCCCAAGAGTCCAGCCAGCACATTAGTGCTGAAAGCCATATGCAGTAACATACGGTCTAGCAATCCTGGAGATGGGCATAATTATGGCTGAAACATGTTGAGCTAATGGATTATTAATAAACCATAATTTGTTACAACTAGTTGGTCTCACACGTCATTTCATATTAAGGCTGCACGGTCACACGAACATCAAAAATGTAAGAGCAACAATTTTGCTGCATATACTACCGCCCTTAACATAGAGAAACTACGAACTTTGAGGAAGAATTTGTTTGTTTCTTACGACTTTCAAAGTAAGTCACTTATTATTTCGCTATACACCATTCAATGACTGTTCTTGGCAAAATAGAAACAGATTGCTTTACACACGGCCGAAATATCGATGTGTATTTTTTAATACAATTAATTCTTCGGATACCTAAAACAATCTGAGAAGTTTATTAATTTAATAAATAAAATAAATCACTTTTATATAAAATTTGCAGGCATATTTAATTTAAAGCTCTTTTTACGGAATGAATTCTCTACAAAATCAATTCCGCTTTGTGCAAATTCTTTTTTAAATATTTCTTTCACATAATCCTCAAATACCTTACAATACCTAACAATAACAGTTCTAACTTTTAAATTCACGAATCGAATAATTTTTACAAATTATATGATTGAAATGTTGGTTTTTCCTGGTTTAGAAATTTTAATATAATTAATTCTAATATTCCATTTAAAAATAAGTTGTGGCAGAACAAAGAATTTTGTGATATGTCAATCGTCAAACTTGAATTGTTATTGTAACAAACGTATAATAGAATTTATCCTTTATTAACTTCATTAAAATTATTTCAGTCATAAGCCACTCCTCCATTCTTCTATGCATTTAAGTCTCAATTCAGTGTTTCGCCACTCAGTCACAAATATTCCTACAAGCCTTGTTTTAATTTCTTCTTTCATATTAAAATTTAATTTCCATATTTCTACCTAGATTCACGTGGAGAATTTAACAAGAGTGTCTTTTGTCACGTTAAAAGAATTTCCACTGCCAGATACCTGTCTTCAATATGCTAAATTTAATTCTATGTCCTTTAAAATAAACAGAATATTTTGGCCATTCTCCTCCGACCCTGTTTAAAACTATAAATTTAACTGCTTCATTTATAAAAGAATCCCATAAAAAAATATCTTTTTTCGTCATAGAGTTGTGTCTCCTCTGGTGTCTCCCCTTTTTTAACTGAAAAAAGAAACTAAACAAACAATACAAAATTAATAACGAATTTAATATCAGCGTTAGTATCCTACATTCGCTGTTACGTCTCTAATCTGTAGTCCAAACATTTTGCTCGCCAGTACTGTACGTATAGCACCTCAATGTGTCTTCAGCCGGACCAAATATAACTTACGTAGAATTATATTATTCAATTGTAATTCTGTGATAATTATGCAGGCTTCTATTCAGTTGTTAACCTTTTGGCGCCGGAAATATTTTTTTTAATTTTAGCACACCCTGTATATGAAATGTGAATAATACGGGAACCAAATACATTAGATTTATAAAACAAATTGCGTTTTGAAGAGGAAAAACGGAGAGTATACACCATGTTTAAAATATTCAGTACCTGTATTTGTTGAATAAATATATAAAATGCAACGTTTAGATGTTAGCGGTGCGGTACGACCACTATAGTCGTCGTTAGTGGTCAAAGGGTTAAATGTAGCGCGTTCTCTTACCTCTGGGCAAGGCGATGGGGACTTGGAGGTAATCGCTCATCTCCACCTAAACCCGAAGTTAAGGTGTGACGCTATGGTTCTACACACAACACCTAAATGGCGTGACTCCCAATTAATCAAAAGGAAACAATTTTCTTTATCTATACTAATTCAGATCGATCCCAGTAGCCGCGTGGTCAAAGGTGTGCACATGGGGCTTTTCGTTGGCTGGAATTTTGGGTTCGAGTTCCACCGAGGACATGAATATCTGTCTCTTGTGACTGTTGTTCGTAGTCAGTTGTAGGTCTCTGTGTCGGGCTGATCACTCGTCCAGAGGTTTCTACCAAGAACGGTGTATCTGAGTGTGATCGTGAAGCTTCGACAAGCTGCGTGGGTTGGATTTAGATACCAAGAGTTTGAATTCAACAACAAATGGAATTCAGTAATTAGGTGAAAAATCTACTAGCTCCTGAAGAAGGAATCTATGAAGTTATTTAAATGAAAGCGAAATTGTTTAATAAATTGGAGTTAAATTTGCATCGCACATTGTATAATACAAGACACATCCCTTTAATTTGTTAATTCCTTAAATCAGTGAACTGAAATACGTTCTAGATATGAGTAATACAAAATTCAGCTAATTAGCAGCGTAGGTAGTTTGAAACAAATAAGAGCCCATTTGCTTTAAAATCTTATTCTCTGTATGTCGTTTACTAACAAAGAAGCGGCTGTAAGAATTATGATTACAAACAACCAATAAATATTTTCCAGTTTAAGGATAAATTACTCCAAATTCCTAACAAAGTTGTTACTATTTCCTTCATCATTGAACATTTTTAATCAAGCGGTATCTCTTACGACTTTTTCTGCGGTACGACAGCTTCTTATTGCTACGGCCAGCACACATTTGCGTGGTTTAATTTGTTGTGATTTTTCTCGCTTTTCACGGAAGTGCTGCGAAAGTACGTCTCATCCTATCACAGGTTTTGCCTTCACATTCTTTACACCTTACTTGTTGCTTTTCGATGCAACAACCTACAATCTAAGCTACTCAAAATACCTTTAAGCAAACCACACATGAGTTCATAGAAAACATCGTCATCGAATAACTGACTGAGTCTGACTGAGTCCGTAGACTTAGTTGTCCATCGTGCAGGGTGCAACAACTTAACCGGAAGTTTGACGGCAGAGGGGGGGGGGAGTCAGGCGACTACAGGATAGCATCATCACACTCACATAATGACTTTTCAGATCAGTAAACAAGCGTTTCCTATTAAAGTACATTTCGAAATAAAACCACTCTCGATATACTGCAACAAATCGCGGAGAAAAACGGTGAAGCTATATAGGGGTTCGACTGTAGTTGGTTACTTTATTTTGTTTGTTTACGTGTTTGATAACAAGTGCATAAACATTTTAATAATATCATTTGGGTAATAATAACCTCCGTATGTCATTAACCCTTTAAAGCCAAGTTAAATCCCATCTGCCATCTGCTGGCATTATTAGGATCTCACCATATTATCCACGTTAGCAGGGTAACGGTTAATTGCATTTATTCTCTTGTGAAAGTCTAAAGACGTATGAGACCGTAAAATCTCATTCACTACACATACGGTTTTCAGGCTTGTCTTCAGACGAAAAATAAATGTTAGTATCAATGTAACCCTCCGTCCACACTAGTAAGAACTACTCCCATCCGAAAGATTTTGTTTAACTTTACTCGGTATTTTTGGTAAAATTATTCGAACACATTACCTTTTTGGTTAAAACAGGCAAAAAGTAGACAATTGTATTAAAACCTACGTAACTCTATTTTATATTGCCTCTACTTTTAATACTTGAAGCAGAGAGTTTTTTTTCCCTACGAGGCACGGAATGAGGCCTAAGGATAGCTTTTTGTATTCGTGACAGAGTGTTTCCTCTGCGAGGTGCAAATTGGTAATGAAGAAACAGTTGAGAATCTACCATTATCCATGATCAGTTGCACACGTTAGGTATTCACTTTTTTTAGATAAATCTTCCCCCAAAGACGTATAGATTATGAGCTGTAAATGTATTACAAGAAAACCATTATTTGTTACTTACGTGAGGCAAAATCTTCTTGAATTTTTAAAATTCTCGCGGTTTTCATGAAACGTGTTCAAAACTCTAACATCCACAACGAATGAAAGCGAAAGCGTCAGAAGAATTACGTCCATGGACATTTCCTCTCCTGTTTAACAACATTTCAAAAAACATGACAGCAATATATAAACATTAAGTCAAAATTTTAATGTTTTTTGTTAAAGCAGCTTCGGCTGTATTCGTAATTGCTTATGTATTTGGTCCTGTTAAAATCTCCCTAGTTAAGATCTGTAGATGAAATTTACAGATTATTAGGAAGAGGGGTGGAAATCTATTTACTTTCACATCACACTCGCCCCATCTCGCTGAGAGATCCCTGCATGGTACGTATATACATTACGGGAAATCCTTGCTGTTTTTGCGGCTCCAGGTATCTCTTAAACATGCCCGTTGGTGTCATTTTATTTGGAATTTAGTACCACAACACGGCTACCCCGTACTATACAAAGTTGTGCTGCTCAAAAAGCCACAGGAAGGATACACTTCTCCGTTTCAAAACTTCAGCATGTCACTGATTTAGAACACGTCATAAAAACATCTAGATTTATGTTACAAAAGTTTAAAAGTCTCACATTCAGTGCGGAATATATTAACTACGGAAACAAAAACCGGAGAACAATAAGTCGTAACATTACACACAAAACCATTACTCGTATTAGACTCGGGTTGTTTTTACTGTAACTAAATTTCTCTTCTATGTTTTAAGGGGATGAAAAAGAAAAGGCTGTTGGGACGAACTGGGATAACAGCTGTCCGAACACAGTCTAGCAGTAGCAGATTTGCACGCAACAACTCTCGTACTTCGAAGAGTAACGCTTGAACATCTTCATAATTTAAAGTACAGTGATACCCAAAAATAGATATACAGTTTTATTCAAAGCTGGATCGTTTCTTTAAAAAACGGCAGAAATAATTAACAACAATATTATCATAGAAAAAACAAAACAATTACTCCATTAATTTTGGAATGCACGTACGAATAATAACGTCTTTGTTTACCAGATAGAACTTTATACACGTTCCATTCTCATGTACGTTGCAAAGTTGATTTCATGAAACAAATCTTTAAAAATGTACATATCTTCAAATTACAAAATAATGTTTATAAGATAAATATAAGATTTAATTGTACTTTTTGTATTCCTGTACGTTTTTCGTCGTATTCGTAGATGTACAATCTGGAGTTTTCTGAAATTCTGGAATATGTTCGTAACCATAAACAAGGCACAGTGATGAAAGACAAATAAGAGTACTTAGATGAAAATATTATGTTACTTTGTGCAATGCTAATAATGTTTATATTTAATTTTACCAACTAATGCACTTACATAAAATTTCACATTAAAACACTTAAAATCGCTCCAACCTGTTTCGATCCTAAGATCATTTTCAGGGAGCCATGTTGTTCCTTGCTAAAATCACATATTAAAAACACTCACTAATTAATTTCCTTACATTAATTACATTTTTAATATGTGACTTTAGCAAGGAACAACATGGCTCCCTGAAGATGATCTTGGGATCGAAACATGTTGGAGCGATTTTAAGTGTTTTAATGTGAAATTTTATGTAATTTCATTAGTTGATATAATTAAAGTGACTCTACGAAATTCACGGTGCAACAATAAAGATTGTTTATATTTATTTGTATTTATTTGACGATTCTTCCAGTAAGTCAAATCTGTAAAAATTAAATCAATATAACAAATGATTTTATGTAAATTGGAAATTCTACAACAGAAAGTGGTTGTAGCCTTCTTATGGCACTACTTAACATTCGTCTTGAAGGACTGAGGGAAAATATCAACATAGGGAACATTTACTTTTCCCGCTTGCATTAGACAAGGGCACGTCTTAGCGGCACTCAGAAATAGGAGTATTACCGCTTGCATCAAGCGGTAATACTCCTATAAAATACACAGTAATTATAATTCCGATGCTGACCCTGACGACCTAAATATACACTTCATCGTTGTGTTTTCAAATTAAGCCTATATTTCGCAGTAACGAATATAGAAGAAAATATCTTCATAATAAGATATTATCCCTAACAAAACTTAGGAGTAAACTGTCACAGTGATCAGCAGGCGAATTAAGACAAGTAGTTCATATTGCTTCATGAAAATTTATATTTAGATTGAATTTCCACCAGTCAGTCAGTCAGTAAATAGGAGAGTCGATCAATTAGCTAATTAGTAGTTTAATAGCTTCTTTCTTATTTTCATGAACTTTTAAGTTCCTTGTTTTATTCCTTATTCGTTGGACTGGTACATAATACGTACATAAATTCAAAACACTTCCTATTTCCTGAGCGCGCTATTGGAACGTTTCAATGAGCTAGCCTGGGTATTCTTTTAAATGACTGCCATTAAAGCTTACACGTTTTCTAGGACAGTAGACAAATGACCATTGTGCCAGAAAAGTTCTTACGCACAAAATTATTCGGATGTTTTCTACCTTAGGAATGACCTAGGAATGCATTTGTCACATTCAGACTTAGCTAAAACAGATTTAAAATTTCTTGCTCTTTAAAGTAAAACATGATTTAAATATCTGGCAGGTGTAATACAGGTGGTTCATTGACCATTGCTTACTCCGAGTTTAACATTAAGAAATATGCAACCAGCTTGACTCCCTCCAATCAGCTTAGAGCTGGCTGGAGGTAGTCATGCTCTTCAGTCTCTACGACGAAAGAATCACTGTGCTTTCAAGCTCCACACATTTATCCAACCAAATGACTTCCCCATCAAAAGGAATCAATTCCTTGTGTAGCAAAAGTCCTCACTATAAACACATCAAAGCTGTCAGCCAAGAAGAACAATTACATAGCGTAAGCACAGCCCAAATTATAGTTGGTAATTTGTTGGTTGCTTTCGCACGTAAGCATAAATTCACAGGGCATATATCAATGTGGACTGCAGAGGAAGTAGAATTAAGACTAACAAAATGTTGTCTTTTAAATACGCAGCAAGAAGCTAGCTGTCCTGAAGATGGAGTTGATAAAATTATTTGTGTGTTTATTTATTTATTACAAATTTAGTGACACAGAAGTCACATTAAACAGTGTCGATTGACAGGATGATTAATTGGTAGGGAACTGAAGAGGGTCGTCATATTTTGAGATATTATCCATGTAATTAACTAGAGGGAGTCGGGTAAACCACGAAATTCTGTCGAAGCAGCAAGTCTTTGGGTCGACAGCAAACCAGACATGCTAGGTTCGAGTTACTTACGGAAGTGTTGATGAACCTTCAAGTCTTACAGTTTCAAGGCTTACGACTCCCCTTCGTTTCGTGCATAGTTATAAAATTATCGCTGGGAGACTGAATTTTCAGTCTTCAAAATCTCTTCACCTACTGAGTATCAGAGGATGGAAGTAACAGACTCCATCAAAACGTCGGTACCTATTCACCCATCAATTATCACAGAGTTTTAGTCCCAAAAGACTCAACGGAGAAATGATTTTAACTCCCCCAGTTACGTTATCTTTCTTGTTCTTTATTCTTATCGAATGAAACGCATAATACCTTCCCAGTTTCAGAAATGTTTACAGTCCTCTGTAGTCTCCTTGGACATGTTTGCGTGTAGAGTCTACGTATTATGTCAGTATCTCTGTAAGGAAGATATTTTCGTTTCATTTTGGACCACTATACGACAGCATTTCTCTCTCCAGTTAAGTTCCTTAAGCCCTTGTTTCGTAATCTGTGTAGGCACACATGTTACCATCACTCCGTGGAATTTAAACCTACCTTACTTTGAGTTACGTCATGTGAAGGAACAGTAAACCTAATGCGTGTATTACACATTGACTTGCGGCTTTCATTCCAAACAAGTAATTAACTTGTTACCAGCCCAGCAAATATCGGCATTTCTATTGATATCCGATATCCAAAGACAATTTTACCCTACAAATTTTCACGGTTTGAACTTCTCCTTTTCGTCTTCCATTAGCAGATAATTGTGCATCCAATAAAATGTTAAGTCATGAAAACGTCCAAGTCCTAATGCGAAGAATTTGTTCTCTGAATCCAAAATCAGATACGAAACGTTTTTCTTGTAGTTGTCGAATTTTATTCTTAAGTACTGAAAATAACAAAGGACGAAGAAACTAATCAGAACTGTAAAATTTAATCTTAGACGCAAAGGTCGGCACTATATTTTTAATCGTTTTTAAGCTACACATGGATATTCTTATATTGTTAGTTCTCAGGTTTCATTGTATTTCTTTCCATTTGCATCCTTTTTTAATTAATTTTTATGACATTTGTGTAACCCTTTGCGCTTTCCTGTAAATGGCAACTTTTATCGTCAAGCCATTCAATATATTACCTGATTTGTTGTCACGATATTCAATATTATTATTTGTATAACAAAATGCAGGTGACATTCTCAGTTTGTTGAAAACAACAAAAATCTCTGCAAAACTTGTGGGACGGAGTTACATAGCTTTACACATTCTAGGATGAGGTGTTCCCGAATTCAAACATATAATATTTAGTGCACCATTTCTTTAAAAACTTCCATCTCTCTTTGTTAAGTGTCCACGTCTCCTTAGTACAGTAAATGCATTGCCGATTCTAGTACGTGTCACAACCAAAGAAGTATTAGTTACCTCCTAGCGGTTTTTATTGTCTACTAAATTGTTCATGCATGCAGCCACCTCTAGTATTTAAATACAGGGTGGTTGGGAAGTAAGTAGGCATTAAATAATCGCTATAAATGTTGTAATATTGAAGCAGTCATCATGAAAATAATGTGTATATATGTCACGAAATAGGATTTTATAATTCGCGCGTCGATGGTGTGGGCAGTGGCCGAGAGAGGCAGCACGTGCAATAACAACAAAGATGGTTGGCCGCTGGCCGGATGTCGATGGACGGCCACTTGTTCGTGCGTCTGTAACTGAACCTGTGGTCAAAAGCTTCGAATGACAATTCTTGATTGTCTCCGGACGGATTGTGGTATTTCTTCCTTTCACGGTACGCAACCATCTCTGCACAGCAACCACTGAATTCCACACCTCATAGCGTGCAGCAAATTGCGCTCGTTGCTTAACAGTCAAGCGGCCAGCCATCTCTGTTGTTATTGCGCGTGCTGCCTCTCTCGGCCACTGCCCACACCATCGACGCACGAATTATAAAATCCTATTTTGTGACGTATATATACACATATTATTTTCACTATGATTGCTTTAATATTACAAAATGTATAGCGATTATTTAATGCCTACTTACTTCCCAACCACCCTGTATAATACATACCATCTTTTTGGTATCACTAATCATTTAAGGCACATGTACAGGTTTCTCAGTTCTTAACAAAACGCGACGATAAGAAAATACACGTGAAGGGGAGTGGCGATAGCACAAGGTTTACTGTTTTCGGTCATGCAGTTATGTCAGTGGTCAGCTTCATAACCCTGCCACTTTAGCCAGAGAAGATACTCGTTTGTTATTGCATAGGAGGCTGGGTACGTTTAGAAGTCTGCCTGAATGAAGTGGAGGCGAAAGATGTTCGGTTTTGCAGGAAATTAACCCCGGTAGCAGAATTACAGCTCTGTGCCAAATCGATTTATACCAAATCAGTAGCGTAGGATCAACTTAATGCACTAAGTTTAATAAACGTTCAGCGTTTGAAAGGATTTGCTCTTTCCCAGAAGAGGATTTTTCGCTATCATCATAAAATAAATTCAATTCGTCTTGTTCTAAGCTAGTACAAGTAGATGTAAAGGTAAAGTGATCTCGTTATAGGCCTGGTGTGGCATAGAGGGTGGGTAGAAGTATAGCTCTACTCTTCCATGACCGCGGCACTAGAAGGAGGTGAGTGGTCAACAGTAAGTCCCGGCCGCACTTTACCCCCGGGAAAACTCCGGTGCCCATTTTACAGGAGGCTGGGTGAGCCCTAGGGCCGGTCTGGACTGGCGGAAAATCTCGTCCCCCCCGAGATTCGATCCCGGACCGTCCAGCCCGTAGTCAGTCGCTATACCGACTGAGCTACCCGGCCCACACAAGCAGATGTACGTGTAACAAACTTATTAGATCAAGTTGATAATCTATATAAAAGCAGTCCCGTTACAGGCAGTGGCCCAGAGGGTTCCAGGAAGTTAAGGTTCCCAGATTTCTTGACAACGGCACGGGATGGTGGTAGGTTGTCAGCCTTACGCACCGGCCGTCTTTACCCCCAGGAAATGCTCCTGGTACTCATTTCTGTTAAAGGCTGAGTCGACCCCAGGGTCATAGTGCGATCGGAAGGATTTTACGACAATCTATATAGCGTAATAAAATTCAAGTTAAAGGGTATTGGTGGAAAGGGAAAACATTGTCTGCAATTGATAAATAAATGTAAAATCAGGTAACAATTTTGCAGAAATTTTTCAGACGCACAAGCATTTCATACTGAGGAAAATTTACGTATCATCGGACGTTATGGTTCCTTTATTTCCGAATGTTAATATGTAGCACATGAAGCCTTTTGTTTATTCGTATGTCTATTTATCTTTTATTTGTCAACTCTTTTCATAAAAATTGTTTTGATACGAGGAAGCAATTTGTGATATAGCTTTTGAAATCCTAGATTGCTATTCATGCGGCAGAACATGGAGTTTAATATACAGGGATTGGTTTATTACTCGGTCGGTGGGAACAAAATAATCAGCCATAGCAAGCCTTCTTACAGCAGTCCCTATCTAAAAGTGGCTATCAAGGTAAAAGCGATTTACAGAACACAGAAGAAACTGTCTCATGAAGTCTAAATATTGTTGTTTGTTGTTACAACTAACTTACCGATTTTATGGTAAGCTGACTATATTCAACTTTGTGTGTATCGTCAAGCAAGTAGCTGTAGAACAGAAAGGTATGAGACGCTGGAATGTATAATAAACTCTATTTTACTTTCAGTCAAGCCACTTATGTTTTGGGCATTGCCTAATTCCTTAGTGGGTCCGTGTCACCACGGTATGGCGCGTCCTCAGGTTGCGGATGGGGGAACAGCCTCCAGTATGAAGGGTAGCTGCGAATATATTGAATAAGTAGTCGCGGACAGCCAACAAGGTGTGGTCCTCTAGCTGTGGGGAGGGGGGGTGTTGGGCGAGGTGCTAACAACTCCTCACCGTAAAAACATATCATGTTACGAAATGTTCACACAGAAAGCTTCGGACTTGGACTGATACTTTGATACAGATTGGTGGCGGGCACATACGAAAGCGCTAATGAACCTTCGGGTTCCATAAGGTGCGGGGAATTTCTTGAATAGCTGAGAGTCGGTTAGCTCCTCAAGAAGGACTCTGCTCCATGGATTAAGTAAGTATTTTACACTATAAACTTCTGAAAACTGAGATTTTTCATTTCTAATAGCAAGAATACAAGTACAGAACTCTACTGTACTGTAATCGTTTGGAAGAGCGGCCTTCAGGAACACAGCGAAGGACATTCCCAAAACTCTACAATCGTATCGAATTTTACCATCCTTAGAATTATTTGTGACTGAATTACATTAGTATGTACCACCTTGGAGGATCTTAAATTCCCATACCGATGTCCCGTAATTTGATAAATACATTTCAGTTACTTTTTAACGCTCTTTATACCGTGCATTGTGAGAGGGTGACTGCGATGTAAAACCCATCAAATGCACACCTGCTAAAACTTGATTTCACAAAGCATCTTCGACTTGATATGAACTTGAAAGAAGACATCACGAGGTGCTAGAATAAATATATAACAAAGTTAATTATATACGTCAGCACTACCTTTTTTGTTAAAACATAAGGACACGTGTTTCAACCCATCCATCGGTCATCTTCAGGCCTACATAGCAGACTTAAGTCATTGGCGCTGTGTGCACATTGAGAGCCCAATATGTTTATATTAATAAAATACCTGTGCGTTGATGCTATGGCGCGTCCTTACTCCGTTCGCGGGTGTTTCCCTCTATGGGGAGTGTGTCGTATCAGTGTCTCAAATATCGAAACATGTAGCCTTATGTTTTCATAAAGACGGTAGTGCTGACGTATATAATTAACTTTGTTATACATCTTCGACTTGTTTCGAACCTTGAAGACCCATCATCAGGAACTTAGTTGTAATAATACAGGCATTATGGTATACTGTATGTCCATGTATATAATATATGGTGAATCATTAATATGTGGATACACAGCGGTAGAAGCAGTCTTATGGATAGGAGAAGAACTCACTACCCTCTACATAAAAACGCTTCTGTCAGCCTGGATAATCATCAGGGAGAACGGGTAGAACAAAGTAGGAATTTGTTTAGTTGGATGTATGTATCGTGCATCTTGTACAGTTAATTATCCATATTATCATCTTACCCGCATACAAGAAACACCAACATAAGGATTACATGTATAAGACAGTCCAAATTCTTATAAAATGAACCAACAATATGCACTATTTTCTAATCATTTATTTCAGTAGTAAGCCTCTACATGTTTCGAAAAGAGTTGCTGCTCATCATCAGGAGGATCAATTCTATATAGACAGTAACTGGTAGAGTCGTGATTTATGTTGAGTATACCAGTTACTGTTTATACAGAGTTGATCCTCCTAATGATGAGCAGCAAGCCTGCACGAAATATCTAGAGGCTTACTCTTGAAATAAATTAATAGAAAATAGTGCATCTTGTTAGTTCATGTTATTCGGATATATCACGATTAAAGGTCAAAAAAACATTAAACAGGCCATATTGTATATGCAGTCACAAAGAAAATTAATTTCGCTTATTATAATTGTAACAATTTAACAGCTCACAACGTTTTTGTATAGAGTGTATATTTTATCATCAACTACAAACATTTCGATCTTCTGAATTTATTGAATTTTATAATCTTAATTATTTTTGTCACTTTAGCAAAATAGAGCATAATAACCCCTGAAGGTGATGCGAATGCATTGATACATGTAGCAGTATATATACAGGGTGTCCCAGGAGGAAAGGACCTAACTTCGGGAGAGTGTTCCTTAGGTCAAACTATACCGCTCTAACCCAAAACACCTATATCCAAAGTTCAATGGTTACGGAGATACTGGCCAGA
>Ga0123357_10001378_pt1 | contig 25735 bp, 21 predicted proteins | sample TergutEmb28metaG_FD_89873 | JGI IMG/M metagenome (GOLD analysis project Ga0123357, IMG submission 89873) | Embiratermes neotenicus P4 segment gut microbial communities from Petit-Saut dam, French Guiana - Emb289 P4 | ecosystem: Host-associated > Arthropoda: Insects > Digestive system > Gut ...
CGGCGCGCAGCCCGTCGAGCACACTGGCCACCGACGGCTGCCCGTAGCGCATGGCCCAGGCCACGCGGACGTCGTCACCCAATCGCGCCGCCAGGGCGTCCATCTGCTTGACGGTGTTGACGAGCAGCGGCGATCCGTCCGCCCAGATGCTGGCGTACTTGCCTGCCGAGACGCCCGCCCGCCGCGGCAGGATGAACAGCTCCAGAATGGCCCGCCACAGTACCGGATTCATCTCGACGATGCGAGGGTCGGTCAGAAATTCCCGCAGAAATGGCCGCACATCGCGCGCAGTCGGTGTCGTGGGCGTGCCCAATGCCACCCAGAGGACCGCCACGTCTGACACGTCAGCCCCTAACCCATCGGATAGGCGGCAGCGATGGCGCGCGCCTCGTCTGTGCTCGGGCCGGGCTTGGGGACGAACACCGCCGCCCGGTAATAGCGCAACTCCTGGATCGATTCGCGGATGTCGGCCAGCGCCCGGTGGTTGCCCTGCTTCTCGGGGGCGGCGAAAAAGACGCGCGGATACCAGCGCCGCGACAGCTCCTTGATCGTTGAGACATCGATGTTGCGGTAATGCAGGTGGGCGATCAGTTCCGGCATGTCCCGCGCCAGGAAAGCCCGATCCGTGCCGATGGTGTTGCCGGCCAGCGGCGCCTTCCCGGGTGTGGGCACGTAGGTTTTGACGTACTCGAGTACCTGCTGTTCGGCTTGCGCCATCGTGATTGTGGACGCTCGGATCTCGTCGACCAAGCCAGACTTGGTGTGCATCTCACGGACGACATCGCCCATCGCCGCCAGTTTCGCCTCAGGCGTGGCGATGATAATGTCGAGCCCGTCGCCCAGCACGTTCAAGTCACCGTCGGTCACCAACACCGCCACCTCGATCAGGGCGTCGTCCGCCACATTGAGGCCGGTCATCTCGCAGTCGATCCACACCATCATTGAGTCACTCACGAACAGACATTTTAGCCTTGCCCATGACTCAGGACTCAATGGTGACAGGTGGAGGACGGTATGGGCTATGGCTGTGCGGGTGGTTGGGCATCGTCGGTTCGGGATTTGACAAGCTAGCGAAGTGTCGCGGCGGAGGTGTTGTGCGATGGGTGAAGCCCAATCGCCATAACCTGGACTGAACCGTCATCAACCTCCCACCTGTCTCCGTTTCAGTCCAGGGAATGTCGAACTAGCCGCCGGATCTAGGGTGATTTCCTGGACTCAATCGGAAAGGGTGGGAGTTGGCGAACAGTTGGGTCTAGGTTCTGGCGGTTGAAACACGGGGTTGGCTGGAGGGCGGGCTGGATGACGGTTGGGCCACAACAATCATTACAGTCCAGGTTTTGACGACTGGGTGTGTGACTGATGTCGATGGGTGGTTGGGCGTAACGCCCGAGCGGGCTGGCAACACCGGAAGTCTGCGCCCTGATGATGATCTCCACAGAGCAATTTGTCCGAAACCCCAGATCAGGGAGATGTCGCAGCGGAGGTGTTGGCTGGGAGCCCACGATGGCTGAAGCCCAACCACCTGGACGCTTGGACTAAACTGGATGATGGCCCGGTAGCTCAGTGGATAGAGCAGCAGCCTTCTAATCTGTCGCGCGCGGGTTCGACTCCCGCTCGGGCCGCCAGATGATCTCACGATATTTCGTCAGCTAGCCGATGGCGGGTGGCGACGCAAACGGTCATCACAGCTGCTTCACACCGTCACCAGCTAGACTGTCTGGCATGCCTTGGTGGGTTTGGACGTCATGGGGTGCTGGTTTTCTGGCACCCCTGATCGTGGCTGTCTGCCTGTGGCGGTATCAATTGGCCAGACGCCGCCGGGACGATCCGGTGGAGAATCACCGGCGGGCCGACAACGGGCTGGCCCCACTGGCCGATCCCCGCCTGAACTGGTTCAAGCGCACCTGGACCGGGCCGTGGCCCTACGTCATCATCGCCCTGTGCGTCTTCAGCGCTTTTGGGCTGTGGGTCCAGTACAGGGTTGTTTACGGTGGATTGGTCCAGCAAATTCTGAGCGATCTGAAGGACGCGAAACTGCCACCCCAGGAGTTGACGCTGTCTGCTTTCAACGAAGGTCTGTTGCTGTGCGCCGGCTATGCCGCCTTGACGCTGGCCGCCTACTTCGTGATCTTCATGCTGTTCGACCGCTGGCGCCCGTCCACACCGTCGATGAAGCTCGTCGCGCTGGTGTGGGGGGCCTTCGTAGCCACCTTTGCTGCGATTATGGTCAACTCGTGGGCCGGCGCCCTGTTGGCGGGCGGCGCGTCCGGCCCCCAGATCGCCGACAATGCGGCAGCGGTGTTCATCGCGCCTTTCGTCGAGGAGGCGTGCAAGGCGTCGGTCCTGTTCATCCTCGTCATGGCCATGCGTCGTCGCGTCGTCACGGTGCTGCAGATGATCGGCTTATCAGGGCTGTCGGCCGCCGGATTCGCCTTCGTCGAGAACATCATCTATTACGTCCGCCTCTATTGCGAAGCGTCGCTGATACCGGGTGCGGACGCCATGGGTTACCTGCAACAGATGGTGCTGCTGCGTGGCGTCTACACGTCGTTCGGGCACCCGTTGTTCACGATGATGACGGCATTCGGCCTGATCGCCGGCCTCAAACAGCGTTCCAAGCTGGCGCGCGTGGTGTGCCCGCTGACGGGCTACCTGGTGGCCGCCCTGCTGCACATGTGCTTCAACGGGCTGGCGTCGTTCATGGACGACTACCGGCAACTGGCCATCTCCGGCGTCATGATCCTCGTCTTCATCGTGATCTGGCTGGGCGGCCAGTTCCTGGCCCAGCGACAGGTGGTCGCTTGGCGGCTCGACGACTACGTCCGCATGGGCTGGCTGAAGGGACGTGACGCTGCTGTTTACGCGTCGCCCATGGCTCGCCTCAAGCTGTCGGTGGCAGGCTGGCTTCGCGGCTGGCGTATCGGCAAGGCGACGGTGCGCTTGATGTCGGACGTCACGGAATTGGCCTATCTGAGGAATTATGTGACAGCCGGCATGAACGACGACGGCGTCACCGGGCGGGAGCACGAGTTGGTGGTCGACATCGCGGCGATGCGCGGCATCGGATTGGACGAGACGGAAGGGCTGCGCCTGGTGCCCCGTTATCGTGGGCCCGCCGCCTGGCAGACTTTCAAGTCTTGGCGGGCCAGACGGGCGTCCGCACGTCAGAACGCGCCAACCTGGGCCGCACCAGCCCCCTGGGCCGCGTCAGCCCAAGCCTGGCCGCCCCCGCAACCCGCCAATGGCGTTCCCGTGGGTTGGCGCTGATCTGCAACTGCCGCAGCCGACACATGGGAAATCAGTGGTTCCCTTGACCCCAGACGGCGCTTGATGAGGCAGAATGGTGCCATCAAACTAAGGAGTGCGGTGTGACGGCTGAGAGTCTTGTCCGGGCACTGACGGGGCTGCGCGACGCCCTCGGCGCCATCAGACTGCCACTAGCGCTGCCGTTGGCCAAAGACGGCCTCGACACCGCACGCCAGCTGACCACCCAGTTGGACGACTATGTGCTGCCGCGGCTGACCGCCATCGAGGCGCCGCTGTTGGTCGTCGTGGGCGGGTCGACGGGAGCCGGCAAGTCGACGCTCGTCAACACACTGGTGGGACGCGAGGTCAGCCGGCCTGGTGTGATACGTCCCACCACCAAGTCGCCCGTGCTCGTCATGAACCAGGCCGACGAGCGGTGGTTCGCCTCCGAGCGCATACTGCCAGGGCTGGTGCGCACCTTCGGACCGCTGGCTGACGACACGCCCGGCAAACTGCGGCTGGTCGCCGAGCCGAGCCTGCCCGTCGGCTTGGCAATTTTGGACGCTCCGGACATCGACTCCGTCGTCACCGAGAACCGCCAACTGGCCGCTCAGTTGTTGCAGGCCGCCGATCTGTGGCTGTTCGTGACGTCGGCTGCCCGCTATTCGGACGCCGTGCCATGGGAGTTCCTGGCTGCCGCTGCCAGCCGCAGCGCTGTGGTGGCTATCGTGCTCGACCGGGTCCCCGACAAGGCCATGGACGTGGTTCCGGACGACATGAGCCGGCTCATGGCCAAGGGTGGGCTGGGCCAGTCGAGATTGTTCGTCGTACCGGAACACAAGCTGAACCGTCACGGGCTGCTGCCCGATTCGAGCGTCAAGGCGATCCGCGATTGGCTGGCCGGTCTGGCGGCGTCCGAGACGAGCCGTCGGCAAGTGGTGTTGCAGACCCTCGACGGGGCCATCCAGGCGGTGGCCGATCAGGCATCTGTGGTGGCCGACGCCGCCGACCAGCAGGTCACGGCATACCGGGGGCTGGAGGCCGACGCCGAGGCAGCCTATCGCGAGGCTCAACGACAGGTGGTGGCTCAGGCGGGTGACGGCAGCCTGTTGCGGGGTGAGGTGTTGGCGCGATGGCACGATTACGTCGGCACGACCGCCTTCGTCCGGGCGTTGGACCAGAAAGTGTCCTGGGTGCGCGACAAGTTGTCCGCCTTCTTCGGCGGACGTTCGGATGGCTCCAGCGCCAAGGAGGCCGCGGAGGCCGGATTGCAGGTGCTGGTGGCCGAGGCCGCCGAGCAGGCGGCCAGCCGGGCCTGGGCGGCTTGGCAGGCCCAACCTCCGGGCCGGGTGCTGCTGGGCGGACGCGACGATTTGCGACGGGCATCGGGCGATTTCGCCAAGACCGTCGCACGATCGATCGATGCCTGGCAGGGCGACGTGCTGGACCTGGTTTCGCAGGAGGGGGCAGGCAAGCGCCAGACCGCCCGGTTGGCGGCTGCCGGAGTCAATGGCGTTGGAGCGGCGCTGATGCTGGTGATCTTCGCCTCGACAGGCGGTTTGACTGGAGCCGAACTCGGCATCGCCGGCGGCACCACCGTGATCGCCCAGAAGCTGCTCGAGTCGATCTTCGGCGATGAGGCCGTCCGCAAGCTGGCGACGACGGCGAAGGCCAATCTGATCGCCCGCATCGATGGACTTCTGGCCGGTGAGCAGGCGCGCTACATCGCGTTGCTCGACGGCCTTGGACTGGTCATGGACGCCGCCGCCCGCGTCGACCAAGCAATAGACAATGTGACGGCCGAACGAGCCGCTGGTTACGACGAGGAGTGGACCATGCCCAATCAACCGGACTATGACAAGGAAGCATTCGAGCCCACGACACAGGTGCGTCCGGTTCGTCCAGAACCTGCCGAGGATGCGTTCGAACAAACACACGTGCTGTCGACTCCGTCGCCGGTGAACGAAGCATCGGAACAGACTCATGTCATAGTGGACACCGAGGCCATGCAGCCGACGACAGTGCTGCCTCTGGCGCCGCAGCCGCCCGTCCAAGAGCCCGCGGACACCCAACCCCAGGCCTCAGCGCCCGTCCAAGAGCCGACGGACAACCAGCCCCAGACTTCATGGTGGCGCCGCTTGCGAAAGATCGTCTCATGAGGTCGTCCCGGCCAGCGAACCCGCCCACATCGCCCTTGACCGCTCGCGTCAAAGCCCTCGCCGAGGCGGCAGATCTGGGTGTGGGCCGCTGCTCCGAGCAGGCTGTGGCGCAGGCCAAACAGGTGACGCGGCACGTCGACCGCCGACTGGCCTTCTCAGGCGACCAGACCGTGGTGGCGCTGGCGGGCGCCACGGGATCGGGCAAGTCGAGCTTGTTCAACGCCGTCTCTGGCACCCAACTGGCGCGCTGCGGCGTACGCCGTCCGACCACAGAGGCGACCACCGCAGCCTGTTGGGGGACGGTCCCCGCTGACCTGTTGGCTTGGTTGGGCGTGTCCGAGCGGCATGTCATCGCTAAGGGCGACGCGAGATTCGACGGCTTGGTGTTGCTCGATCTGCCGGATCACGACTCGATTCGCAGCGAACACCGCGACGAAGTCGATCGCCTGGTCAAATTGGTGGACGGCATCATCTGGGTGCTCGACCCCCAGAAGTACGCCGACAATGCCTTGCACGAGCGGTATCTGCGCCCGTTGGCGCCGTATGCCGACGTCATGCTCGTGGTGCTTAACCAGTGCGACCTGATGGGGCCGGACGATCTAGCCGTCGCCATGGCCGATCTGCGCCGGTTGCTTGATGACGACGGCCTGGCCCAGGCCACGCTCACTGCCACCTCGGCGATGACGGGGCAAGGCATCGATGAGCTGCGCCAGATGGTGGCGAATTTGGTCGTCACCAAGCAGGTGGCCGTCCAACGCTTGTCCACGGACGTCTCGCAAGCCGCCAAGGGGTTTGTGGGGGACGTCCGGCGGGATCACCGGCGCGAGATAACCGGCGAAATGCGGTCTCGTCTGTACGAGGCGATGGACGGAGCGGCCGGGTTGCCGGAGGTCGTCCGCGGCGTGGCGCAGATCACCCGGCAGCGGGGTGCCGCCGCCACCGGCTGGCCGCTGGTCGCCTGGGTCAACAGTTTGAAACCAGATCCCCTGAGGCGGCTTCGCGGCAGCAAACCAGGCGGCGTCATCCGATTGCCTGGCATCGGGGGAGCGGTGGCGCAGGCCCAGTTGGCTTCCGCTATGAGGCAGTTGGGGCTTGATCTGACGGCTGGATTGACGCCCGGTTGGGCGTCTGCCATCCAAGACGCCGCCACCGGCCGGGGGGACGATCTGCCGTCCGAACTGGACAAGGCGTTGGCGCGCGTCGACTTGGGCGTCGACCAGCCAATGCGCTGGTGGCGGGTCATCCGCGTGGTCCAATGGGTGCTGATCGCGGTGGTGGTGGCCGGCATCGTCTGGGCTGCGGCCGGGGGCTTGGACGCCGGGCCGAGTTGGCACGGGTTGGGTGTGCCGGCAGCGCTGATGGCCGGCGGGGTGGTGGCCGGGCTCCTGGTGGCGCTGATCTGCCATGCGGCTGTCGCGGCGTCCGCCCGTCGCCGGGCGTCCCAGATCTCGACAGCATTGCGCGCCCAGGTGGCGCAAGTGGCCGACGAGCAAGTGCTACACCCGGTCCATGCGGAGCTGGAACGCTACGCCAGGTTCGTCGCCTGCGTTGCCCGGGCGCTCTGAGGGCGGGATTTTTCAATGCATGCGGTGTCGGACCTCGAAATATCCCGGAGTCAACCGCATCGCTCAATCAAGATTGAGCGGTCCGTCCGCTTGCACTCGGCACCCGAGAGTGCTAGTTTTTTCGTTAGCACTCGGACACCCCGAGTGCTACCCGGAGGCCTTGGACGGGCTTTCGGGATCACAGACCACAGCGGGTAAGAGCCCGCGTAAACCGTACGAGGTTAATTGCGATGACTAAGCTCATTGAGTTCGATTCGGTGGCCCGCAAGGGCTTGGAAGACGGCATGAACATCCTGGCGGACGCCGTCAAGGTGACGTTGGGCCCCAAGGGCCGCAACGTCGTCCTCGAGAAGTCGTGGGGCGCGCCGACCATCACCAACGACGGCGTCTCGATCGCCAAGGAGATCGAGTTGGCCGATCCGTTCCAGAAGATCGGCGCCGAACTGGTCAAGGAGGTCGCCAAGAAGACCGACGACGTGGCGGGCGACGGCACGACTACAGCCACTGTCATCGCCCAGTCGATGGTGCGCGAGGGCTTGCGCAACGTGACGGCGGGCGCCAACCCGATCGAGTTGAAGCGTGGCATCGAGAAGGCTGTCAAGGCACTTGGTGACGAGCTGTCGGCCATGGCCATCGAAGTCGGCACCAAGGAACAGATCGCCCAGACGGCTTCCATCTCGGCGGCCGACACCACCGTTGGCGACATCATCTCCGACGCCATGGACAAGGTGGGCAAAGAGGGTGTCATCACCGTCGAGGAGTCGAATACCTTTGGACTCGAGCTGGAGCTGACGGAAGGCATGCGCTTCGACAAGGGCTACATCAGCGCTTACTTCGTGACGGACACGGAGCGCATGGAGGCGGTGCTCGACAATCCGTACATCCTGATCGTGAACTCCAAGGTGTCGTCGCTGAAGGAGTTGCTGCCGGTGCTCGAGAAGGTGATGCCATCGGGGCAGCCACTGCTCGTGATCGCCGAGGACGTCGAGGGCGAGGCGCTGGCCGGCCTGATCCTCAACAAGATCCGCGGCACGTTCAAGTCGGTGGCCGTCAAGGCCCCGGGCTTCGGCGACCGCCGCAAGGCCATGCTGGCTGACATCGCCATCCTCACCGGCGGCCAGGTGATCAGCGAGGAGGTCGGGCTGAACCTCGACAACACCGATCTGACCCTGTTGGGCAGGGCGCGCAGCGTCGTCGTCTCCAAGGACGAGTGCACCATCGTCGAGGGCGCTGGCGACAAGGACCAGATCGCCGGGCGCGTCAAGCAAATCCGCGTGGAGATCGACAACTCCGATTCCGACTACGACAAAGAGAAGCTGCAAGAGCGTCTGGCCAAGCTGGCCGGTGGCGTCGCCGTCATCAAGGTGGGCGCTGCCACCGAGGTCGAGCTGAAGGAGCGCAAGCACCGGATTGAGGACGCCGTCCGCAATGCGAAGGCTGCCGTCGAAGAGGGCATCCTGCCCGGTGGTGGCGTGGCCTTGCTGCAGGCAGCCAAGAACGTCAAGCTGCAGTTGACCGGCGACGAGGCCATCGGCGCCCAGATCGTCTTCACCGCCGTCCAGGCGCCGCTGAAGCAGATTGCGATCAACGCCGGGCTCGAGGGCGGCGTCGTGGCCGAGAAGGTCGCCGGGCTCGCTGCCGGCCAGGGGCTCGACGCGTCCACTGGCGAGTACGTCGACATGGTCAAGGCTGGTATCATCGACCCGGCCAAGGTGACGCGTTCGGCCTTGCAGAATGCCGCTTCGATCGCTGGGTTGTTCCTGACGACCGAAGCCGTCATCGCCGACAAACCAGAGCCGGCGCCAGCCGGACCGCCTGCCGGTGGCGGCATGGACGACATGTACTGATAGACCCTGAAACCAAGGTGCCCCGGGTGTTTACCCGGGGTGCTTTGCTGTGTCCGAAGATTAATATACAGATACATTAATGATGTGCTATCATTTATGTACAGGATGATGAATGCTAACTCAAGAGAACTCATCATCTTGTCGGGAGATTTTGAAAGTCAGATCAGCCGATTCGCTTCACATTCGCCAAGGAGGATGGCAATGACAAGGGATATCCGAAACGAGAGGATGTCAGTCAAGGGCACGAGCCCCGCACTGGCGATTTCGGCATGGCTGAACAACCACCGTCTGGCCAAGCCACTGTTGGCGGGCGGGCTCGCTGTGGGCCTGGTGGCTGGATTGGTGGCAGGCGGACTGACCGCAGACACCTCCGCCCAGGCTGCCCCCGGCAAGCTGGCCACCATTTATGTCAATAGCACAGACTTCGGTGGCCCCGATTCGTCCCCCGGCGACGGTATGTGCGACGCCGGTGGACAACCAGTCGTGCTGAACGGCGAGGAGCGCCCGCGCTGCACGCTGCGGGCCGCCTTGGAAGAGGCCAACGCCCTCTCGGCCACGCTCGGGGCTGCCGACGATCAAAGCGTGCTGGTCACCCTCGACCCGGATTTCGCGGGCGGGACCATCGTGGGCACGGCATCCGCCATCGACGCCATGCAAGCCAGTGGTGCCACCAACCTGGCCACGGGCACGACGTGGTATGTGGTGACGTCACCCATGACCATCGATCTGAAGAACGCGTTGGGCATGGTGTCGAACACCGTCGTTTCTGGCGATGCCGGGTCGACCGGCATCCTGGTCAACGGCCACCATGTGACGATCAAGAACGCCTCGAACATCCTGACGAACAACACGTCCTTCGTCATCGGGGCGAGTAGCAAGCACGTCACCATCGACAGCGGGACGACTTACCAGAAGGCCAACGACCAAGCCATACGGTTCATCGTCGTCAACAACGGCGCCAGTGATTTCACCTTCAGCAACTATCAGGTGGGCGGTCTGCGGAACACCGTGGTCGACGCCGCGGCGCTGATGTTCACCACCGGCAGCCAGCCTGGCGCCACGACCACGAACGTTTTGGTGAAAAACGTGGATTTCACCAGCCCGCAGGTGACCAGCGGCGGCGTCGCATCGACGACTTGCACCGCCAGCAACGGGTCCGGCTGCAGCAACGGCGCCGTCGTGCTGTATCAACTGGCCAATCTGGACGGTTTCGAGATGACGGGTTGCACGCTGCGCAACCTGAAGCCCAACACCACCACCCCAACTCCCATTCCCCACTACATCTTCAGCGCCTACCGGTCGAACACACCGAACACGCTGGGCGCACTGGGCAACATCAACATCCACCACAACACGTTCACGAACAACGTGTCGGCCACCTCTTTCGGCTTCGAAGCGTACATGGTCTGGTTGCCGGACCAGGGCACGCTGACCGGCCAGAACTACATCCACCACAACACTTTCGACAACTCGGGCGTCGGCGGCCAGCCCTACGCCATCGGTTGGTGGGGCGCGCTATCGGGCACCCAGCCGTCGCATCTGACGATCGCCGACAATTACTTCGACGGTTTCACCCGCAGCGGTATCGCCATGGCCAGCAACGGCTTGGTGACGGTGGAGCGCAACACCTTCGGCCCCAAGCACGCCTCGTCGTCGGCAACCTCCGGTGAGTATTCAGCCTATAACAACGTCATGTTCACCAACTACGACGCACCGGGGAGCCCGGGGTCGAACCAGGCGTTGGCCACCTGGTTGCCTGCCACCATCAGTGTGAGTAACTCCTGCGTGGCGACCATTGAGGCTCAGGCTCCTAAAGGTTTGACACCTCCCCCCACACCGGTTCGTCTGGACGTGTTTTGGACGGCCAGCACCAAAGCGGAAAAGTACCTCAGTTCGACAGGACTTGACGTGACCGGCACGAAGTCCATCTCAGTGCAATTGCCTGAAAGCGTCCTGGACGCCAACAAACGGCCGACCGGTTACCTGCGTCTGCAAACCCAGACGAAGGGCGCTAACGGCGAGTACGCGCAGTTGTCATCGTCGCAGTACTCGTATGCGATCCCGATACCGACGACCGCTGCCTGCACACCGCCCAAGGTCACGGCCATCAGTCCAACAGACGGCCCGGTCTCCGGCGGCGGCACGCTGACAGTGACGGGTACCGGCTTTTCTGCCAGCCCGTCCCCAGTTGTCACCTTCCGTTCCGGCGCTACCGAAATGGCTTGCACCAACGTGACTGTGGTCAGCGCCACGAAACTGACCTGCGTGATCCCACCCAGCCCTCGTCCCGGCGGTAGTGCTGGCCCGGTCGACGTTGTCGTCTCACTGTTGGGCAACGCCATCGGAGTGTTCACCGACGGCTACACCTATTGGCTGGACGGCCGTCTCACGGTTGTCAAACGAGGCTGGCTGGACGCTGACGGCTTGACGTACGACCAGATCATCGGCGGGGGAGCCACCGAGGTGGCCAGCGGCGCCGAGTTGCCGGACGGCACCACCGTGTGGTGGACGTACACCGTCACTTATGTCTACACGGACCCGAAGACGGGCCAGCCATCGCACACCGGTGAGCCGGGTGCCACTGGCGTGAAGGTCAAAGACTCGGTGCTGGGGACTGTCTGCAAGGTCGACGTGCTGGTCAACACCCCTGTCGGTTGCGTCGCGCAAGGGGAGGTGAGCTCCCAATGAAGCAACGCCTGACTGCGCGCCGCGGTCTACCGCGCCGCCACTTGTGGCCCATGGCCGTGTTCGCCCTGGTGATCACCTTGCTCACCGGTGGGGCGACGTTCGCCTGGTGGGTGAACGATGCGCCCATTGACGGTGCTGTGGTGACGGCCGGCGACTTCGACATCAGGTTGGGAAAGCTCAACTGGCACAGCCCCACCCAGGGTCTCTCGGGAACGGGGGCTGGCTCGCTGGCCAACTTCAGCTTGGGGGACGACGACGTTCTGGTCATCGAACAGCAGATCACGGGTGATTTCAGCGGCGCCAATCTGCGCGTCGAACTGGGCATCACCTGGTCCGGTGTTCCAAAGGGCGCCGACTGCACGTGGTATGTGGCCGACCGGAACGGGCAGCAGGTGGCCCCTGGCAAGGGTGAGGCCTCGTTGAGCCAAAAACTCAGCCCGTCGGGCATCGTCGCGCACGACGACTGGACGATTGTCGTCACATGCACGCTGCCGTCCGGTACCGGGAGCTATGCCGACCCGTTCGACCCGCCCGCAGTGGGCAGCGTCGACCTGGGTTCCCTGACCATCACGGCGAATCAGGTCAGGGGGTGATCGGCATGGCTGATAACCAGAACTTCCCGACGCGGGCGGCTGACCGGCCCCGTCGGTCACTGGAGGCGGTGCGGGCGTTGCCTGCGCCAAGTCGTCGCCTCAAGTTGACGCCCTGGCTTGTGCTGGGTTTGGCCGGGTTCGTCGGGCTCGGCAGTGGTTCGACGGCCGCGTGGTGGAGCACCGCCGGCAACACCCCCGCCCTCGGATTCGTCCCGTCACTGACCGGCTTCGGCGTCCAGCGCGCTGGCGGTGCCAGTGATGTGGCCACCAGCCGCAATGACAGCGTCGGATTCCAGTTGACAAGCACCGATGCGAAAGCTCTGGTCGCCAGCCCGGATCGCGCCATCGCCATTTCGTTCACCGTGAAGGCGATGACATCGGGCACTGGTGGCATCGACTACAGCATCGCCGTCACCCAGCCGTCCGATGGCACGTTCTGGTCCAAAGCCAGCCTGGACGTCTTCCCGCAGGGTGAGGACGGCTGCACCATCACCGCTGAACCGGGCGATATCGACCGCGATCAGTTGTCGGGTGATTACGTCGGTGTGGCAGCCAATGGCACGCCCCGTCCCGCTGGCACCGTCAGCAGCCAAGACTGGTGCTTGGTGGCTAGCTGGCAGCCCGGTCAGTACGTGAACGAAGCCACCGCGAGCGGCACGGACGATTTCGGAGCCGCGCTGGAGTCGGAGACGGTCGCCTGGCAGGTGTTCATCACCCCTGACCTGACCACCGTGACGCCGGGAGAGGTCACGCTGACACACACCCCTACCAGATTGGGGGTCTGACATGAGTTTCCTACAAAGGTGGGAAAACGGGCCGCAAATGGGTCCGTCAACAAACCTGGGTCAAGCAACCGGCTTGGTCCGTGATCGCATTCAAGGAAAGGAAAATGATATGCGAACAGTAAATCAGAAGCGCCGCAATGCGGTCATCGCTGCTGCCCTGGGTGCTGCCCTGCTGATTGGCGGCGGCACCTATGCCGTCTGGTACGAATCGGTCACGGTCGATGGCGGCAGTGTGACGGCCGGTAACCTGGAAATCAAGGACCCCACATTGGCGACTTATGACGTCTTGGGTTACGACACGACAGAATACGAGTCGATCAAGGTGGGCGATGACATCACATTGCCCATCAGTGGCAAAGAAATCGCCAATCTGGCCAACTGGAGAATCGTGCCCGGTGACACCGTTGCCCTAGTATTCTCGTACGACATCTTGCTGGAAGGCGACAACCTGAAAGCTGATCTCATGATTCAGGCGAAGGACAGCATCACATCGACATTCACAGACGGCAACATAGTGCTGCATTACCAGGTGTTCGATAAAAATGGTGTAGCCATGGGGGAAAAGACCGAGTTCACGACATCGGCCACCTCGGTGCCAATGGCCAGGCTAACTCCAGCAGACAGCGGGGAGATCGTGTTCGTTCTGTTTGCCAAATTCAAAGATGTTGAGGAACGGATCGATGTAGAAGAGGTGTTGAACCTCAGCGCAATTGAAGTCGCGCTGGTTCAGGTGCACTGAGCAGCCAAGTGTCAGGGACCCGCTAGATGCGGGTCCCTGACCAACCAATCGAAGTAAAGGGGTAAGCGATGTCAACCACACAACAGCGCCACTGGCCAAAGACTATCGCGTCTGGCCTGCTGACGCTTGTGCTCGTCGCCGCCATCGTCTTGGCGGCGGCGGTGGTCGTCGTGCCCAGGGTGCTGGGTGGCATGAGCTTGACTGTGCTGAGTGGCAGCATGGAACCCGGCATCAAGCCGGGTGACATCGTCGTGACGCGTGGTGTGGACAAGGCTGCAGCCAGCGATTTGGCGGTTGGCGACGTCATCACCTTTCTGCCCTTCCCCGATGACCCGACCCTGGTGACGCACCGCATCATCGGCAAGGCTGTCGGGGTCGATGGAGTGGTGTTCACCACCAAGGGCGACAACAACAACGCCGCCGATCCCTGGGGTCTTGTTCATGACTATCAGATCCGTGGCAAGGTGATGTATACGGTGCCAAAGCTAGGCTGGGCACGTCAATGGGTGGGCGGAAATGCCGGCTGGGTCGTGGTGGGATCAGCTGTCATGCTCATCGGATTCGGCATCGTCACTTTCGCTGCCACCTTCAGGCGGCCAGTGGATGACGCGCCGGTACCTGCCCGACGAGGAATACCTGGGGGCAGCGATGAAATGGATTGAGTCGATCCCAGCCGTCCTGATCTTGGCCTTGGCTGGCGCAGTCTGGTTAGCGCCGGCACAAGCCGCGCCGACAGAGCATCCAGCTGACATAATCTGGTTGGCCTGGGACGCCCCGTCTAGCGATCTGCACTGGGTGCCAGGCAGTTCGGCGACAGCCATGGGTAGCTTCTTAGGCCCGTCTGTCATCGTGCCGGGCGATCGTTTGGAGCGCACTTTGCTTGTGCGCAACGACGGCCCGTCACAGGCTTGGGCGACGGTGCGGATCACCCATCCCACGCATAGCGCCGCAATCCACGAACTCGAATCGTTGGTGCATCTGACGTGGCAGGTGAATGGTGTGAGCCACGACATGACCTGGCAAGAGCTACTCGAATCCGACGACGCCGCCGTGGCGACGCAGTTCCCGGTTGGGCAAGGTGACAAGTTCGCTGTAAAGGCGGGGCTGTATTTTCCCATTGAAGCCACCGGGGGAAATCAGACCGGAAATGCGTCCCACACCCTCAGCTTTGTGGTCGAGATCAGCTTGTCCGAGTACGGACCGGGTGATCCACCACCTCCCACACCGCCACCGGGACCAGGCACCCAAACCGGTGGTGCCGTCAGCCAATTGGCTGACGTACGCCTGGCGGTGGGCCTAGTGGGCGTCGCCAGCCTGGTTTGGTTGGTCTGGTTGTGGCGGCGGCGGGGTCAGTCGAACATCGGGTGATCGATGCTGATGGTGTCGAAGACGGGTTCCGGCAGGCTTGTTTCCTCGTTCTTCTCGGCGACCGCATCGGAATGCCCGCCGCAGCCGTGATCGACGCTGACGACGCGTCCGTCACTCGGTGAGAACTCGTTAGCACAGACGCCGAACAGATTGCCCATGGCGCCACTCAACCGCACGAAGTAACCACACTCGACGCAATCCTGCGGCGCCAGATGCGTGGTCTGGTTGTGAGGCCCGCCATCGCTGTTGAACCAGCGTCCGGCTGCCAGTTCGCGTCCATACGCGCTGAGCACCCGTTGGCGTCCCAAGCCCAGTTCGGCCACGAGGGCGCGGGTTTGCGACCATTCGGCGGGATCATCATCGGCGGCCATCTCGCCGCCGGTATAACCGGGCTCCAAGCGGGGATCGTCGGGCGGCGTCGGCAGAACCATGCCGGGGAAGACGTCGCCGGCTTGCAGACGGTCACGCCACGGCACCCAGGCTGGTGCCAGCAGTGAGTCGGGGCCGGGGAGCAACACGACGTCCGACACGGTGGCCGTGCGGGCGCGGGGCACCCGCGACATCGTCACAGCCCACCGCCACCCGGCGTAGGCGGGGTGCAGGCAATCGAAGTAGTGCGTCACCACCAGATCGTCTTCAGGCTCACCTGCCACCCAATCGCCGACCCCCCAGTCGTGGGCCTCAGCTTCGGCGGCCTCGCGGGCTTGGTCGACGGCGCCCAGCAGCATCGCGTCGGGCTTCGGTGTGGCCATCACAACTCCAGTTCGTCAGCAACGGCGCGCAGCAGCGACGCCGTCTTGGCGGCAGTCTTCTCGTCGGGATAATGGCCCCGCTTATAGGCGGCGCCGAGGTTGTCAAGCATCTTGATCAAGTCCTCGAACACCGTGGCCAGTTGTTCTGGCTTGCGACGGGCGGCCTTCGATAGGGATGCGGGGGCATCCAATACCGTGACGGGGGGCAGCGCTTGCTCTCCCTTACGTCCCTCCATGACCGCGAACTCAACGCGTTGGCCAGTCTTCAGGGCAGTCACACCGGCAGGCAATGCCGTACTGCGGATATAGACGTCGCCTCCATCGTCTTTGGTGATGAAACCGAAGCCCTTCTCTGCGTCGAAGAAGCGCACTTTGCCGGTGGGCATTCCAACTCCGTCCATGGTAAAACCACCCGGCCATTCCAGGTGCCAACACCAAGCCTAATCAATGGTTCAACCCAAGACCACTTTGGGTCTCTATCACAGGCTCAGGAAAGTGATGAAAATGGTTGAGGTCTTTTCGTCGCGGGTGCGCTCCCAGACGGTGCGGCGGCTATTGCCGCAGAGTCGCACCGTCTTCCCGCTCGGTTCCGTTCCAATATCGGCTCGTCGGAGGCGCCGTGCCTAAGCACGTCGTCCGCCGCGCTGCGATCTTTCCACTTCAACGCCCCGCTCGTGAAAAACCTCAGCCATTTTCTGTGGATGTTAAGGCATCGCTTACTCGACCAGTGATCCGACTAGAATAGTCAGCGTGTGGATGGATGAGGACCATAGGACGGTCGGGCAGCCTCTGGGTTTTGCCCAGCCGATGGCCACTCCGATCGGGGAGTATGACTCGGCTGTGTTGACGGCGACGACTCTCGATCCCGTCACACCACCGTTGTCGTTCCAGGTGGACGGAGACCCCGGTCCTCGGCTCGACCAGGTGGCTCCCGCGCCACCGGAGACCCGCGACCCGATGCAACCGTTCGAGTCGCGTTCCGATGAGCAATTGCCGTCTGAGCAAGTCCGCGACCCCCGTCAGCCAATCGTCACCGAGTCGTTCACCAACCAAGGCCCTGATTTCGCGCCACCCACTGGGCAGCCCGTCGCGAAGTGGGCGCCACCGACGGGCCAGCCCGTCGCGTGGGGCAATCGTCCCCCCAATCAACCGCCTGAGTTTGGTGGAGTTGGAGCCATCGCTCGCCCGGCGGGTTACCCACCCCCGGTGCAAGCGGGCCTGCCACCGGCGCCGTCAGCACCGGTTTGGGGGGCTCCGACCAGGCCGCAGGCGGGTTCCGGCTATCCGGTGCAGGTCCGTACGGCACCCGGTGTGCCCACCGAGGAGGCCCAGATCCGGGCGCGCTATGACAACGCTGCCGACGGGCTGGGCAAGTTCGCCATTGTCATGCTGGCAATACCCTGGCCGGTGCTGCTGATACTGCTGGTCGGCGTTCTGGTGAGCAACGGCTGGGCGGTGTTGTTCCTGTGCTTGGCCTGGGTCATCTGCGGTGCCAACGCCAAAGTGGCGCGCACTTGGCTCAATCGCTGTTTTGTGGGAGCCGCCATCACGTACACCGTTGCGTGGCTCATGGCCACGACGTCCAATAGCTACACGCTGGCCGATATCTATTACAGCCTGGCGCGCTGGTGTTGCGCAGTCCTGATCGTGTTATTGCCGTTGCTGGCCTGGCGCGCGCTGGAGAGACGCCGCTGAGGTTTTGCCGGCACAAAACTGGACACAACCTTTTATATGCCGTTTGACAAGGATATATGTATCTGATGTGCGCGACACGCTTGGTTGTTTACGCCCGCGCCGCGTGTTAGTTACATGGTTGTCATTTATGCGCCGTAGCGTCTAGTGCATGGTCTAGATCATCGCCGCAGCGCCCCCTCAAGGCGAGGTTATGGCATGGTCAAAGGACCACCCATAAATCGCTTGAGAAAGGATAGGAGCAGCAGTGTTCCAAATGACTAAGTACGGCACCAATGCCCGTACCGAAGTTCTAGCCGGCTTGACCATGTTTGCCGCTATGGCCTACATCATCCCAGTCAACGCGTCGATACTGGGCGACAATGGAGCGGGAATACCGAGTGGAGCCGTTATCCTGGCCACTTGTATCGCGGCTGCGGCCGGCACCGCGCTGATGTCGCTGTGGGCCAATCTGCCGTACGGCATGGCCCCCGGTATGGGGCTCAACGCCTTCTTCACGTTCACTGTCGTATTCGCACTGGGGTTCTCGTGGCAGCAGGCGCTGGCCATGGTGTTCCTAAGTGGTGCCGTCGATTTGCTCGTGACGGCCACTGGGGTGCGGAAACATATCATCGCCAGCATCCCTGCCGCCTTGCGCACGGCGATGGGTGTTGGCATCGGGTTGTTCATCGCCTACATCGGCATCAAGGACGCCGGTCTGCTCTCGTTCACCAGCGATCCTGGCCACAATGTCGACGTCGGCGGCGGTACGGTAGTTTCTGACAGTGGAGCTGTTCCCGCACTGGTGCCGCTAAATACGACCGTGCTGATCCTGGCTGTCTGCGCTATCGCTCTGACCGTCATCCTTTACGTCTTCAAGGTCAAGGGTGCCATCCTGATCTCGATCGTGCTGACCACCATTGCTGGTGCTTTCATACCGCCAGTGGCGGATCGTGTGGCCATGGACTGGGGCAGCTACTTCGGCAACCTGGGCGGCTCCTTCGGGCAATTGGGTTCAGTCTTCGGGCAATCGATCACGTCCATCCCCTCCCTGTTCAGCGACCCGAAGAAGATCGTGCTGGTCATCGCGACCATCTTCGCCTTCTCGATGACCGGCTTGTTCGACGAGTTGGGCACCAGCCTGGGCCTTGGCCGTTCCAGTGGTCTGTTCTCCGAGGAGGAGATCGACGACGTCGCCAAGACCAATAGCTTCAAGACGCGCTTCGCCAAGTCTCTGGTGCCGCCGTCGATCGCGACCATGTTCGGCTCGCTGTTCGGCACCTCGAACACCACCACCTACGTCGAGTCATCGACTGGCATCGGCGCAGGTGGCCGCACGGGCATGACATCCCTGGTGACAGCCGGGCTGTTCCTCATCTCGATTGTCATCGAGCCATTAGTACAAGCGGTTCCCGGATATGCGACAGCCCCAGCCTTGATAGTGGTTGGTGTGTTGATGATGTCGCGTATCGGCGACATCGAATGGGGCGATCATAACATGCTCGAGGAGACCATCCCGGCCTTCCTGACGATCATCATCATGCCGTTCGCCTACAGCATCACCACCGGCATCGCCGTTGGCACCATCGTCTACTGCCTGATCAAGCTGTGCCGCGGCAAGATCAAGCAGATCCACCCGGTGCTGGCCATCGTGGCACTGCTCTTCGTGGCATACTTCGTCAACACGGCGCTCAACGGGTAACCGCGACGTCCTCAAGGGAAAGTGCCGGGCAACCCCCGGCACTTTTCTTTTTGACAATGACCAGTCGGCTGTGTAGCTTCGTCATTGTCCCCATGGGCCGGGCACCAGTTGGTGATCGTAATGACGCAGGAAGGAGCCGACGAGATGAGACACGCTGCGAAGGCTTGTCTTGTGATCGTTTGCGCTTTCTTCGTTATCAGCTGTGCCCCGGCGTCCGCCCCGTCGTCAACCACGCCACCCGCGCCAACCGTGCTGCCCAGCCAGATCGTGGTTCAGCTGACTGCGGCCGTCGGGCCAAGCAGCGATCCAACCAGCAGTACGCCCACTGGCGGATGGTCGATAGTGCCGATGCAACTGCCGTCCAACAGCCCGCCTCTGGTGCTGATGAGGGACAACGGTGCCGGCATGGTCAAATTCGGCATGACGCCGGACCAGGTGCACCAGCGTTGCACCCAGTTCAGCTGGGATTGCTGGCCCGACACCGGCTTGGACCAAGACGGTTTCATCAACGTCGGCAGCACGTCATTCAACTTCGTCAGCCAGAAGCTCACGGGCCTTTTGGTGACCGACGGCATGTTCGTCACCCAGCAGGGTTTCAAAGTGGGCGACTCGCTTGCCGTGTTGACACAGGCCTACGGCAGCGACTACCAAAAGGCCCTCCAGGGCGACCAGAACAGCTACACCTACACGTTGTCGGGCGGGTTCCTGTTGACGGCTTGGTACGTCGTCGGCAAGGACAAGGCCAACTCGTGGACGATGTCCGTGCCAGACACCTGATAGTGCCGGCGGTGGCGTAAGGTAATCGGTCATGAGTTTTCCGTCAGATTTCACATGGGGGACGGCCACGGCGTCCTACCAAGTAGAGGGTGCGGTGTCCGAGGACGGGCGCACGCCGTCCATCTGGGACACCTACGCGCACACCCCAGGCTGCATCATCGACGGCTCCACTGGCGACATGGCCTGTGACCAGTACCACCGGTATCCAGACGACATCGCCCTGATGAAGGAGTTGGGGGTGGGCGCCTACCGGTTCTCGGTGGCCTGGCCGAGGATCGTGCCGTCGCCAAGCGGCGTCGTCAACCAGCGCGGGCTCGACCACTATTCGCGGCTGGTCGACAGCCTGCTCGAGGCGGGTATCGCGCCAGTGCTGACGCTGTACCACTGGGACTTGCCGCAGTACTTGCAGGACGACGGTGGCTGGCCCAACCGCGACACCGCCTTCCGCTACGCGGACTACGCGGCGGCCGTCGCCAAGACCCTCGGCGACCGCGTGAGCTTGTGGACGACGCTGAATGAACCCTGGTGCACGGCCTTTCTCGGCTATGCCGGTGGCGAACACGCTCCGGGTATCAGCGACCACCCGGCGGCGCTGGCGGCCGCCCACCACCTGAACCTGGCCCACGGCCTTGGTGCGCAGGCGATTCGCTCCATCGTGCCGTCAGCTAAGTTGTCGGTCACGCTGAACCTGCACGTCGTGCGCCCGGCCAGTGACGCGCCGGAGGATGCCGAGGCAGCCGTGCGCATCCGGCGGGTGGGCAACGATATCTGGCTGTTGCCCATGCTTGAGGGACGATACGACGAGCAACTGTTCGCCGACACCGCGCACGTGACGGATTGGGGTTTCGTCCGTCCCGGCGATCTGGACCAGATCCATCAACCGCTGGGAGCGTTGGGCGTCAACTATTACTCGACGAGTTACGCCCGTCAGAAACCTCCGTCATCGTCTCAATCTGGGCACTGGACGGGCGACTGGCCTGGGTGCGAGGCCGTCGAGTTCCTGCCGCCGCGTCCGCCCCTGACCACCATGGGGTGGAGCCAGGAGCCGGCCGGCCTGACAGACATCCTGCTTGAGATGACCAGGCGCTACCCGGGGCTCGAGCTGATGGTCACTGAGAACGGGGCCGCTTTCGAGGATGTCGTCACCCCGGACGGTTTGGTGCACGATCCGCTGCGGGTCGCCTACCTGCACGACCACATCGGGGCAGTGTCGGACGCCATCGAGGCCGGTGCGCCGGTGACCGCGTATTACTTGTGGTCGTTGCTCGACAACTTCGAGTGGGCGCTCGGCTATACGCAGCGCTTCGGCATCTTCCGCGTCGATTTCGAGACGCAGGAGCGCATTTGGAAAGACTCGGCCCGCTGGTACCAGCAGGTGATCGCGTCAAACCAATTGCCAAACTGAAAGGGTTAACCATGACGTCGCGAATTGATCCAGTCCGGTACGTGGTGGTGGGGACGGGCTGGCGGGCCCAGTTCTTCTTCCGTCTGGCGCGGGCCTTCCCTGATCGGCTGCGCCTGGCCGGTGTTGTGTCGCGCGATTCGGCCCGGGCGGCTGAGGTGGCCGAGTGCTGGGGGACGGTCGGCGTCACCACATTGGATGAAGCGCTGGAGGCATGCCCGGCCGACTTCGTCATCGCAGCGGTGCCGTGGCCGCAAACTCCCGGTTTGATCCGCCAGTTGGTGGAAGCCGGGCGGCCCGTGTTGGCCGAGACCCCGCCAGCCCCCGATTTGGACGCGCTGCACGAGTTGTGGGACGACGTCGGGGCGTCCAGCCTCGTCCAGGTCGCGGAGCAGTACCCCCGGTACCCGGATGTCGCGGCGGCCCGCGCTGTCATCGAGGCCGGGCTGATCGGGGAGGTGGACGACGTCCACGTGGCGTCCACCCACATGTATCACGCCATGGCCATCATGCGGAACCTGTTGGGGGTGGGGTTGACTGACGCGACGGTGACGGCCACTGTGTCGCAGCACCGGCTGGTTGATCCGCTGACCCCGGATGGCTGGACGGACGACGAGACACCCCAGGAAGTATCGCTGATGCGGGCGCACATCGGATTCCCCGGCGGGCAGACGGGCCTTTACGAGTTCTGGGACAACCAGTGGTGGAACCCGGTGCGGCAGGACCGTCTGGCCGTGCGCGGCTCGAAGGGCGAGATTGTGGACGGCCGGGTCAGCTTCATGGACGGTCCGCGGACGGTGGTGGACGTCCCCCTGGTGCGTCGTCACACCGGTGCCGGGTTGAACCTGGAGGGACAGGACCTGGACCACATCAGTCTGGGCGCCGATGTCGTCTACAGAAATCAATGGCCCGATGGACGGTTGTCGGACGACGAGATCGCCACGGCGGGGTTGCTAGAGAGCACTGGGCTGTGGGCCAGGGGAGAGCAGCCGCCGCCCTACCCGCTGGAGCAGGGCGCCCACGACTGGGCCCTGGCGTTGGCCTGTGATCGATCGGCTGAGCAGGGTCAGACGGTGCAGTTGGGCGTCCAGCCCTGGATGTAGGCGTGGACCTCTCGACAGAGCAGGGTCAGATGGTGCGGCTGGGCGTCCGGCACTGGATGTGGGCGTGGCGGGGCTTGGGCGTTGGTCTTTGACTTCTGGGTAGAGCAGGGTCAGATGGAGCGGCTGGGAGCCCGATCTTGGATATCGGTGGTCGCCTCCAAGGTCGTCGTCTTGAACCACTCTGGAAGGTGGCCGCGCCGCTGCGACAGGAGTAGCCGCAAACCGTGGCTTGGCTGGGGCTACGTGACGACATGCGTCTACTTGTGTCGGGTATTCGGGCTCCAGGGGCTTCATGACCCATCGCATACCGTCGCCAAGCTTGATTACTCCCACGGTTTGCGATGGGTCGTGTCATCTTTGGATTGATGATAGACGCAACGAACGGGCTCGTGTCGTCACACAAGCTGACTTGCAGACGTCACAGGTGTCAGTGCCGCGTGAGATGTTGACGATTGTCCAACTTTGGGCGGCTGACCATGATAGGTGGGGCGACAATCAGGAAACTTGTAGGGGACGGTGTTGCTCATCAGCAAGAGGTATGCGCCGCACAGATGGATCTTGTGTCCTTGATGTTGGTGTGTCCCCCATTGGCAGGAGGTATGCGCTCTTGTTGCGTGTTGTCCACAGATTCTGTTAGGGCTCTGGTTGGCAGTCATTCCGCCAGGCATAGTAGGGGCATGGAATCACTGGAACTCGCGCACGATGGACGTGTCACATGTCGCAACTACCACAGGCTCGGTTATGCGAGACTGGCCAGAGGTGCGTACGGTCTCATGCATTTTGGTAGCGATGATATGTGGGTCATGCGTCGGGCCAAGTTCTTGGACATGTCAAAGCTGTCATGATGCTGTACCCACAGGCTGTGTTGTACGGTGTGACGGCTTTGCAGGTGCTCGGGGTGGCGCTGCCGCAGCGTCTGCAGGACTGGGACAATTGTCACATCCTAGTGCCCAGAGAACAGTATCGCCCGGCTCGCGAAGGCGTCATCGTCCATCAAGGGTCTCAGCTACCTGATGTCTGGCGCACGAAAGACGGGGCGCGACTTCTGAATCCGGTGGATCATTGGGTGCAGTTGCATGGCGCGTCCGACGACGAGATGGTTGAGGTCGCGGACGGGTTGGTACGGCGTCAGCACCCACTGTTGAGACTCGAGGAATTCAAGAAGCATTTATCGGGCTTGGACGGTGTCGCAGGTGTCAAGCAGGCCCGTCGCGTCGTCAGTCAAGTGAGAGCAGGGACAGACTCACTGTTCGAGACGCGGGTTCGGCTGATTCTGGTGCATGGCGGTTTGCCTTGTCCTCAGGTGAATCCTGCGGTGCATTGCCGGTCGGTCGCGTGGCCCTATCACCCGGACATGGCCTACATGGATGAGTTGGTGGCCGTCGAGTATGACGGTGCTGTGCATGTCGGCAACACCGACGAGATGGAGCGCGACGCGCAGCGGCGCCGTGACTTGACCGACGAAGGATGGTTGATCATCACAGTCACCAAGAAGCAGTTGCGCCAACCTGCACAGTTGGTGAGATCCGTCGAAACTGCCCTGATTTTTCGACGGGCAACCATGGCGGCGGCTCGGTGACAGCGACAGTGCTTCACGACTAGGCCCAAAGTCAGGTGTGATTATGGCCGTGGTATGGACAATCGCCTCGAAATGGCATACACATCTGCAATAGCTGGTCAGTTGCGATCACGGGATGATGTGACCCGCAGCCTCGAACAGCTCGTACCAGTCGGGACGGGTGAGGGTCAGGTCGGCGCCCTGGGCCATCTCGTGCAGACGGGCCATGTTCGTGGTGCCCGTCACCACCTGCATCTGAGCCGGATGGCGCGTCAACCAAGCGGTGGCGATGGCAGTGGGTGTGACGTGGTAGTCGGCGGCCAAGTGCTCGAGTGCGGCATTCAGCTCGGGCTGATCCGGGTTGCCGACGAACGTGCCCGTCCAGTCGGGGTTCTGGAACGGCGACCAGGCCTGCAGCGTCACCCCATGCAGGCGGCAGTAGTCGACCATGCCGCCGTCGCGGTTGACCGCCTGGTCGGTCCACGACATGTTGGCGGCGACTCCCTGGGCGATAGCGGGGCAGTGCGTCAGCGAGATTTGGATCTGATTGGCCACCAGGGGCTGACGGACGGACCGCTTGAGCAACTCGATCTGGGCCGGCGTGTGATTGGAGACGCCGAAGTGATGCACCTTGCCCATGGCCTGCAACTCGTCGAAGGCGCGGGCGACCTCGTCCGGCTCCATCAACGCGTCGGGACGGTGTAGCAGCAGGATGTCGATGTACTCGGTCTGCAGGGCCTTCAAAGAACCGTCCACAGCCTCAATGATGTGGTCGTGGCTGAAGTCGAAGCTGGTCACGCGGTCGTCAATCACGATGCCGCACTTGGTTTGAATGATCATCGACTCGCGCTGGGACGGCGCCAGCTTGAGCGCCTTGCCGAAGCGAGCCTCGCAGTGGTGCGTGCTGTCGCCATAGATGTCGGCGTGGTCGAAGAAGTAGATGCCGTCGGACATCGCCGCGCTGACCAGCTTGCGGATGTCTTGGTCGCTCATGTCTCCGATCCGCATCATGCCGGCGACGATTGCGGGGACGGTGATGTCGGTGCCCGGCATCTGGAAGGTTTTCATCGGGGTGCTCCTTTGCTTGATTGTTCTATTGTTCAGTGACGACTGGCAACCTGGTTGCCACCTGCGCGCCGTGCATCGAGTAGCTGGCGACGTCCGTGAAGCCCAGGCCCTCCATGATGTCGCGGGCGCGGCCGCCCCGTCGTCCCCCCATGCAGTAGGTGACGTACGAATCGGCCCGGTTCAGCAGGGTGAGACGGTCGTGGAAACCCGGATCGCGGATGTCGAGGTTGACGGCGCCCAAGAGGTGCCCGGCGTCGTACTCGGCGGGCGTCCGGACGTCCAGAACCACAAGTGCCATGGCACAATCCTATTGCAGTTTGGCAGCTCACAGACCCAGCCACTCGCGCCAGCGCGGCAACTCGGCCTCGGCTTGGGCCAGGCCCATGTCGTAGGTGGCCTGCAGCTTGACGACGTCCGTCGTGTTCGAGCTCGATGGGGGACGGCTCTTCGGCGCGTACACCAGCGCCTGCCCGGCCCGCTCCAATCCGAAGATAAGCTGGCGCATGTCGTTGTAAACCGTCGGGCGGTCGATGAGGGCGTCCCGGACGGCCGGGTGATTGCGCCACCACGCCTTGAAGACCGGCGCCGGCGCCTCCGCCCGTTTGACGTAGCTGCGCTCGCGGGTGAGGACGATGAAGAAGCGCTTGTAGCCTGCCGTCATGGCCGCGTCGAGGGGGATGCCGCCACTGGGCCCCAGCGCCCCGTCCAGGTA
>Ga0123357_10001379_pt1 | contig 25721 bp, 12 predicted proteins | sample TergutEmb28metaG_FD_89873 | JGI IMG/M metagenome (GOLD analysis project Ga0123357, IMG submission 89873) | Embiratermes neotenicus P4 segment gut microbial communities from Petit-Saut dam, French Guiana - Emb289 P4 | ecosystem: Host-associated > Arthropoda: Insects > Digestive system > Gut ...
ATACTCCCTGAGAATGGTCTATGTTGACCGAAACATGTTGGAGATTTTAACAGTAATATAATATCTTTTAGTGTATTTTAATAATAAAACATTGTGCAATAAGCTTGATATTCAAAATAATATTTAATATTGCACGGTATAATAATGAAATTTAACCCTATACTCTTTTTGCAATCTGACGAGATGGGGAGATATGTGTTTATTTATAACCACATATCTGCACTAACTTCTAAAAACCTTCTGTGCATTGCCCGTAGTAAAATAGTGCATAGCCATGTGAACCCATGAGAGACAAAATGGCCCAAGTCATCCTTTTTCAATCGGAGAAGGTGCAAAGCTGTGTCTTTCTGTCTCCCTAGGGTACAGAATTATCAGTGACCTACCTTGATATATACTGCACTCAGAGGGGTAAATTATTACATGTAATTTAAAACATTTAGCCTCCTAATATTTCTCATGTTATTGCCTGATTGAATACAATCACTCATCTACTTGTATCACTTTGCCTTCCAACAGCTCACATGTGGCTTTTTACAGACCACATTACTTTTTCTTTATTAGATTTTAATAGAACAGTATTTGTTCCAATATTTATTACGTTAAGTGTGTGTGGTGATTATTAACTTCCGTGCAATTTCTGTTCACTGTAGGACTCAATATGAAGCGAGAGAATTAAACTTAATTTCAGGAAATAGTTACTGAACAGCCAAAGTTGTTGTAATATATTTAAATGTGTTTAATTAAAACTCTTTGTCAAAGTACGGCTTACTTACTCAGTACATTTTTGTGTGTGTGTGTGTGTGAGTGTGAACGCTGTGCAATGGATTTTTCGAAATGATTTTGCCACCAAATAATTACTACAGCCGTAAAAATGTTTGTCCCTCAATCGGTTAGTGTAGAATATAGCTCCTATTTTCACTGTTCATTAAATTCAATATGGAAAATTTTGGAATTTATTCCTGGTATTGTAAAACATATTTCATTGTATGTTCAAACTTTTGTGTTCGCAAATAACGTAATATTTTGTTTACATGGTCCTCTCTCTCTCTCTCTCTCTCTCTCTCTCTCTCTCTCTCTCTTCTATTTTACGTAGCCTAATTTGTACTTGGCGATATTATGGAGTGCAGTTTCCAAAACTTGACCAGACCATTCTGAACAGCTGGGTCAAGGGATGTGACGGTGAATGTAAAAATATACGTTAGTGGAATCAGATGAAAATATTAACTTTAGAATTTAAACATGAATATAAATACCCGTATAATTTCAGGATTACAGTGAGACCGCTTGTCTATTATTCCTCGTGATTATCATCAAGCGCAGCATAATTGGGTTTTTTATTGTAAATTATCATGAAAATAAATTAGATAAGATCGCATGTTGGTAAATCTAATAGTAGGTAAACAGGAATAACACGCCTAATCATTTAAATAATATTTAAATTTAAGTTCCTACATCACTCAAAACACTACGTCCTTACTGCAGACAGAGCTTCATAATGCTATTTATTACCATGATCTTAACAAGACAAGAAATATATGTTTAAAGCAACACTGATGTGCGTTCGCGCAACCATTGTTGCAGTGGGAAAGCAACAGTTCTGCGTATTCTGAGTGTGTGTTTGTAGCCTTAGGTATCCAGCATTCAAAGCGCAAGCGCCATACTGTCATCTGTGTCCGGCTGTAAATATTTTCCCGTTGTATCTCATAAACGGGTGGATTTTCGAGAAAACAATATTGAATCTAAAACGTGTGTTTTGATATTATCTACAGCGTTTGCATGAAGCATTTCTCATTCTGAGAAGAACTGAGCGAAATATGATCAGAAATGTATGTTGACCTGCATGTAAAGTAAACGTTATACTTGTCACATGTTATTGAAACTTGAACTGTCTCTACAGATTTTCGAAAAATACTCATGAAAATCCGATCAGTGGGATTCAAGATGCTGCATGCGGGCGGACGGACAGACGGACAGACAGACTTGACGAAGCTAATATTTGCTTTTCTCAATTTTGCGAGAACACCTAAAACGCATCGATAGTCTATTGCGAAACGCAGCTAGATCTTACGCTCACCACTGCGTTTTACCACATTACGTCACTGTGGTTAGTGAGTACTCAAGGCTGCATAATCATTATAAGTTTTGTATTTTTCCTCAAAGTCTGTCTACGTACTTACAACAAAGATCTGTTGTTTCCCTCAACAGTATTAACTAGTTATTCTATAAGATGAATTACATTGTGTTTACTGTGATGCAAGAGAAGAATATTTAATAGACTCCACAATGTCACGTAAATGGCTAAATTATAATAGACAAAATAATCTCAGAAAAGAATGTGTTCTTTCTTATGTATTAGGGACTTAAATAAAAACAAGGAGATATTATGGAATTGCATTATGAAATAGATAGATGAGTGATCAACGCAATTTCAGCGACAAAATCTATTATCCAGTATTCAGATTGATTTTGCTGAGAAAGTCTTTAAAAAAAATATCTGCCATGACTTTAATGAGCCTACTAGAATGAGGGCTGTGGAGCAGAAAGAAAGGAATTGCACCTTCAGCTGTAGAGCAAGCAAAGTCTCCAATCAACAAGGACTTGGGGCTGTGCTCCCGGAAACAGAGCATCTTCAGTATCTGCCTGAAGCCTTTCCCATCCCATCCGTCCGTCTGTCTGTAAGACTTCACTTAATTAACTGTCACTCAGAAATAGTACTGACAGACTCCGCTCTGCTGGCGTCGCGATGCAGTAGACACTTAATGCTCACCAGGCCAAGAAACAAATGGCGTATGTGCTTTAGTAGTGTCATTGCAATATATATGACACTTTCGTGGCATCATGGTACGCTTCATTCAACTCTGTATCTCCTATGTCAATAACGAACATAATTGAGTAGGGTCTTATGGAGAAAGTGATTAATTTTCTCATTTACTACGGAAATCGTTTGCATTTTATAGACTTAGAATGTTCTAACGCCTTGATCTTATGGGTCCGTTAATGGTTCTTATCCTGAGCCCGAAGGATCCAGCCCACAAATTTCCATTCTGCTTCCTTGATATATACAAGGTAGATTAATATTATCCTCCTCTCTACAATTAAATCTTGGAAATAATTTTTGACCTGCAGGTTTTTCGTCGAAACTATGTACGTATTCCTCCTTTATCCCACGTGCTCTGTTACGTTACCTGACAGTAGCTATAGACAAACATATATTCTAATAAATGGCGCCTTTCGTCGACACATTCTTCGAAACAACGTTTGCGTCTATCATAGAGGTAGTCGAAAATAGAGTGGCAAGATATTAAACAAAAAATGTATCGAGAATACAATTTTATTTCATGTACGACGTCTTTACTGAGAAAAACTTGTTGCATGAAATGGCAACTGAATTGAATAGAGCCTTTTAATCTTTTATTTTAACCTTTTATACTTGACACGTTCTCTGCCTTATATAAGGAATCAGCCCGTACCGCGCTGTAGACACTTTCCACCATGTTCATAAAAGCCAGTAAGTTAATGACGTATAAAGCGAAGATCGCTGTCTGTTTTGAAATCCTTACAAAACACTCAACTCAAAGCGAGCACCATGTAGAATTTTTGAATGTTAAACCTGGTGGCATGTAAAGAAACTGCTAAGCTTAAAAAGGTTAATAGAGTACACACTTCTTGTGATCCACATGTATAGTGAGATAACTATGATTGTCATCTTATCGACGACTCGAGGATGCTTTTCAATGACATTTGTTGCCTGCAGCGTCTAATCATATTCGTAATTGCTAAAATCGCTGGTATTTTTTTCCATATCAACTTACAACTACCCTACATAAGGCCGAAATAGAGAGCATTTCGTCATTTTATGTTTCCAGTTGAAAAATACTTTTTAACCTATGTAATATCAGATTGACCAGCTTACACGCCATGTATACTTACAGAGTTGGCGCCTATCTGCACCATAAGGCATGCAAATTTCGTACATAATTCATCCAGAAAATGTAGGTCATATTAAGGCCTAGAACAGAGTAAAATCAACATCAATATTTATGTCTTCTACTCACATAAACGTGGTGACCAATATTAGTTACAGATGCACAATCTCACCCTAAAAATCGAACACGTGGCTTTTTGAGTTCATCGTGCAGTTCGGGTCAACTCGTTTCCATTTGTGGGTCATTTGAGTGATTCCGATGAAATGTGGTGTAAATATTAGGCCATATGAGGGCATCTCAGCGCCTTGATGATAATATTATGAAATTAGTATTTACAGCACGGAGGCAAATTAGTTTTATATCGGGAAATTGTTTGTGGTTTTAGCCATTAAAATCAATTCTTAGGGTGTAGGAGTACTTTGCAGAATGTGAACTAATATGGGATTTTGGTGTGATAAAATAAATGGAATATAGGAGCCTGGTTGCAATAAGAAATTTAGTTTGGAAATAGATAATAAGCAAGGATAAATTTTGTTTATATAATATCTTTATAAGACAAGGTGTTAAAATATGGTAACGGTGCCAGTCCTTGAACTTATATCGGATAAACACCGGGTGACTCTAAAGTAAAGATTTGAATACTTAATTATGCGTGACAACTTGGTGTATCTCATTGTTTCTGAGTGTGACAGTTATGACTATATGCGCTTAATGCAATATACAGTACCATCTGATTTTGATCTTCGCTTTCGTGCTTGGCTTGACGACTGTAGAACTGGTAGGTGGATTGGGCGTTGAGGACAGACTAATTTCTGCGAAATTTCAGTCTTTGTCCATGTGATCTCGTGTTGTGGGTTTGGGCATAAGGGGACGTCTGCCGATGAAAATCAAGACATTGAAAGCACTGAAACAAAAATTACATATTCTCTACTGCAGACGTCTTGACTTCCTACGGAAGGAAGTTGAGTGTCAGTTCCCTAGCTTGACAAGCGCGTGCAAAATGCTGTGGCCCAGGTCGAAATCTGAGAAAGAGTAAAGTGAATCTTTAAACTGATTCCGTAGTTCATTCTGTTTAGGTGATACCTTACTGGAGATATATGACATATTTCTTTCCAGTCACGCTGCCAGACATATATGTGATAATCCTTCGCAAGGAGACACAAAAACCAGAGTCGTGGACAATGAAACAGATATGTATAACAAAAAATCTTTAGGAAATTAGGCTAAATAATTACTCATACTTTCATCTTTAATCCTTTTATCTAATATTATCTTGTTCTTCATCCCATTTATTTTACAGTTCTACGTAGATCATACTTAAGGAATTCTGCAACATGCTTATATATTACTTTTAACCTAATTGTTTTATTTTTGGAATAATACTGTTATAATTCATAATGCTGTAAGAAGGCATAAAGAAATGCCTCTAATAGGAACTTTTATTTCATCAGCGGTTCGTGACAGTACCTTGAAACTGATGCTACAAGTGTTCCTATTGTTCCAAGTCCTAATAATCAAATAGCATGGAATATTGGAAGAAAATTGGCACGATAAGACCCAAGTTCTGAGAGAAAACTTGCTCCTGTGTCACTTTTTCTACCACAAATCGTATTCATTCTGTTCTCGGTAGCAGTTACTATTACTTTCACACCCAACACGACTGTAACGAATTTGTGACGTGGCATTTGTTAAACGGATAATTTAATGCGACGGAACGGAATTCTTCTTTTGAAACTAAAAGAGAGTAAATTCCGTGTTGTATTTATGAAACTCAGACTTTCGTTACTGTGCTCTGAAGTAGCACTGATATAGGGACCTGCTCCTAGACAGTTCCCTGCCACATATACTCCAGTTTGTACACCCCCACCCTACGTATATTGATTGCCCTGATTCGATCAGTAAGGTAGGTGAGACTTCTTAAGTTTTACGGGTGGGTTTCATCGAATCGGATACAGTCCTCACTGATATTTGTTGGACCGTGCATCATTGTGATAACTGAAGACTAAAATACCAAGCAGATGCCACTTGTTATTTTATTGTACTTCTTATAGGCCCAACATATTTCGGACACTACTATGCCAATCATCAGGAGCTCGCGACTATGAAGTTGATTACCATGGAGTAGTGTCCGGGCAGCAGTACGGACACTACTCCAACCTACTCGCACCTAACCTCCAACCTACAGCAAACCAAGAACTAAACGACCAATGTGGTAATCAACATCATAGTCTCGAGCTCCTGATGATGGGCATGGTAGTGCCCGAAACATTTTGGGCCTATAAGAAGTACAATAAAATAATAAGTGGCATCTATTTGGTTTTTTATTCTACAGTCCTCACTATTTATTTATTTATTTATTTATATCAGAAGTAAAAAGTCTGCACTTGTCCAGATAATCAACTACCAATTGTTCGACTTCCCACTTCCACTCGAACTCAAATCTCATATTCTACCAGAAGCCAACAGTCACTTCTCTCTAGACCTATTAATAGTTGTTCTAGATGACCTCACTATAAGCAACCTCGCTTACGTAGCTTTCTTACTTGACTGCCAACGTCCAACCCTCGTGGTTAGTAGGAAAATTTCCTTTTTAAGTTTTTTTTCGTCGTGGTTTGAAGGTTTGCTTGTGTTTGCTTCAATGTGTGTTACTTTATGAATACTTCTTGTTTCTCACGCCTTTCAGGGATCAACTACATAGATTTTATTGCTCCTGTCGGATGTTTTCAGGGTTTCCGACTCCAAGATCTCCCTGTCACTAAAAGCTACTGGAATGGACTTTTTCAGTTAAATTTATGACAATGGCTTCGAACCGTCCGTAAATTAGGGCTAGCAATAGTTACACTTTATTAACAAATGTACCAAAAATGTTCGGCTACAAGGTTTATGGCAATTTTTTGTCCACCCAGGTGACCGAAGTTTTCGCTTTGCCTATGTAATTGATTGCTGCTTTTTAAATGTTACATGTCCGTGAATCGAGCAATTAGATGTGATACCAACACCAACAAATGCACAATTAGATGTGATACCAACACCAACAAATGCACAATTAGATGTGATACCAACACCTACAAATGTACAATTAGATGTGATACCAACACCAACAAATGCACAATTAGATGTGATACCAACACCAACAAATGCACAATTAGATGTAATACCAACACCTACAAATGTACAATTAGATGTGATACTAACACCAACAAATGCACAATTAGATGTGATACCAACACCAACAAATGAACAATTAGATGTGATACCAACACCAACAAATGCACAATTAGATGTGATACCAACACCAACAAATGCACAAAAATGTAAGAAACTATATTGTCCACCTCGTAAAACTCCGAATGTTTCGGCCACTCATGTAGCCATCTTTAGTGAGGTGGATTTTAAAGGACAGTTGTCATTTGTAATGTTACCTCCCTGAAGATGGCCACATTTGAGGCCGAAACATGTGAGGCGTGTACAGTGTGTTATATATTTTTTAGGTTTTGCTGACCGTGCATCTCAGTATAATCCTAGTAACCGATCAACTTAATGCACAAATTCTTGTTTTATAATAAGTTTATTATATTTCTCTACATGTTTCGAGCACAATAATGCTCGAAACGTGTAGAGGAATATAATAGAATTTGTGCATTAAGTTGGTCAGTTACTAAGATTAGTGTGTTATATACTTTCATACACTTATTTGCATTTGTTAGTTTAGTATCGTATGTGCTGCATGTTTCTTCAGGGTAGAATAATTTACATCTTCTCTTGGAGATGAAGATATCATCAACAAGTCTGCAAGGCGTCTTCTCCTAGAATAGAGTACCTTAATACTTCTCGCGTGGCAAACCCAAATTTCAAGACACTTTGTATTTCAATATTAAGCTATGGTGTGCCACCTTTAGTATGAATTAATCATCTTGTTCTGGAACGTAGGCTGATTTAAATACAAACTGTACTGAAATCAAGAACACTGTGGCTTTGTCGCATACCTCCACGCTGCAAAAGCGCCTGCAAGAGAGAGCTTCTACTCGTAGAGCGACGTCAATATCACGTCTTTGCTCTCCCGACTGCTACGTAGAGCATTATTTCAGAGCAGTAACACTCCAGTCGAGAGCAATGTGTATGCAAATAGTTGATAACGTCACACCACGTAACCCAATTCCCTAAAAGTGTACTGATCCTGCCGCAGAATAGTTTCTACAAAATCTCTACCCACAAAATTGGCCACATTGGCTGACATAGCTGTTGTATACGTCATGACAAGCAATAAAGCTATTCCAATTTCTGTCCTTTTGTAATAAAAAGTCCTTCCGTAAAGTGAGTAAGATACAACCTGAATGACTGAAGAGTCTGTGTTTGATTCCCGACCGAGATAGAGGTTTATCACTTCTCCAGAGCGTCCAGACTAACGCTGGACCGCACAGATTACTGTCCATTGGTCACCGGGCTCTGTTCGAAGTGTTAAAGTGACCGGTGCGTGAAAGTGGCGAGCTCCAGCTTGTGTAGAAATAAACCTGCCTTCCCGGACATGTTTGTATGGAGCCCTACGTAATTAAGCAAAGGAAAAAAACTTTAACTTTTAACACATTATTAACAGAATTGTATGAAAGCAAATTTCTGAAACCTTTTAATATTCACTGTGATTTGTGCTCGAAAATCCCACTTCTACTTGTGGAGGTAGGCGCAGTCACATATTGCTTGTCGTCCCCAATTTTTCGTGGTGTAAGTGCCGTAGTGTTGTAAGGCAAAGTGGCGTCACTCCTCCCTTACTGTGAAAGTCTGCAAGTAAATTTGTGCCAAGCTGTCGGGGACATTATGCAAAGTGTATTCTATGTGGGGTGTCTGCGGTTGGTTACTCTTGGTCCTCTCCGTGTTACCTCTCATCTTATTCTCGCTGTTTGCATCTTAAAAGAGAATATCTTCTCAACTGTTTCTTTTTGTCATCACCATGGGAATATCAGGCAAAATAAGAGTAAAACTTTAGCGTCGTTTTAACAATGTCGGCCTCTATATTCCACTTTCAAATTTAAGACATACTCGATGGGATAATAAAAGATAATTACAATTAAAACTTAATTAACTTATATATTTATTAACCCGCTCATTTATAAAAAGTCCGCATTGAATGGTTCAACCCCGTATCGTAGCAAATACGCGATAGTCTACAGTTAGAGTTTCTACGAGCCTGAGAGAAATAACTGTTTCCCCGTGTGAGAAAACAGCTCCAAACTGAGTTTTCCCCGAACAGTGGTTTTTAACCATGTTTCAGTAAAACACCAGTTTAGGTTTAAAGCTGGTTTGAGTTTTATTAGCCGATCACAGTGGCTGCCCCGTCTGAGTCGTGGATTTTCTGCCGCTCGCTCTTTGGAATTACGGGTTCGAAACCCGCCGGGATCATGGATATCTTTCTCTTGTGTCTGTTGTAACTTGTCAGGTACAGGTTTCTACGACAGGCTGATCACTCTTCCAGAGGAGACCTGTAGAATGTGGTGGGTCTGAGTGTGATCGTGATGCTTCGACGGTGAGGAGGCCTTAACACACTAGTGGCTGTGGAGTCACGGAAAAAATGGGGTTTAATAGAATGTGTTATCAAATGATAAGGAACTACCTCGAAGCCAAACACGTAAAAGAAAGATTTAAAAAATTTCTGAATGTTCTTTCAAGAAAAACAAATCTTCTACTTTTAATTTTCTTTTGATATTTTGTTTTGTAAGCACAGAACGTGACGGACGGGTGGACGGGCGAAAGAGCATTTTGATTTGTGTGTATGTGTATGTATGCGTTGTAGTTAGTTAATAAATGCCTCACTAGCTAAATCTCCGGCGTCGTGCGTAACTCTTAAGTAAAAAAAAATTCTTGGCCGGTGTGGAAATACTATCACGGAGGGACTGCTTATAATCCTAACACTGTGCCAGAATAGTCGACATATTGCGGGATGCCTTATGAACACAATATAGCAGTTTATATTCCTTGTCCACGCTTTAAAGTATGTTGTTTGTTACTTAGCCTATGTGATAAACCAGTAGTTGCACTTTCGTAAATATGTTCAGTCACATACTTTTGGTTTGCAACAACATGTTTCCGTCACTTCTGTGACCATCGTCAGGCTATCTCATATGAAAAGGTGTCTCAAAAGATCCCTGCTACTGTGCACAACTTTGTTTACCCAACACATCCGCCAAACGAAATAAACAGGCCCTATTTTAATATATTTTCAAAAGTATGTAAACCTCCAATGAAATTTTAGTGTTCTATGACCATGAACTTTTCATACAATATTGAATGTAAAGTTCAGTTTTGAATGGAAGCATCACGATGTGCTTGTAACGTAATATAATACCATATAATGAACGTCAGCAGAATCACTTTATTATTTAAGGTAATATTAGGCTACATGTTTCGACTAGACTTAGTCATCCTCAGGCCTATATTAACATTTGTGTTACCAGATACTGTGCACACTTTGGGATCCCATCCCATCACGATGGAATCCCAAAGTGTGCACAGTATCTGGTAACACAAATGTTAATATAGGCCTCAGGATGACTAAGTCTAGTCGAAACATGTAGCCTGATATTACCTTAAATAATAAAGTGATTCTGCTGACATTCATTGTAACGTTGAGTGTTTGTATTGTACATTTTTGTACTATTGTTTTATATTAACTTTATTCTCTTTATGAGACGCCCTGATGATAGTCACACGAGTGACCGAAACATGTTTGTGAAAAATAATGACATGTGATTGAACATATTTATAAATTTACATTTGTTGGTTTATCACATAAGTAAGGAAGATAGAAACTTCAGCGATGGAAACCAAGTGGTCGGTGAAAGTAGTACAGGCGTTCTTTACGAATGAAAAAGGACGCGCGAATGTGTGAGTTAGGTTTGTCTAGTTGTGACATTGCAACAGTGCCTAACCTGCTGGACAGATTACTTTTAATTCGATGTAAAAAACAGTTAATGTTGTGAAGGTTAATGAGAGCTGTTTGTTGTAAGAACGGAACAAATACATGTTATTGATGTGACGGCAGGCGGTGCAGGCTGTCACTGTTGTGTTCTAAAGGGTTGATGAATTACTCAGAGAAACGTTGTTAGAAAGGACAGCTTGTTCCGTACTTTCAACACAAGATGCTCATTTTATCGTGTGCCTTGACATGGGTCTGACACGGGAGCTTCTACCATAAAAGTTCTCTTTCTTACTTTATATTAACAATAAAAGAATAGCCAAAATATTATACAAATTCTTCTACAAAATTCTGAATTTCTAGCTGGTTATTTTATAATATTCTTTCATTACTTTCTTTATTTCTTTCTTTCTGACTTCTGCCTATTCATTGTAGGTGTAGAGAGTTGGTGTTACCCTTGTGGACACTCAATTAAGCACAAGCACGCACGCACGTACACACACATATTCACTCTGCACGACTCCTCTGGATAAGGGTTCGGCACGTTACAGACTGGTCTACCTGACAACACGCAACATACGCAAGACAGCCATGCTCTCGAAGGGATTCAAACTAGCAATCCCAGTAAACGAGTGACCACAGAACTGGGATTAAGATTTTTATTACTAAAAACATCAATTAAAGAAAAGTGGATTTATATTTAAAACAAAAGAAGTGGTTATTAGTAAGTTATATGAAGCGTCAATTTTCAAACCTCCTGTATAATAAGCTAGGCGCCGGCGTCTGGCTATAATGAAATTCAGCGCGCGCAGTGGCAATTAAACCCCACATGCTAAATGGCCACTTCCATTGCTGAATTTTCCCTCTTTCTCATGTACCATAACACAGTCTGTTACAATAGCTATGACTGTGCATTAGTCATAGGGATTTACACCTCTGTTGTAGAAACAGCAAATTGTGTAGAATCGCCATCACAGCTAGACGAAACTGTCGGCTGCACAACAGTATTAATGAACAGACAAAGTTGAACTGTTTTCGATAAGCTTAAAACCGATAAAGCAGCCAAAGCTGTAATGCTTCTGACTGCTATTCGTGAGGTGCGATGGTCGATTCTCCATCGAGAATACTGATATCCTCAGATGAGCCTTTGTTTTTGTTAGCTCGTCCACACAATGATAGACACATTCGTAAAATTGAAAAATGAATCTCTAAAATATGGCTTAACAATAAATGTACAGAAAACAAAATATCTGAAATGTTCCAGGAGACAAGACCAATTAAAAGCCATAAATATTGAAAACAAAGAAATTGAACAAGTTAGATCATTTAAATATCTTGGGTCAACAGTAAATACAGAGAGTACAATGGAAGAGGAAATAAAGGAAAGAATTGCTCTAGGAAATAAAGCCTTCTTTGTAAATAAAAAGATATTTCAAAGCAAGCTTATATCTAAAAATGCAAAACTGAAATTATGCTTCTCAGTAATTAGACCAGTAGTCACATATACAAGCGAAACATGGATATTAGAAGAAACAATAACCAATAGACTAATGGTTTTTTGAAAGGAAAATTTTGAGGAAAATATTTGGCCCAACCTATGAAAATGGATCCTGGAGAATAAAAACTAATCAGGAATTGGATAAACGAATAAAACACAAGAACATAATAAACTTCGCCAGAGTGCAAAAGTTAGGATGGTATAGTCATATTGAAAGAATGCAAGAAATAAGAATGGTCAAAGCAATACACGCCTGGAAATCCATTTCAAAGAGGCCAATGGGGAGACCAAATATACGCTGGGAGGATGATGTTAAAAAAGATATACAGAGGTTAAAAGTGCCAAACTGGAAGACTCTTGTCCAGGATAGAAGATGGAAGGAAGTGGTTGGGAAGGCCAAAACTCTGCACTAAGAGTTGTAGAGCCGTACTAAGAAGAAGTTCTTCCACAAGAATTAAAGATTAGTACCTTAAATTAGGCCAAAAACACACCCTGCAACATATTTAAGAAACAAACTTCTGTTTATCCGTGAAACAATCTGTTGTTAAATAAGCAGGACGCTAACAAAATTAAAATATATTTACAGTTAGACATTCAACAGAAATGACAGGACGTTTAAGCAGAGAGTAACATATAAGCGTATTCAGATTTTTGCATCCTGGACCTTTCTCAGATGCTAACATCATTTAATCCACACTCTGTGTAGCTCTCACAGTTATATATATATATATATATATATATTACAGAACGTTATTTGCATTATTAAGCCCTCTTAATTCAGTGCTTTAACAGACTGATTTCTCATCTCTATGTTAATTGTGTCTCTGCGATGTTTACATAACGTCAAAAACTCATCCCGTCGAAATGTTCTGTAATTACTGACTTGCAGACAAAATATTCTACGTATTTTGTAGATATATTCATAATTTGGCCGCAGACCAAATAACGCTTTCGTAGATATAAACAAAAAATATCGAAAACTGAACAGTTTTTCGTTTTTCCTTAAATAAGAAGCGTGTAAATCGCATGAAAGGCAAGGAAGATTATTATCGACTGCTATCGATCATTCTTGGTTATTACTGCTTACTGTTGCTATACATTACTGTAGACAGCACGCAAAGTGTAGCTAGTAACCTAAGTAGTTTTAGTGTATTTAGTTCTTCGTGTAAAATATCTGTTATTTTTATCGGCCTTTTAAAGCACTTGAATTTTCTGACCAAATGTTCGTAAAATTATCAAATATATAATTTATTGAAAATCCATTCAGCAGAAACCATTCGGACGGACAGACCCAACGAACCTAATGATCGTTTTCCCACAACTTTTATGACTTTCCTAAAATACGTCAGATCTTGTCCCACGGAGCAGATTTCGTCTTGATAATACAGTTCAATGTTGATGGGATTTTCAAAAAATATCCCTTCTTTTGTGGGAATTGAAAGTTCATACTCGTTCTCAAAATGTTTGCCACTTACCCTATCATGATGTACAAGAAGCCATCCTAAACTGTCCAACACTATTTGATTCAGGTCTAATTGACTTTATCTATATTTAAGTGTAGGGTGTTCATCCGTTCTGTTTCCTGCAGGAAAAAAAAAAATAACTAGAAGATTTAATTAATTTGAAATAATTTATGACTTGTATTAGTGTGAGAAGGAAAAGAGGCAAAAATTTGTCTTAATAGTAGCGAATCTTTCTAATTGCCTTCACGAAGCTTTGGCTGTTTCTTGCTTGGTTTCCGGCTGTTTGATAAATGATGGAAGATTTTCTAAAATACGTGACAGATATTTTTTAGAATAAAAGTATAAGGATTTAATATATAATGCTGTATATGTGTGTCTTGGTAGACCCAGGCGTAGAAGGGAAGATAATATTAAAATGGATCTTCAGGAAGTGGAATGTGGGAGCATCGCCTGGATCGAGCTGGCTCACGATAGGGACAGATGGCGGGCAATTGTGACTGCAGTATTGAACCTTCTGGTTCCACAAAATGCTGGAATTTTTTGACTAGTTGAAAGCCTGTTAGCTTCTCAAGAAGGACTCTGTTCCATGGAGTAAGTAAATATGTATATATATATATATATATATATATATATGTGTGTGTATGTGTGTGTGTGTGTGTGTGTTGCAGTTGGAGAACAGCCTCTTCCTGAAGAAAGGTTTTTAGCGTGTGAATGTTGCGAGTTTCCAAAACGCCAATGTTTTTATGACAAAAGAAACTTCATAAAAGGTGCATGAGAAAGGTTGTAACTTAGGTGGGCGGCTGTCAAAGAAACCACACACAAGGTTTGTCCATAGAGGTTATTAGTTTACAAACCGTAGTTGATTTAGTGTTATGGCAGACATTCATTTTATGTCGAAAATTCGGGATAAACTCAGATCACAACGAACCGCCTGAAAGTTATTACAAACTTTGATGACTCTTGTACGCTCTTCTCCCCACCAAAACCCCTACATCCCCTTTCACATGAAACAGACATCCTTTAAATTAGCTGGTGTCTATTTGGAAAGTTTTCTTATCGCAGACTCCACTATCCATGTTCCTTCATTCCTTAGGTTTACCTGCATTTTACGTCGACAGATTTAACTCGTCAAATTTGTATGTTTACACATGACATGTTCTGTCTCCTTCTTTGGTCTGTATCCAGCAACTCTACGTAAGTTCAGACTTGAATGGTTCCACCTCTCACCTGCACAAGCGCAACTTTGTAAGCTGTCTGGTGAGAACCGAGGTTGGGTTCCCATCTCTTCCCTTGGTCCTTAGTTTATGTGTTAGAATAGTTTCACCCCGGAGAACTCATACATAAGCTTTGGTATTGAGAACCCCTAGAGGGGAAATACAAGCGCTGAAGAGAACGAACGTTTGAAGGGAATGAGATAGAGGAAACAGCCCTGGTTGGAAGAGAATTTGAACCTCTGGAGCTTATGCAGAGATTCGCCCGTACTACGCAAACAGTTCCGCTACTATACAATGGCCGTACCGTCGCCCTGGCCACAAGTAAAGCCTTGCGAGATCCTCAGCAACGTATCAGCACTTGGACGTAACACTGCTTGCCTATTACAGTTACTGTAACGAAAACTCAGTTTACCATCTGAGCACTCATGGGCTTTGTTACTCTTATAACACAGTTCAAGTCTTCTCCCAAGCAAATACCTTATATCCAGGGGCACAAGACCTTTAGGAATTAAGTTCTTATTAAAAGAATATTGCAAGGAATGGCTGTCGTTGTCCAATATCACACGTAATATCCTGAAAGACTGTGAGTTTGTAACGTTTCAGCACGGACAGAAATGTATTTGGAATGACAGGAAAATACATTATTGCAGCCAGCCACAACACCATTTTAAGACTTTCTAAATGAAAATTAATTTAAACATTTCCTTTATGAATATTATTAAAGGTATTTATGAAATAATGAACAGGAACATTAGTATTGTGTGATCTATATTTACGAGTAAAGAGAAGATAAATGTTAAAAGTTCGACCTCCAGGGAGGTACAGACATGTAATTTGTTAGATGGGTAAAGGGTAAATTTTAACGTATAATTATAGGCCTGTTATAAGAGGCCGTGGCGGACCAAAGAAATGAGTTAAGATGTAACTCTACTGTTTCTTTAAACTCTGCGCTATATTGGAGTCGGTGTTCAGCGTCACGCTCCGGCCGCTTTACCGTCGTGAAGAAGAGCCGATAAGAATTGTACAGGAGACTAAGTGGGCCTCACGGGCGGTCTGGACGGATGCGGATATTTCGCGAAAACCGGGATTCGATGCCCGGGACTTCCAGCCCGTAGCGAGTCACAATACTGACTGCACTCTCCCGGCCAACTTTTTAGATGGATCCATCAGTTTCATGACACTGATCCTAGTATCTTCTGCCCTTAAGAGGCGGTGATATTCGTCTACCTGAACCACGCGCAACATCTTCGAATAACTTGACAGGCACGAGTGTGAGATGACGTTGTTAAAATGAATGGAAAATCTGCATTACATGTTGTGATTTCATCTGGCTCCGGACAGGGACAAGCGTCAGACTCCTGTGACCACGGAAGTAGATCTTCAACATTTGTAAACACATGGGGAATTTCTTCACAAACTGAGAAACTATTAGCTTGAAGTCAAGTTACGTTTTGAAATCAAAGAAAATATAGACTGTGCCCTTAGTAGGAATCAAACAAAGGATCCATGACAGAAGGTAGGGGATAGACAGCAGCTAAAACCAAGGGGCCCAACGAAGTTTCATAACATTTACTTGAAGAAAAAGCAAACTTAGCTACAATAATATTGTCTTTATACACAAATGATATGGTGGAAACTATCTCAGATAAATACTTACAAATGCACTCATACGTTATTACGTCACCACTTTAATAACACTATACGCTATCCCACATGTTTCAACCCTTAAAGGGCCGTCTTCTGTGAGTATATTGGTAAAATTCTAACAGCAAGGTCACCAGATATAAAATTAAAATTCGTATGTGTGAACATGACACTTGGTGAATGGTTTTGTTGAATTTGCTGTTAGAATGTATCAAACATACTCCTTGAAGATGACCTTTTAAGGGTTGAAACATGTTGGATGGCATATAGTGTTAATTAAGTTATGGCTGAATAATATAAAGTGGATTTGGCGGTATTAATTTGATATAGTGATATTAGTGCATGGATATGAACTAGATAAATAGTGGAAAGTTTTTAGTGTTAGGTCCTTATTGCAGTAACGTATGTTCATTTCAAATCTTCACACTCATGATCATTTAGCGTGTTGTGCTTCCTGTAATGTATCAATGGAACGACTAAGTACTGTCCACAAGGGAGTACCTTTCACTCTGACAGCCGAGTGAATATCAAAATGTCTCCTCTCTGGTAATATGACATTAAGGAAATGCTCATGTCTAAGCCATTGACGTCCATGAGAGTGTATCCTGTGAGAAAAAGAGAGCAGTAACCTGGAATAATGGCACACCGCAAGCTGAGTGAGGAAGGCAACAGAGTCTAACTGAAATACGTGTATACCGGAGTGTATGTGGGTTTATAACCTCCCTGTATTTATTCGTTAAAGTGGTTTTTATAAAACTAAGTTTGTGTTTTGCCATAATAGGGTATAGCTAAATCCATATATCCTTTCTCATAGCAAATACTTCAGTGTGTGGATCGAAAGCTACTGGTGGTTACTCGTCAAAGTGTATTCAATACTGCTAAGTTTACTTTCTACTATAATAGGGTGTACATAACCAACTCCAATGTGTGTTGTCAATTAGAGGTCTTGCGAAGAGCTGATCACTCGTCCAGAAGAGTTTTACCGACTGTCGTGCGTCGCTGTGCGTGATCTAGAAAACCTCGTGAATGAGGAGGCCTTAGCCCACTGGAGGCTGCCACGCCAGAAACAAACAAACAAACAAACAAACAAACGAACGACATAGATCAGATGACAAGTTAATGGAACTAACAGCTGGTCACCCAACAGATTAACGGCCAATGTAACATTATCTTTGTTCCGTGCAGTAAGGCAATTTTACGGTGACTACTGCGACAACCGCATGCCAGTTAGATACAAAGTTACTGTACAGCATCACACAGCAAGCCTTCTACATATAACACGTCATCTTCGTTTTTAGGGACAAAGACTTGAAACACAGACGAAATTCTACAATAGAAGTTTCTTTACCTTCAAATTATAAATTTTCTTATACACTTACCTGCGGTCTTCAATGTACTTTTAAATCATTTTTATAGAATTATATGTTTTTAACTTTACTATGGCACATCCTTGACATAATTAGTCAATGTTGCTTTTTTCTTTGTCGAAGATGGACGCATAAGGCCGAAACGTGTAGGAGGCTTAAACAATTTATTATCCAACTAATGCACAATGTATAATATGTAGATACAATTAAAATAATAAAATATTTAAAAGTGCCTCAACACGTTTCGATTCACAAAGGATCCATAATCAGGGAGCCTTGTATAGTGCTTGGCTAAAAATTACAAGAATGATTCTATCGTGTCCGTTGACATGGACAAGGTCGGTGTTATGGCTGCATATTCCGACCCGTTGTACGTGCATGTAGTACACTGTATATGAAGGAGTGCCTTCATTTACAGTGAACTACATGCACGTACAACAGGTCGGAATATGCAGCCATAACACCGACCTTGTCCATGTCAACGGGCACGATAGAATAATTCTTGTAAGTTTTAGCCAAGCACTGTACAAGGCTCCCTGATTATGGATCCTCTGTGATCCGAAACATGTTGGGGCACATTTAAATATTTTATACTTTTAATTGTATCTACATATTATATATTGTGCATTAGTTGGATAGTAAAGTGTTTAATTATCATTGATGCACGGTGAAAATATGAAGAATGTAGGAGGCTTGTTATATAATAGTGTACTTTTGTATCGAATTGTGCAGTTGTTGGAATAAACGTTGTAGAATTGTCCGCCTTTGACTGGAATGGAAATTTCCCTACTTTTCCAAAAAAACTCGTCGCCGCTCTCGATCAAACCCTAGCCAAGTTAACCTAGTCAACAACCTCAAACTCTCATGAAAATCGAACGTACTATGACGCCTTCATCCATGTCTAGGTCTTCCAATGTGATCCTAATTCTCGGGTTCTTCTACCACAGCTGTCGACTAACTCTTATCTCACTTTTTTTTGTAAACTAACATACTTTAAGAAAATTACACATTCTAACACTCGTCAACTTGAGGATTTCTGGCCTTCCTAAAATTCCTTTTTTGTAGGTCGAAACGTTTTCCTACGCACTCTCTCTCTCCTTTAGTTATTGTTTATTTTCTAAGGTTGGCGGTAACGTAGGTTGTATTGCGTCGTATGTGCTCTGACTGCAGACACCTTCGATATTGTTTCTGCCGTACATATGGCAGACCAATTTCCACATCCATACGAAATTAAAATTGGCGTGCAATTAATTTTCGTTTTGTTGCTGTCGACAGAAGCCGTAATATGATGCTTATCACCGCCAGGTAGTGCTCGTCTGAAACTTGAGCCAGCCGATGTAATATCGGTTCTAACATAAAGAACAGAGCAAGTACACACACATATTTATCACTCTGATACAATAAATTATCTATACTGAATATCTAAATCCATGCAGCAATTTTTATTCTTCAGCCGTTCAAGTAATTCCTTGTATTTTATGGAACCTCAAGGTTCATTATCATGTCACTACAGCCCTCCACTTGTCCCTATCCTGAGCCAAAATTTAGTTACATAGAGCGTAAAAATTAAATTTCTATTCCACATTAAACTTTGATAACAGTTAGCAACCGATTAATTCTCTATTGAGAATAACCGATGCTTGTTTGAGGAAAATAAAACACAAGAATACACTCTCAAGGCTCTGTGGAGTATTTTGAAAGCTGAATCGTGTGGTAAGTGTAATTATCACCTCGTATTAAAGGTTAAAGGGGCGGTACCGTTGAGGGATATTGAAGTTCGCTACTTCCAGAGCCACGTTCTCGTTCAGCATAAAAAGAAGCAACAAAACTGCTGCTTACACCTAAAACTGTCCTTAATCTTGTGGTATACATATATATATATATATATATATATATATAGGAAGGTAAAGAATGATATAAAAGTGGAAATATAGTAGAATGCGTGCATATCTCAGCTATTTTTATCGATATTTAGTATGAACTATATATGCACTCCATCCTAAACAAAGTACCATTATCTCCTTGTTTGATTAGGCGGAGATAAAATTCCACAGATTCATAACTCCAGCGCCAGTTGTAAGTTAGTAATCGTCCGCACGTCGAGTACGTCTTTTCTGTGGGAACCCACATACCCCTACCCTACACTGTACCCTGTACCCCATACCCCATACCCCGTACCCCGTACCACGTACCCCGTACCCTGTACGCTGTACCCTGTATCACGTACCCCTTACCCTATACCCCGCACCCCGTACCCTGTACCCCGCACCCAGTACAACGTACCACTTACCCCGTATCCCTTACCACGTACTCCGTACCCTGTACCCCCTATCACGTACCCTATACCCCGTACGCCGTACCCGTTTCCCGTACCACGAACCCATTGGAGACTGTATGAACGGTGGTGCAGCCGTGAAGAACACATAATATTTCTGTCCCCACCGGGATATGAACCACGATTCCTCGGTCCTCCAGCTCATCGCCTAGCCGCTACTTCGAAAACAAGTGATTTGTTATCTGTCGATATCTGATGAAACTCAAATTGCGCAGTTTGAGTAAAATGCTTGTTGAATATCTTTCGGTACAAGTGTCGGATATAATGAAAACGAGAAAGGGGTTACATGGAGAATGGCAGTTTATCCAGCCCATTCTGCATGCACAGGCCGAGGTCTATTGTACAGGGTTTTGTTACACTCAATGTAACAACGTTAACACGTGTATACCAACACTGACAATGAGGTGTTGTTATTCTTTTGTCCTAAAAATAACCAAACCCATATTCCCACTCATCCTCACTGGCACCGTACGTAGTAAAACACAGCACTCTGCAGCGATTTGACAAGGGAAATTTCGAAACTTTGCGGGAATATTTTAGATGTCCCATTTGACCAAAGTAAATAACCTCCATGTAATTCAAGGCGGAGATTATTATTTTGAGTTGTGTTTGTTCAGTAAATTTTTGTACTTGCATTTTATATATGTCGAAGTCAGAAGCCTCTCTGTATTATTGGTATTTTTTATCTTTTCCCACTGTTACTATGACAGCGATGCACAAATTCCTGGCGCTGTTATTCGTGACGACCACATTGTGTACAATGGCTTCTAGTACCTGTGGATCCTTATTGGATAAATTGTTGCATTTTAAACGTTTGGCGCTATAATTTTGTGGTGTCTCCTAGGTTTCTGGAAAATGTTTCATATTTTTATGAGAATACTCTTATCTCTCTGATAATGTGTGAGACTATAACTGAAATGCGCAGAAACTAATAGTCCCTGTGTGACAGACGACGCAGTTTCCTTATTATTTCTATAGGAACACTCCGTCACTTTTCCCAGAATTAATTCAGTAGCATATAAGAACAAATTTGATGTTCGTGTGACTGTGCATCCTTAATATGAAATGACGTGTGAGACCAACTAGATGCAACAATTATGATTTATTAATAATCCATTAGCTTAACATGTTTCGGGCATCATTATGTCCATCTTCAGGAGCTTATATTACTGCATATGGTTTTCAGCACTTGATGTGCTAGCTGGTGTCTTGAGGAGCCGGGAAGCAGGCCGTGTGCACATCAAGTGCTGAAAACCACGTGCAGTAATATAAGCTCTAGCGCTCCTGAAGATGGGCATAATGATGTCCGAAACATGTTAAGCTAATGGATTATTAATAAATCATAATTGTTGCATCTGGTTGGTCTCCCACGTCATTCCATACAAGAACAACTTCATTATTTTGTGTGTAGTGAGTAGGCTAAAGTTTGGAGAGTCCGCGGTTTGATTTCCAGCTGAGCCACACACTTTGTCTTTTTTTTAAACCGTCCCGAATAGTTCTGTACTGCAGTCTACTCGATCTTCTGTCCAAAGGATAACAGGAATTCTCTCCCCGGCAATAAGCACGCGATGGTGCAGTTGGTTGAGGCACTTGTGCTACAAGCCGGAAAGTAGCGGATTCGATTCCCGATGGGGTCATTGGAATTTTCTCTTGACGTAATCCTTCAGTTCTATGGCCCTGGGGTCAAATCAGACACTAAGAGAAATGAGTAACAGGCACGTCTGCTGTGGATAAATGAGGTCAGTGGTTAGGGCTGGCAATCTTGCCACATTCATGTGCCGATTGACTAGAAATGTTGTGATACTCAAACTCCTGGTGTTCTAACTGCCTCTTCAGGCCGGTATCGGAGTAGCTGTTTCCGCGGTGGTAAAACGGCCGGAGTGTTTAGTTGACCAGTAATATCTGCAGCTTACATTAAGAATGAGTTGACCCTAAACGTCTGCTCTTTCTAATTGCCTTTAATTATTGCACTGGGACAAATTTACTTTATTATCTTCCTAACGCTCCCAAGTTATTTTTCTTTTCAAGCTTTACGTTAGATAATATTTATGTAGCCCTACATTTATGAACGAAACGAAACAAATTATATGTGCGTTTCTTATACATATGTGTATATTTCGCGTAAAAAAATTCTGAAGTGGAAAGAAGCAGGTTGAGGAAGAAATGTTTAATTTAACGACAGTGTCAAATATTGAATTTATTTTGCCTCGAGATTTTAAATGAATGAAATAAGAAAATGGAAATTTTCGAAAAAAAAAATTGAGAGTGGGGAACGAAATAATCGGAGAAAAAACCCGACCATTTCCAATTTTTCAACCAAGAATACCCTACTGACTGTCTCTGGATCGAACCCAAGCATCCACGTCGAGAAGCTGGCAACTAACAACTTCAGGTATTGTGCTGTCTGGAGTAGACGGGAAAATTAAGCTGTTGCCGAAATAAACACAGCAGTGCGGGGCGGTTAATGATATCCTCGGTACAGTTGTGCCTGTCGAGAGTTAATGGTTTTGTAAAACCTTCTTAAGCATGTCATTGATTTCACTCACTTAAGGTAATTCTCACTTAATTTTAAAGCGAATTTGAGCAGCTGACGAATGAACTATTCAGGTGGGAGGAAGACTGTCGCTTTTCCGTATTTTGTCTTGACAGGTAGAATGATTAATAGTGTGACAACTTGCCAATCATAAAACCGCACAGTATGTTGTGTTTTACTTCCGGGTTGTTTAATGACCCGCTCAGTCTCATTCTGTACAGCTTTGCATGATAACATGTTGGGTGAATAATGAACTGCAGATACGGAAGGCAATAGTGGTGCAAACATTTAAAGACTGTCAGATTTTCAGTGATTGGCCAAAGAAATCCACGAGAAATATAAGAATATTCGGTCTGTGGACCATGACTTAAAAAAAGGAAGTTTTTCTAATTTACTCCAGGTCAGGGTCAGAAAAGAATTTTAACCATGCCACGACCAATTTCTTCCACATCTTTCCATATTAACTTTTCACTCATCTTCGCACTAACCGAAGCTTCACACTCTGAACTATGGAAATCATCTTTAAAGCCACAAAGAATCGATTACATGATGGGTGAATAAATAATAAAATAAATAAATAAATAGGTAAATGTAATACGGAAATTATTTTTATTTAAATGGTCTCTTATTTAGAAGTAAGCTTTAATAGAACACTTCTTGCGTAAGAGTATTGAATCACAATAAACTACAGGTTATCATGGGCTGACTTAATATCCGTAAAAAGGGGAAGAGGGCTGGAAATAATTGTGTCGAAATGTGCACAGTGGAAACCTTTGCATTTTGTATGCAAACAGCAGCCCTTTATAATTTCTACCTTGCCGGGTTCTAGGAACATTGAAGGAAGCGAATATGCGTGCGTTCTCTATGCTGTAACACTATACTAGGAAGGTGCGTTAAATTTATATGACGTAATTATAACAATTAGCCTCACGAAGCAAGTTCCACTTTAAGAAGCTAATAGTTCCTTAACTAACGCCTTGTCAGGGAATGAATGGTCAGATGCTCTCTCGCGCCCATCTGCCTGTCAGATACCGCCCCTTCGCAAGCCATTTCCCCTTTCCACGAATTGACATTTATATTCTGGCTGTCATTCAGTCACCCTATATACCTTCTCATTTTATTATTTTTGCGAAAGATGGAGATGTGCGGTGTAGGTAGACTGGAGGAGCAGGCACCTCTCTTGAATCCATTCTATCCTTCCTTATTCTTACCCTCAACTCAGTATAGGCAAGAAATTTCCTATCTTTAACCGAAATTGATAGAACCATATCGTCTTATCAAGAGGTAGAAATGCCTAGCTTCAGAAGGTTAATATATGAATGTTAGCAAAAAATAACTGACCTTCACACTATGTGTGTAGCAAATAGATTGCACATGTACGTTGTGGCCGCGTTGCAGATTAGATTCTAGTGTTTGTAACACTAACATTCACGGTACTGTACCCCAATGTTTCTCATACTTACCTTATAATATAACATGTAGAATAACTATAATTTCTGCTAAGAATTAACATGAAGTAGGGCTCACTGAATGCAAAGTGGCACAACACAAAAATTGCCCATTTGCCTTAATACTACGACTGACAGCTACATCCGGCAATATTTGCGCACTTGTTAGTTGGAACGTTCCCCGTTAGATAACGATAATGTCGTTATTGTTGGATATAATTGTTATATTTTTGAACTAAATCGTTTTCTTAACGCCAAATGTGCAATTTTTGGATTGTGCCACTAATACATTGTGCCACTAATACATTCAGTGATCGACAAAATATTCCAACTTGTGACACGAAACTGAAGATGGCTAATGTCGAAATTTTTGGCTAATTTTCACCTTGTAAATGACTGAAAGAATGGTATTTGGGTTCGAGCCCTTCCGGGACCGATGCACCTAGGCCTTAGGACAGGCCCTCTGTGTCCCATGTTCTATTACTAAATTAAAGGAGCCCTATTCCTTTAACAAATTTCCAGATGGCCTCTCTATTTAGTTTCCTAATATCCTCAGGGTCGATAAAGAAGGAGCCTAGAATTTTCACCTTATTGCTGGTTATGTTTGTGAATATCACGACACCATCTTTTCAGTGGTATCACTAATTGTACATAATTTGAAATATGCCCTGTCCTCGAAAAACTTGCCCAGTAAAAGCATTAAGAGTTACACAGTTTTTAATCTATGTAAATTTGTAAACGTGTAAGCAGCAATTGAACGTGAGATGCGACAAAAAAATTCGTATTTCACAGCTAACGATATATAGGCAAACTACTTTTCTCCTCTTAAGTAACAGAATGAAATGTTTCAGTTTCTGTAATTTCAAAATAAGAAGAAATTGCCGGCAGGCATTTTTCTCGCAGTTCTGAACTGTTCTGTTATGAAGCGGATCGTTTGGAGCTTTGATGTTACTTCAGAACTTTGCGCGGTAAGAAATACTTTGTTCTAATGGATCGTTAGGCATACGTTTCTTTCAAGATGTTTTTCTCGTAACAGGCAACGTAAAAAATGTAGTTTGTGGTACATTCTACGATTCCAAAACACCCTTTTTTTGGACTGCGATGACAACTACCAAGATAATTAATATGAAATTTCAGAGATTCGGCTATAAATATGGTAATGTAGATGTGATAGCGAACAGCTAAATACATGATCTGGGCAGATGTACTGTAATTATTTCTGCCCCGTTCCTCTATCCTTCACTCTTCCCTCCTTTTCTGTCGTATTTCCTTTTTATTCGCCATCACCACCACCCCCCCCCCCCCCCCCCCCCCCCCCTTTTCTTCCCTCCCCCCCCACAAAAACAACACTCCCATTTATCCCCCCACACCCCCCCACCAACACCA
>Ga0123357_10001380_pt1 | contig 25718 bp, 14 predicted proteins | sample TergutEmb28metaG_FD_89873 | JGI IMG/M metagenome (GOLD analysis project Ga0123357, IMG submission 89873) | Embiratermes neotenicus P4 segment gut microbial communities from Petit-Saut dam, French Guiana - Emb289 P4 | ecosystem: Host-associated > Arthropoda: Insects > Digestive system > Gut ...
TCTACGGCCGTACGTGAACAGAGTACAAACAAAGAGCAATACAATAACTGAACATGGATGTTTTGACTCTTGTACAAAATAATGAAAGTTACTCACGGGAAAACACACCCGTATTAGTCCCTACCCGAGGCGACGCTACGCAGATGTCGGGAGACATGTTCAAAGAAAAAACGAAAACATCAATCTAAAATGCAAAGACCAAAACGAAACCTTCTGTACATGTCCCGACGTCTCCGCAGGTCCCTCTTGGGACGAACAGCTAATGAAGGAGCTCCTCGCTCCTGCCCCGGGCAGAAGTAGATTCGGAGAGTTGAACCCAAGACGATAAGATCCAAGCAGGAGTAGAAACAAGAGTGATCGGGACATAAAACGTTTCCACAGAGGAAACCTCGGAAAACAACGCCCATGCCTTTCAATTTTCCACGATGGCCAATCAACAGGCGATAGCCTTGCAAGGGAAGAGAAAGGGAAGAAAATGAAGCCTCGAACCAGGCTCTCCTACGCAGACGGCTCACTCTCTATTCGTTAGATCACTTATTTTGAGACTTAATCCTTCCTCTGTTACTTTCGATAAAGTATGATATCGCCATCTGTAATTAAACCTGTCGAATTAGTTCCGCTATTGTCCATATCGTCTTCGGCAGGGGTAAGAGATTTAACTTTTCTCGAAAGCGTCCAGACCGACTTTGAGACTGATCAAGCCTCCTGTTCAGTCGGTAAAGCGGGCCTTTGCTTTCGGGTTAAGCAGCGGGGCGTGTGGCTGCCCACTCTCCTCCATCTGCTGTCGTGTTTAAAGACTGGAGCCATACTTTTACTCCCCCACATACGCCTTCATGCCGAGTGCAGGAACTAATTTACCTTTACTTTTCATTCATTGCATAGTCCGTTTTGCGTCAGGTCCGTGACTACTTCCAAAGCAAAGTTTCCAGAGAGTGTGATCTAGTGCTTTCTTCTTCAAATTCCATTATCTTCTGTACCAAACAAAGTCATCCCTGGGTTTGGGTAAGTGGGCTTAGTCGAAACTTAATATCATGAGCTCTACTGGACCGGTACTTTCAGTCGTCCAACAGTATTTCTCTACACACCAATAGTAGGCCACGGAATTTCTTTGGAATTCTTACTGTAGCTTTGAGGGATACACATGGTGACATACACGGTTTTTACATTACGCTGTTGCTCTTTACACTTCGTGCAAGTTCGTACTGCCACCTTGTCTGTTCTACAAGGTTCCCGGCTTGGAAGATCATTGGGGAAGAGAATAAGAAAGTACAAATTGTAAACCTTGCCACTGACTGGAGATGAGTGGTCAATTTCATGTTCTGGTCGTAAAGCGCTCTTTGTTTTCACTGGTTGAATGTCTGTTGTAGCTCAGGGACTAAGAAGAAAAATACGTCTGTCGCAGTCGGTTGTCGTAAATTGGTATTCCAGGCTTGTTAGTAGTAAATTTTATGGGAACGTACTGGATTGTCCCACAAGCGATAGGAATACACTGAGAAGCAAGACATCATGTGTGAATTTTCTTGTCCTTCTTCTTGTGCACAATTTTCTGTCTGCTAATTCGTATGCAGCGATGGCCTCGTGTTAGGGGATTATTCGCATTCCGTCCACTATCCCTTGTTTACCAAACTGAGCCACTGTCCAGCAAGAAATTTGTAGGGGTGTGTATACAGTTAATGATTAAAATATCCACTGCGGTATAAACACCGTCCACTCAGAACTTTAAGGTTTTACATGAAAACATCTCTTGGTCTCGGGAATGTACGTCACCGGGAAAATATGATAATGGGATATATCTTTTTATCGATAATGGTGGTCTCTACTTTTCAAAATTGAAAAGAAAGTTACTTGATTTTATGCTGTAAGTTACGTCACTTAGTGAGCGTACATAAATACATAAAATAGAATATCGACCGGCCAAAGTACTGCTTAGTGCTTATCGATTCGCGGTGCCTATAATATTTGTTTCCTTTCATTTTACCATCCTCTGCTTGTTTATTCTCTGTTCCCTTGTTTTATCACTTTTGCTAGTAATTTTTCCAGCCCATTCATTTCGTCGTGTAGTTCTGTTCCCTTTCAATCTCTATCCAAGTGATTTAGGCTTTTGATAACGTAAACACCATAGCAGTGGAGAAAATGCGTACTGTATGTATTCTTGGAAGACTCCGATTCTACTTATGGCATTCACTCGCATTTATATTAGTTTCGGCAAGTTTAAGTGGAAGTACAGTATCTGAAAGATGTGTTTTCGCTGCCATAACATGGACTAGTTTCAAGTCCGATAGCGTCGTGACCAAATGCGCCCTTTCGATACATAACTTACCGCAGAAACGTACAGAGGTGTGAATGTGGTTTCTTAGATGAATAAAAATAAAATAATAAGCTGCATGGTTGTAATGTGGTACACTAAATTTATTACTGGGGGTAGGGAATCTGTCACTTTGAAGTTTCCCTGGCAGCCCCTCTCTTCCTTCTGGTGAAGGTATGATGAAGGCAATGTAGAACACTGGCAGATGTAGAAGGTGAGGTACACATGCAGCAGACGAAATAATTTGAACATTTTGACTGAATTTTTAAAAAAAATCTTGATTTCTGACGGCAAGCAAAGTGTGTGTGGACAGCGACCGGCACCAAATGGTGAAATGGTTGCCATGAGCGGAATCGGTGGCTCCAATATCACAGGAATTTCATCTTCTCCTACGCACAAACACCGTATATTCATATGAAGAATTTGACATTCAGAGGACCGTGCATCGTCATCTTTTCTTATAATAAAAGCCAGCGATATGCACTGCTTCTCAAATTTATTTGATTAAGTACTCTACATGTTTCGGACAAGTCCACTCTCCATCATCAGGAGTATCTCAACACTGTATACATGCAATAGGTATTTGTCATGTTAGTTCTGTTGGCGTCTGCTAGCGTGGTCAGGATGGTTCCATCCCGACTGCGCTAGCAGACAGCAAACAGAACTAACACGACAAATACTTGTTGCATGTATACCGTGTTGAAATACTCCGGATGATGGTTCCATCCTGACCAAGCTAGCAGACAATCAACAGAACTACGTAGCACGACGAATAACTGTTGCATGTATAAGGTGTTGAGATACTCCGGATGATGGACAGTGGACCTGTCCGAAACATTTAGAGTACTTCATCAAATAAATTAGAGAAATAGTACATCTCGTTGACATTTATTATAAGAATAATTCATATGAAGCTTAGGCAAGCAATCATGGTTTGTCTGAGAACACTGGTCAACACACAAAATGTATGCGTAACCACAATAGTTGATTCCTCTTCAATTCAACGTGCTGAAACCAAATATCGCATTAGAATTCAATTCTTGGCTCTAGTTTTCATGATACATGAAATGTGGCTTAATGCGTTAAATAGTTACTTAGGAAGGGACACATGTGTCAGCACTGCGCTCCCAGACGGTGAGTAATGATTTCTGTGTATCATAAAAGGCACGAAGGTCTAGTTAATTTCTTTAAAATGGAAAGGGGCCTTGTAGCTTGCACTGATATTGATGGCCTGAAGCAAACACTCAATATTAATCACAATCCTCTGGACTGGCGACGCTTTATACACTCGTCTACGTTGAGTCTCAAAGCAGTTCTCCTTGACAATGGCAACAACCTACCTACTATTCCTGTTGGTCATTCAGTGCATAATAAGGAGTCGTATGAGACCATGAAGATTCTGATGGACGCCATTAATTGCGATAAATTAAATGGCAAATGTATGGTGACCTAAAAGTGACTGCCTTACTACTTGGACTGCAACAAGGATTCACAAAATATTGTTGCTTCATTTGTGAATGGGACAGCAGGGCTCGGTCTCTTTATTACTCAAGAAAGCATTAGCCTCCCAGAAAATCTCTGGATCCAGCAATCATGAACGTGGAAAATCAACCACTAGTTGAACCGAGTAAATATTTGTTGCCATCCATGTATTAAAGCTTGGTCTGATGAAAAATTTTGTCAAGGCCATGAACCAAGAAGAAGCTGCCTTTACTTACTTATGAGAAAAGTTCCCCAGACTAAGTGAGGCAAAACTGAAAGTAGGTGTTTTCATTGGTCCACAAATACGAGACCTTATCATGGACGAATACTTCGACACTCTCCTTCAAGGCGACGAAAAGGCGGCTTGGGACAGTTTTAAATTTGTAGTAAAAGTATTTTTGGGAAACAGAAGGGCTCCAAACTATGAGGAGCTTGTAAACAACCTTTTGCAGAGCTACCAAAAATTAGGCTACAACATGTCACTAAAAATACACTCCTTCACTCGCATTTGGATTTTTTCACAGAGAACTGTGGTGCAGTGAGTGATGAACACGAAGAACGTTTCCATCAAGACATTTCTTCAATGGAGAAGAGATAGCAAGGGAAATGGAACTGTGCTATGCTCAACGACTACTGTTGGAGTTTGGCAAGGGATGTCCCTACCAAAGCATACAAGCGACAGGCAAAACGAAAAAAAAAAAAAAACATGATTTTTTTGTGTTAAATAATGAACTTAAATGAAAAAGATTGTTCAGATGTTCAATTTACGTTGTAAATATTATCTCTAAACAGAATAAGTCTACTAAAATTATTCTTTTCTAATGAATAGTATTTAGTTTTTTCTTTAAACTGCCGTTCCGTATAATATTCCAACCTATTTCGTAAAATAGCACAGTGTAGCGTAATTTTAAAACTAGGGCCAAGTAATCTTTTTTATGCCCCTAACTTCGTAGATGCAAACAAATAAATTAATAACATATTCATCACAGATACAAAAATTTTTTTGAAATTTCTTGTCCAGTGGGATTAGACGAGGCCCAGAATTCCTTAGCTACTGAATGTTAAAACAAGTAGTCTTTGCCATTTTGAAGTGTAGGTATAAGATTTGCAGCTTACATACTACGTAAGTTTAGCTACACTACGTCATAACTACCACGTAAACAGGCATTAAGTGGTCCGCCATGGATTAAAGGCTTCTTGTAATTTCATGTCCGCTGGTAAATAGTTACCGACGTTTCGAAAGATCGTAGTGTTTTTTTCAGGGTCAGTTATTCCAAGACGACTTGGTCTTGTCGATCTACCAGGCGATACGACTTAAAATCCAAGAGGACTTGAATCTTCAGCAACACCGCTGCGAGAACCTGAAATCTCACAAGTTATTTTTGGGTTATTTTGACCCCGTTTTGGTTTGAAGGGCGCGAAGGAGACAGCAATAGGGTAAAAAATGTATTTTAAAATTTTTTCAGCATTTAAAAAAAACTATACTAAGTAACTTATTTTCTCTTTTAACGAGTCTAAAATCACATTTGATGTCTGTGTGACCGTGAATCACTGATAGAATAATATAAACAACAAACTAGATGCAACAATAAGTGTTTATTAATAATTTAAATCAGCTCAACATGTTTCGGGCGATAATTTCTCCCATCCTCAGGAGCACTAAAGTCACCAGCCGGCAGCATCGTTGGTGCCTTATACCACAAGCTGTAAACACAGTTTAGTGTTCCTGAGGATGGGCGAAATTATCGCCCGAAACATGTTGAGCTGATTGAAATTATTAATAAACTCTTATTATTGCATCTAGTTTGTTGTTTATATTATTGTATAAAATCACCCACCGGCAGTCGCGAAATTAATCGTGTTTAGGAGGGACAGCTGACCTGCGGATCATCCTAAAGCGCATCTTGTTGGTCTTTCACAAATGTCCTAATTATTTTTCGGTTTGTTGTTTGTTTACTGCGTACGGTTCTATCTCATGCTGAAACATAAGTGTCCTTCCAGACGACTGGACAGCAATAGTCACATGATATAACGTTCCTCAGTTTCCAGGAATTCAAAACATTTTTATATAACCCCTTTTTTTGTAATGTTAAAAAAATTCTAAAATATTTTTGGAGACAAACTGTCTACACCGAATGATAATATTCTACACGCGTTGCGGCAGAGTTACGTATGACGTATCAATTGGAGTTACTTTTCAAAATCGACGAAGTGCTGAGAGTTTGTACTTGAACAACTTAATTCAGCTGTCCACAGTTTGCTGATGCCTTCGGTCCACAGTTTGCTGATGCCTTCGATCAGTCCCGTACCGTAAGTTAACTGGCGTTCAGTAAGTTAACTGGCGTTCAGTAATTGCCCATGATTCGTCGCGATCAAAAGAGAAATAATTTTGTACTGCAGTTATTTGTTTATAACAAATTATATGAGCAAATCCAGAGAAAATAATACAATTTTCAGTCGAACGTAATTCATATTTTAAATCAGTTGCGTAGGCTTCATGTTTCGGATTAATTGACCAATCCATCATCAGGCCTTTCATACAAGGCAAACAGCAAGGAAATACAATAACATGTCAACGTAAGTGCAATATGTGACTGTAGCTGGGAAAAGCGTGTATGATTTCTTCCGTTGGAATCATCAGAAAACATTCCATGTCTGCATTGCCTGTTCTTATGTCTTGAATTCAGCTCTTTTGATTTTATCGCAGGAACATTTCAATTTTTATCCCGATTCCTTCGTCATGAACGGCAAATTGCTGGAATCCGGGTGTCCGTTGGAATGAATCTTTGTGTCAGAATCAATACTGTGGGCCGGGTAGCGTAGTCGGTATAGCGACTGGCTACGGGCTGGACGAACCGGGGATCGAATCCCGGTGGGGGCGAGATTTTCCTCACCTGTCCAGACCGGCCCTGGGGCCCACCCAGCCTCCTGTACAATGGGTACCAGGTCTTCCCCGCGGATAAAGAGCGGCCGGGGCATTCTACTGACCCCTCACCGCCTTCTAGTGCCATGGTCAAGAAAGAGTAGAGCTATACCTCTACTCCCCCTGTGGGCCGTACGGCCTGTACAGAGCCTCTGTGCCTGTACAAGGGTGCACTTTACCTTTACCAGTATCAGTACTAAGGTAGCGGTGGTGATGATTTACTCCTTACTGAACTCCAGTTTATCGTACTAACCTATAGCTATCTCCAGTTATGCGGGTTTATTTGGAGGGAGTTGAATGAACTCGGTACTTGATTGCGGGCTACTAATTTGCGAGTGTCACATCCTTTTAATTTTTACGTACTTGCTTTGTGCTTTTACCCAGAGTAACAACGACCAAACTGTCACAGCCCTGAGGTAACTATCTGTAACCCGGAGACCCCGGTTCAAACTGGGACTGTTGGCAGCACTAGACCGTAGTATGGATACAACAGGAAATAGTGCTCGAAGTAAGATAAATCAAACAGACGTTTTGCCGAGTACCTGGAATGCCTATGCAGTGTGTCAGACTGTATGTACGTCAGAGTGTATTATTTTGGTCTCCGTACCCCGCACTCCGCAAGCGCCTTCCCACTGTTATTGCTTGGCTTTACAAATGAAAAATAATGGGTTTCGCACTTGTTCGGTGCAAGACGACCTTAATGATAGCCCGTACGTTGCACAGCACGATGGCATTTTGATCTGTTGCAGTCTGTGAATGTGATATGTAGTGTTAACGAAGAAATTACGTGTGTCGTTTAATTAAAGTTATGTGTGTAACTTAGAAATTTTTTTCTTCTGACCCAGCCTGGTTTTCCAGCTGGTACATCCTGTTACTAATCAAAAAACGGTTTAAAAAGCAAGCGAAAATAAACATATGCATTCCACGTCAGCCTGCTGTTTAACGTCCTGCAAGCTCATTGCCATCACATTCTTTAGCACTGTGTGCTTAATATTACAATTCCAAACTTTCCCTAAAATTCATCTTGAATATGCACGTGTCAGTAAAGACTGAATTATTTCCAATGTGAATTCTCTTCTTGGACTGCTCTTAAAATGGATACAGGAAGTTTCTCCGAAATGTCGATATTAACACACGTGACTGTAGGGTGTCAAAACTCAGAGAGCTACTGTCTGAAAAACTGCTACCTTGAAAAGCTAAAAACTTTTATAAAATTACATGTCACATCCGACAGGCGGATAAGTCAGTTTTGTTCCCCTTAATTGTAAAATTATTCGCAGCCCTGCGGATTGCTGCTTCCGCACGTGTAAGGATTCTGTCCGTCATCTCATCTCAATTTCATCCAAACGTGTGTTCCATCGTACATTCTGTATCTGCATTCCAACTTGCATTCTCCAGTCCCTTTGTTTCTCGTATTGAACCATGGAAATTCTTTGCTTTTAGAATCAGACGCTTCTTCCAAATCTTCAAAACAACAGTAGGCCTATATATCCTCTCCTTTCTCTTTGGTGTCTGTGGTTTTAATTACTAACATGTTTTCCAGAATTCTCCTGTTTTACCAATCTGTCTGGGAACTAGATAAAATCTTACTGTTTGTCGAACAGTATCTCACTCTCCAGTCACTATGTCTGTACAGCTGTCATTTAGCCTCTCTTCAGGCCCGAACATCAGAACGTTATTTTTCCTTCGATTGTCCTCCAACTAATTCATATCATCCTAGGCCGCTTTTTGTCTTTCTTCCCACTTCGTCATTGTTTGTACGATTTGTTTTTATTTCATAATCATCCCCCCGTATTGCTTCGTTTGTTTAGTCAAGATTCCCTCCAAAGTGTTCGATTTCCTTCTTCATGTCACTACTCTCTTGACTTTGGATCTCCAGAAGCTTCTATATAACTCCCACATGTGTCTATTTGATGCATCTTGTCTTATTTTACTGGACGGGCAGGATTAACCTCAACGCTTCCCATCGCAATAAAACTATTAACACTATTTGAATAAACCGGCAAACACTTTATAATCTCGTCTTTGTATTGCTCACCAGGAACGTCCGACGTCTGTCCTCTATGTTTCCTTATTTACAACCGCCTTTGCTCTGCTGTTAAAACACGCCCACTGTGCAGCTTGCCACGGCTTCAACCTTCAGAAAATGTTTCTTTTCCAAGCCCCTTTATTTTTTTCGTGTCCGTACCTTCTTGCCGAGTTTGCCAACTCTTTGACGGATATTTGTGAAACTTTTCTAAGAACTTAATTATCTCGTCTTCATAACCTTTAATTTCTTGTGACATTAGTTTCATCAAGAGCACTCTAAAATGTTATATTGTTGTAGATATTGTAAATAATAAGGATGCAGATGAGGTAAACGTATGCATGCTGTAAAAGGGTATGACTGCCATGTGAATAGAGACCATGTTTCATGACCAAGCACAAAAGGTAGACGTGTGTCATATTGTATGGGAATAGATATTTCAATTCTGTTGTTGTGCCTTAACAGTTACAAACACGGCGAAACTCCGAAACCTGTCATATTTCACGCGTAGTCCTTACTCTGCAATTCTTGCTACGCTGATTTTAAAAATTTGAAATGTTTGGAAGGCAATGTTCTTAGGCCTAATATTTTCTTTCCAGCACCTATAAATATATATATATATATATTTGGAATGTAATGTGTTGGAAGTATAATATGAAGAAAGCAGTAGGGGTCGAGTAAAATCTCTTCCTGATTTCCCACGAGTCATGTTTAGATATGACCTGTAACATTTACATGGGAGGGCAAAGGCAAATTACGTTTGAGTAGCTTGGGTTTCGTTTGAGTTAGAGTACAATGAAAATGAAAGTAACGCAGAGAAGAGAGTAGGCCGTAAAACGTTAATAAACAACAGCTACCACTTGTGTATGAAGGATGTTCATGGAGCCTGAAATACACATCCCATTCTGAACTTGACGAATTTCTCCAGCGTACCAAACTTATCACCAGACGTCTGTTTGGAAGATCAGTTTCACTTGTCTGATTTTCTTGTATTTTTTGCTAGTACTTAAACTCGGAAGTACACTGAGGTTGCCTGTTCTTTCTCGAAAATCACCTTGAAGTTAAAAACAAATTGTAGATCGCGTTTAACCTCGTTTCGCAATATTAGCTTTGTAGACCTAAGTAAGAACAGACATGTTGTGTGCGTAAAGGACATGTTCTTGAGAAAATATTTATTATAGAATGGATCAAGCATTATGCGGAATAGCTACATTACAAATTGATTTGTCTAGGTCGCCTTATGTTTTAGGATAGTAAGGTTAAAATGAGGTGGGTGTTAGCCTACAGACTTGACGGAAGAGACAAGAAATGCATGCTGAAATTCTTCGGATCGTGACTCAAATGCCAGCCGTTCAGCTTTGTTAGGAGAGACTGAAAGTGTAAGGGAATATTGCAATGCTTCGTCGAACGAGTTCAAATTAGAATAAAGAGGGTCTGGGTCTTTGGGAAGGAGATTTCAAATAGGATGCAAGGTGGATTACGGTAGTTCGTGATGCTGTCATTTGGCAGGATTTTGTGTTCGTGGTGTTGAACATTCGGAACTGATTGCGTGTAAATTTAGTAGGCTTACCGAGAAATAGAACTTGCAGGTTAGGTGACGTATCGGTAAACAGCATCGAAAAGAATAGCTAAGTGAGTCAGTGCAAAAAAGAAATAGCACTGTAATAACGCACGGGGTAGCCGCTGTCATAACATCCGCTGCTGCGTGCACCTTTATACAAATGACTCACATGCCCGTGGTTGGAATACAACTCCAGTTGCTCCCCCTCCACCCTGACCAACACTTGCACGCATTGAGACACGCTCTTCCTGGAGATCGGTATAACCAGTTACGCTCTTCATAGGCCACCCTGTGGTGTTTGGTGTTGACTGCTAAATATTTGTGGTGTCTATAAATACTGTCTTTCTGACTGAAGTGTCAAAATTGGACAATCGATCGGTCGGATACAAGGAGTATCGAGCTGGTTGTAGTAAGCTTTCAAGGTCAGTGGCTTGATTTACCTTCGTTGATTGTAAGAGAAATGCAGAAGTGCGGAAATCATGTATCTGAGAAAACGGTGATATGTGGGAATAGCACAAAAAATGAGAATTGCGTACGTGGAGAAACTTAAGAAATATCGGTTTCGCGGAATGCTTGTTATCATTCGGTGCAGGACGATTTATTTTCCCGTTTTCTGTCTCAAGATTAAAGTTTAAGATTATAATTTAACCTACCTTACTTGCGTGTGAAACTGTGTCTGTTACAGTAGATTGAGGGGATTGGGCAATAGGGTGCTGACGAAGGTATTTGGGTCTAAAAGGGAGGGAGTATAAGAAGATTGGAGAAAAGTACGTGACGAGGGACTTCTGATTTCTACTTCTCACCAAATAACATTCGGGTCATCAAGTTAAGGAGAATGAGATGCGTGGGGAATGTGACACGTATGACGGAGAAGGGAAATGCCTACAGAATTCTGGCGGAAAACCCCTAGGGAAAGAACCTCTCTTTAGAATTAGGTGTAGATGGGAGTGTAATACTAAAATGGATCCAAAAGGTATAGGATGTATTGGCGTTGACTACTTTCATATGGTTCAGGACAGGGGACAAGTGTCGGGCTGTTATGAGCACGGTAATGAACCTTCCATCTTCATACAGTGTAGAAAATTGCTTGACTGGCTGAGGAACTACTAGCTTCTCAGGGAAGATTCTGCTCTACGCATTTATTTCGAGTTGATAGGACACGTTTTAAGAATGGATGAAAATGTACCGATGCGATTAAATGATAAAACGAAAGGACAGAAAAATAAAGGAAGTACCAAGGCAAGGTGGAAAGCTGAACTGAGCTGAAGTCAGAAAAATTCCAGACCAAAAAAAGATGAAGAGCGTGTTTATTGTATTATTTTCACTCATAAACTACTGTGTAGGCAAGCAAGGTTTGGCATTGGTAGTGCATTACTTGTTCCTGTTGCCAGGGCTTTTACAAGCGCGTACTTAGCAGGAGACACATATTGTGTCCTTAAAATGGTGACAGTAAAGGAACGGAGGGCGCAATAGCGTGTTCAGCATAGCGACTAGCTTACGGGCTGGGCGACCTTGAACTTGTGGTTCAGTTTTCGACAAGGACAACGGTTTTTGCTAAAAGTCCATACCGACTCTGGGGTCCCTCTACCTAGTGCTGAGGTTAAGAATTAGTGGAGCTTATAATTCCCTGCCCCGCAAACCACATTTGTTCAGTCTAACACAACAATACAAAAACCGTACAAAGGAAGATACGTGTAATGTACGAGTAAGGGTAATTAAATGAAATTAAAATAAAACCTATTTTATGTTAGGCTGAATAAATGATAGCAACACAACGGTGTGGCTTCAATGAAAATTCGTGTCCGTCACATGCATTCGAGGTGTCAGAAGGACAACTTTACGAGACGTTCCGGAAATGGACAGTTCTCGAAACTGTTCCATGTCAGGCGTTCTCTAGTGCCCGCTGAGACTTCTGCCTAATGAAGTTAACGTGGGTTAAATCGGTCGTTGAATGAGGATTACCAATCTTGTCCACATGGCGAGGAGTTTAAAGGTTCCGTTCAGTTTTAAATTTACCGTCCCTATTCACCCTCAGGCGTGGTGCTTTATATATATATATATATATATATATATATATATATATATACACACTGTTATGGCCCGCGGTGGCGCAGTTGGTTGAGGCACTGCGCTAAAAGCCGGAAGGTCGCGGGTTCGATTCCCGACTGTCATTGAAACTTTTCATTGACATTATCTTTCCGGTCGCACTGTGGTCCTGGGGTCGACTCAGCCTCTAACAGAAGTGAGTACCAGGAATATTTTCTGGGGGGTAAAGGTGGCCGATCTGGGAACCTCAACCTACTGGAACACTCAGGGCCTGTCCAGGCCTGTATAGGGATTGCTTTACCTTTTTTTACTTTGATGTAAGTTTCGTCAGGTCGACGCTAAGCAACAACTTCGGTTGAAACAGCCGTCATTAAACGAACTTCGAACCAAGCACGTGCAACGACTCGCTTTGCAGCGGCCCAGCTGTAAGCTAGTATGCGCACATCCTGGTAGCGGTCGTCGGTACGTCCGTCCGTCGGCCTCGCTGACGGTTCTCAAGTTCCGAAATTAGCTGATGATATGGAAGGACATGTTCCATTCACAACCCAGAGGGAAGGAATGTGCTTTTCCCTCTCTTCACCTTCTCCAGATAAATTAAAATGACGCGACCAGAAGCGACCAAATAGCCAGACCATCTTATCGCACTGTTTTGCTTTCAGCTAATGGAAGCAATCGTGACATTTGGCCATTTCACCATCCACATTGCCTGTAGGGTATGAATTTATTACGCGGATAAGGACTTGTAATGCCCCACTTTAAGACTCTTTCATGGAATTCGACAAATGTGGCCACCACATGACGTACAGTACACATTCCATGAATACTGGTTTGTAGCCACGTTCGGAAATGCTCTATGTGATGAAATTTGTTATATCTGGAAGACGAACTAGGACACAAGTGAATTAAAAGGCATGAAGTGGGTGAAAAATCCAGAATATACATACACCCCTAACCCCCACTGTGACCCCAGTTTTTTTTTTTAATTTGCCCTCTTCTACTCACTAGCCTAAAAAACTATTCTTCGGTAGAAAAAATATTGTAGGACCATTTGCCCCCTCCCCCCTCCCCCGCCAAGTTACGCCTATGGTTGCACGAAATATATAAACAATCGAATAGCTGGGATGCTTTGTCAGTCGGATTATTGTAGTTTTTGTTATGGAAGTCCACTAACCTATTTTAAAGGGATCTGATAGTGGACGTTTCCGTCAGAAAGTTATCAAACGAATATTTCAATAAAGTGGTTTTTGTACGGAATTGTATGTTGTACTGTACACGAACACTTAATCTGAAATATCACATTTCTTACAAACATTAAAGATAAGAAGGTAAAATTGTCCTTATGCGAACTTAGAAGCCATATGGGGCGAGTAGAGGTATAGCTCCACTCATTCTTCCGACAGCAGGTGGAGATGAGTGGTCGGCTGCACACCGCAGCCGATTTACTTTCTTGGATACAGGCTCCGGGGTTCTCGTTGAATAAAAAACAGCTTGGGCCCCAAAGCCGGTGTTGTGCTTCTAGAGCCGGACTGATGGCTAGAAGTCAGTATCCGGAAGGTCCTGCGACTGGTCACCTCGACACAGGTTTTTCTTGGTTTCCTTGTGCCTAAAAGCAAATGCTGAGATGGTTCCCACGATTCCAAGTTGCCACTACATGCTTCTCATGTAGCCCTCCCGACTAAATTTTGTAGTAGCCAATTTCATGTTTCGTATACATGTAAAATAATCACTGCCACCGGGTAACAACCCAATTGCGGTAAATAAATATTATTATTATTATTATTATTATTATTAAAAATTATCTCGTGCACTTCATCCTAAAGGACACATGTGATATAAATAAGCATTGGTAATTCATTTGAAAACGTAACCTTTAGTCTACTTCTTAGTAACACCTTTGTTTAACGACGTACTAGGATAATTAATTGACAAACATTGCGAGATGTGTACATGTTATCGTATACTGCTGTGAGAATGAGTTTCCCTTCTTTCTTTCCTCCCTTCTTCTTTCTTATTATCATCCGTTCTTGCTGAAGATGATGTGAAGCATAAAAATAGTACCCTGACGGGCGCAGCATTCGGTCCATTTACGGAAGCATGTGATGTATACTACCTCGCTCCTCTCTCCACATTGCTTATCGCCGATACGGCTGGATGAATGCGCCTTACAACAGGCACATGATGTACAAGTTGCGACATGAGTTGTTTTACGGTAAATCTAAAATATGAATCGGACATGCTGTGAATTTTCTTCTAATTCATCATCTAAATACTTTTTCCGGCTAATTTATTGTGAGGAAGATGCTGCAGTTTGTTTAGAAATTAGCGAGGAGGCTCAGATTCTGCAGTTAATCCTCTAGGAAGATAATTTTTGTGCGCGTTCGCAAAATTGCCAAAAGCGACTTTTAACTTCGTCGTGTCTGTCCGTCCGCCCGCCCGCCCGCCCGCATGGATCAACTCGGCTCCCACTGGAGAGATTTTCTTGAAATTTCATATTTGAGTATTTTTCGAAAATCTGTCGAGAAAATTCAAGTTACATTAAAATGGGACAGGAATAAAGGGTACTTGACACGAAGACCTATGTGCATTTATATAGTATATCTCCGAATTCTTCTTAGAATGAGAAGTGTTTCAGACAAAAGTTGTAGAGAAAACTAAAACATACCGTTTATGTTCAATATTTTTGTTTTCGAAAGTCGGGTCGTTTATGAGATAATGTGGAACAATATGGTATAGCCAGACAGAGCTCAGATGAAAATATAATATGGCTCTGGCGTTTTGCGTGATGGATGACTAAGGCTACATACACACTGTCAAAATGTGTAATACTTATTGCTTTCCCACGGCAACAGTGGTTACGCGAACGCTTCTCAATATTACGTTTTTACGGACATTGCTCCTATCGTTAGGATGGATGAACGATTGTAATCATTTTAGCCTGTTTCCCCGACTGAGGGAATTAGGCTTTGCATCTTCGTAACTCTATCCTTTCATGTGCTTGTATAGCGCGAAAAATCACGAAAATTCTAAGTAACTGTAGCCGAATTATTTGGAGTATAATTCTTGATTAGATTTGGCCGCCTTGAAGCTGACAACCTTGATTACCTAGCTGGGATGTACTGGCCTTTGGGTAGTTGAAAGCAGGCGACTTCAGACGTGCTTTGTTGGGCGATTGCTGCCAAGAACAAACGGGTTAAGAACTGGGAATTTTCGGTGAGAGCCACGATTCGGATTGCAGTTTGGCGGTGCATTGGTCGGTGGCAACACCGTTCTATTTGGAAGCTTCCAATTTCCTGCGGTTTTAAAAATTGCTCTTTTTTTGCCATTATGGGTGTTTGAATTATATCACTGTCTTTTTGAATCCCTCTGAGGTGGGGTAGCCTACTCGATACAGTTATTAGGTTGCAGGCTGGTCTTTTGAGGAATAGTGTTTCGATTTCCGTCAAGAGAAAGAAATTTATCTCTCCTCCAAAGCGCCCAGACCAGCTGTGGAGCCCAACCACGCCCCAACCAAAGAGATACCTATACCCATTCGCATCTAGTGTCAAGGTTCAGAATTATTAGGGCTATACCGTTCACAGTCACCGCGCTGTCTAAAGCGTAGGTCTGCGGCCATTTGCATGCTCATTGTGGGTTCGAATCCCGCCGGGGGCATGGATGTCTCTCTATTGATAATGTAGTTTGTTGCCATGTAGAGGTCTCTACGGCGGGGCCAATCCCTCGTCCAGAGGCGTCATGGGCCACAGCTGGGGTGTTACGCCAGAGAAAAGAACCTTCACTCCGCATGTACCATCATGTCGTGCATCTTTGCTTTCCTCCGACTGCCATTTTGGATCTTGCACATTATTAGGAAATCCCTTTTTTTTGCCTTTTTGTCCCAGTCGCGAACACCTGGTATAAAAAATTAGCCTACGTGCTTGATATTTTGTCATTTCTGAAGGCTTTCAAGGAGCTTCCATAAGTAGCATTAGAATGTCTTTCCTAAAGACAAGTTAGAGCATGTTTTGCGTTTTTACAAATTGTATGTGGAGGGAAGTTCAAAAATCGTTGGACGGATTTATGTAAGGACAAAGAAGTTGGGAAGTATATCCGTATGTGTGAAGCTCTGGAACATTTTACTCCGGAATAAGCTGACGGAGGATGGCCGACAGAGTTGGAATAAAGCCTACACGGTTAAAAATTCGAAAACTTAACGGCTATTTCCTAGAGCAATGGATTGAGATTTATGCAATAAAGAATGCGATTTCGTTATGGCAAACGACGTCGGACAAAAATTGCTACGGCAGGCTGGCACAGCCGACTTGATAGGAATGTTAAGAAGCACATCTACAGTGTTCTTGTTCCTGGTGATTTTAAGGTAGGGCGGAAAACACGAAATTATGATAACGCTTGCGCATGTCTTCATGCCGCCCTCTGAGTCTGGAAGCAATCTGGAACTTTATGAAACAGGGCTGCCATGACTCGGAATATAGCTTAAGGGGTACAAAGGGCCTATTAAAAAGGTTTGAGTGTATTCGCACCGATGAGGGCTGGAACCCACTATCTTCATTGATTTGTTCGTTTATTCTTTCATTTATGTCGTGCGCAAGCAGATGTAGAATTTGTACAGAACTGGATGAGTGAATTAATAGAACTGTCGGCGATACGATCGTATCGATTGAAAGATGATCGTGGTCTTAGTATTTGGAAAACTTCTGCATAAAGCGAAACTACTGTGAATTGCAAGAAGCAAGATACGTCAAATACAAAATTATCGAGAATTGAAATGTAAACAAACAAATGAACAACTAAGAAGACCTGAATATGGATAAAGAGGTAAAAATATTCTGATTTTTAATAACAGGTATTTTAGTTCAAATTTTCTCAGCCTTATTCAATGCGATCGCATTTTTAAAATTTCCGAACCCCGCGACGCCTGGCAGCAGAAAGCGGAAATTCGTTAACGACAGAACACAGAATGTTGGTAGCTGTATAATGCCATGAAATTTTATAGAGGCGGCACTACTCGTATAAAGTTTATGTGAAGCTAAATATAAATGCGGACCGGCATAACTTTTAAGCTCTTGACCGGCAGCTGTCCATGGCCATCGGCTGAGAAAAACAGCGACTTTGAATGGTTTTAGCGTTCTGTCTTCTTGACAACTTCGCACTTCTTCCTGGGCTGTTTTAGTAAGTAACGTACATTTTGTAGACTATTCTGTCAGTGTAAGTTACCTGACAAGCTGTTCACACGGTCTACGACCAGAAATTATTTTCGTGAATTTGGTTAAATATTCGTCATAATGTGAAACGCTTCAAATAATACTTGTGGGTGTCAGGAATGTCTAAATTTTATGTTACACATTCCTTTCTACGATGGTCCTTCTCTGAAGAAACCGACAAAATATGAGCTGAGTGTCTTAATTTCATTCAACTTCAGTTTCATAGAAATTCGGTTTTGGAGACAAGACATGCAACGTTCAAAGATAGACATACATACATACATACAGACAGACACAGACATATATACAGACAGACACAGACAAACAGGAAGACTACAGACAGACTTACTGATAATATTTCTTGCTTGCGATTACTTGTATTCTGTGTGGAAAGAACACACAAATTTGTTTATCTTAGTAATTAAACAACTTGATGCACAAAATTTTTGTTTTACAATAAGTTTATTTCATATCATCTCTGGTATCATCACACCTATAGGTGTGATGATATCAGAGGCTGTGTAATGCAATTTTGACCTCCTGATGTTGAGCACATGTGCTCGAAACATGTAGAGGCATGAAATAAACTTATTGTAAGAAAAAATTTTGTGCATCAAGATGGTTAATTACTAAGATAAATATACTGAGATGCACGGTCGGCAAAACACCAGAACGCAAATTTGTGTCTTGTAGATTAAAAACAATTTTTTTAACGTTCGGAGTTAGATCCTTTTTGCACCATACCGGCAACTGTCACACTAACTTGTTCAAATACATAGAGCAGCCTTTATCAGTTCAACAGACGCCTCCAACTATTATGACTATTTGTATAATCTGATAGCAAAACGGCCCAGCTTGAAGGGGTTCAGCAGTCCGCAGCTTGTGGTTCGTAGTTCGATTCACACCAACAGCATTGAGATCTATCTGCATGTAATATGTACTCGGAACAACTGTATTTCGCATTCAGTCTCCTGTGTCATTAGGGCCATTTTATGTTTCTAGGCGAAAAGGACGCCGAACCTTGAAGATGACCTCACATGTTCTGGCAGAACGTACCAAGGGTTACTGCTTCCCCTCTCCCCCGCAAGAGAGTTACAATCCTTTGCTCCTACCCTAATATACACTGCAGGATACGGCGCTGATATTTAAAAACTAACGTACTAACATAGTAGTAGAGAGCGGCTCTTCCTGTTATAACCCCATCACTCCTGTTTCGGCTACGAAGGGACACGTAACAGAGAGAGACTAGCCTGGCGTCTAATCTCAGCCCCTGTCGTGAGGAGGGAGGGAAACTAGTAAGACAGCGCAGTGGTGATGTTGTAAAAGGAAAGGTATTATAAAGGTCACGAGTTCGGTTCCAGCCGTCATCACTAATAACATGGCAATAACAAACTTCTCAGTGTCGGACGTCTGTAGACGGGAGTAGAGCTGCACCTTCAGGTCTTGTTCGGGCTTATAAATCTTACCTTTAGCTTTTCCCTTTCATTTGAAACGCCACGCACAGTTCAAAACATATTTATCACTACCTGTTCATTTACTTACTTATTTAATTGTTGAATTATTGATAGGAAAGGATGCTAAAGGAAGCGGTCGTGGCCTAATTAAGGTAATATCCCGGTATTTGCCTGTAACGATTGAGGAAGCCACGATACCTCTCGATAGGTAATGCTGCGGCCAAAGTTTGAAGCAGTTGTCTCCCGAATACGTCAGGAGCATTGCAACTTGAACGGCCACATACTTTATAGCATGAAGTTTTAAAATTGTCACTACGCAGCATAGACCCCCAATACTTTAAATGTTTGAGCTGATTTTTGCACCTTTGTCTACACTACACTTTTCCTTGTGAGATGTGCCTTGTTATAAGTGCTGTAGGTATTCACAAAGCAGTATCTTTTTTGGGGAGGGGGTTATCATTCTAAAGTATCCCAAGTTAAAGTCAAATTTTAGAGCACGTAAAAATTTGGGTATGCCCTTAATGTTGAAAATTTTCGCACTGTTGTTAGTTTATCTTTCCTCTAAAGTTTTAAGTTGTGTGGAGCTTTACCTGTGCGTCTCCGACACCTCTTATGTCTGTGTTACTGAATTATAGCGCCACTTATTGTTATGTACATTAATAAAATCCCGTTTAAATTTCAACAGGGTACTGTCGCTCATAAAATCTATCGAGAAAACTGTTCCTGTGAACATCTGATTCTGTTCCGCCTATACAAACATATATCGTCGAATGTGCACAGCATAAATAAAGCAGTTTGTAAACCACTTTAAAAACAAATATACAAATTTCGTGATTTAAGCTTACTTATATTACGCTCATCCAGAGCTGAGTGCTGAAAATTCACTCATCCGTCAGGGGTTTCAAGGCTCGCAGCTACACTTCCGTTGTGCGTGTTGAACTGCGGTCATCTGTCGACTCGCAGTGAAACCCTGTATGATGGGAACATGACTCAGGGGTTTGATTGAATCGGTTTAAATCTGGGTCGCCATATCACGAGTGGATTCCTGCCAGGCTTTTAGGATTATAACTTCGTTACTCGGCAAGTTGTTGACCATTGAGTTTCTTATCTCCTGGCGATAAAGGACTGAACACTTAGTATTGATTGAGGAAGTCCGTAGACACGTGTGCTTACGAATGGCGAGGCCTAGGGTTTCAGATTCTAAATCAGTGAGAACAACACGGAAAATTTTTTGATGATTTTTACATATTTTCACCGGAAATACCAGAGAACGTTATGTACTGTACCAGAGCGCTTTGTGCCTTAATCACTAAGTTGGATAGAACGTAACACTGATCAACGACCGTCGTTATACCTTGAGCACCTGTAATTACAAAGAAAGGAAGAAAGACACTATCCAACAAACAAACTAACTAAATAACAAACTAATCTGCAGCGAAGTCGGTCTTGAAAGGCTAATCAGGAATTCTCTGCATTTTATGGAACCAAAAGGTCCATTACCCTGGTCCCGTCAGCTCGCCACTTGTCTTTCTGCTAAGCCAGATTAATATACTGAGGGTTGTTTGACCGTCCATTTGCCTCCTGAAATAATGTAAAATGCAAACTTGATGCAACAATGTAATTTTATTGATTTATTCTTAGCTCTACATGTTTCGGGCGCATACGCCCATCATCAGGAGCATTAGATGTTGAGTTGCAGCATATGGTTTTCTGCATCGAATTTGTGGATGGATGGTGATCTTCAGAGTTGATGCGTAGGTCGTGTGTACGGTGCGGACGGTGCCGTCGCACGGCACCGTCCGCACCGTACACACATCTAATGCTCCTGATGTTGGGCGTATGCGCCCGAAACATGTAGAGCTAAGAATACATCAATAAAATTACGTAGTTGCATCAAGTTGGCATTTCACATTATTCAGATTAATACAGTTTACGCCGTTTCAATATTGTCCTAAATTCTACACTTCGTTCCACCAACCGGTCTTCTTCCTTTAGGATATCCTACCAAAACCCCTTGTGCATTTCTCCTGTCGTTTCTACTCGTACTTTTACGTCAGAGACGTTTTTAAACGAATGTCACTTGTAAACTATAGAATAGTTGAAGGTTACTTTCTTATGGGATATAACGTTCTATAGTGTGGCATAAATTTACTGGCGTTTAGAGGAACCTCTCTCTCTTACATAATAGTCTTTCAGTACTTTAATTGCTGTGTTCGTTAAACGTAACAAAGCCGCATATGCTGCCACATGTATACTGACTCATTGCTTTTAGAATCACAACATTTGGCTCTTGCGAATCGCCTTGTGTATTGTTACTTTCTGCTTTTTTTTTTTTTAAGCGATAGGCTTTGTTAAGAAATGTAGAGAAAGCTGACCGCTGTGGGTACGACTTTTCTGGCGTGTGATTGTATAAGTTAATCAATACATCTGTGTTGGGTTTAAATTATTAACTTCCTGCAGTACTGACGACTCAATCATATATTAGCGTGTGTTGTATTGTTGCTATGTTCATATTTATAAGTAGACGTACTCTTAACTCTACCATATTGTCCTGTGCTTACTTGTGGGTTTCGTTTATTCTTGCCGTCTTCTGTCCCTACTCGTAACTACCTCTCACCCCCTTCTAGTACCGCGATCATGGAAGAGTAGAGCTATACCACTACCCACCCTCTAGGCCACACCGGACCTGTAACGAGAACACTTTACCTTTATCTTTATGAGCTCCAATCACATCGTGTTAGCGTTTAGATATCCCATAGATGCGTGGTAAAATACTGTATGCTGCTTGTGCAGAAATAACCTCCTGATGACGAATAATTATTTGTTCGAAACATGTAGAGGGTAGTTTAATTGGAATAAATTAATGAGAAAAAGTGTGCATCTTGTTGGACTTTCTCACGTGTATAAACATCAGCTGTTTCTTGACCAGTTGTTGAAGTATTGGCTTCTGAAGGAGGTCTTCGCTCTGTGGAGCTGGTTAATCAGTCACACTATCCGCTTAAGGCTGTTGCACCACTTAGGTTTAACAGATGCGATGAATTAATTTATGCAACGTGAATGCGTATTTGAAGAATATTAATTAGTCGCAGGTACGATGGACTGTGTAACGTTCTGAGATTTGAATTTAATTGTATAATTCTAGAAATTCTCATTTCCTGAACACCAGAATCTAAACCGCACGTTGGGGCACGGTGACAGCTCGACTGTTATCTATATGCTCAAGTATGGCGCCTCCGCTCGTCGACCGTTTACCGGAAAATAGAACGGACGCGAAACTTCACAAAGTTTCGAAAAACCTATACTTTAAAATTCATCATAAGTGAAGGCTACTGTTTTTGGTGTTAAGATCTGTTTCCCATACACCACAGACATCAGTTTCAATGCAAGGAAGTGTTCAGATGTAATCATGCAGTCGCCCTCTCTACATGGTTGTTTTTTCCATTTTACCCATCAGCTTTTGGGCGTACTGCTTTCAAAGTGGACCAAATGGACGCACATATGGTTGTTTGTGTCGAGCTTCTCTCCACACACCCTGCATCCTAACTCTGAAAATCACTTACTGATCACACTGTAAAGTACTCGGATACAGGCTGCTCCAGATTTCCAGTAAATAAAATGTTGGCTTACATTAGCCAAATAAAGTTCTTTAACATACGTTTCCAGGCCTTCGTGGTGAGCATTCGAATGATAGTATTGTGTGTTATTACGTTGGATTTGATAAGCTCGGACGTTTCGGATACGTCTGCTGCTCCATCCTGAGGGGGACTGCAGTCTTCGGCGTCCATCTGAACCCAATCCAGTCACGTATGTGGAGAAAGTATGTTCCTCTGAAGGGTCGGCATAACTTCTTATCATGAACGATATAATAACCAGGAAACTATCATCTGAGGTTTATTTAATTAATACACCAACAAATGCACATATATTCATTTCATGATCTAAAATTCACATTAAAACACTTAAAACGCTCCTACCTATTTCGATCATACGATCATCTTCAGGGAGCTTACATTGTTCCTTGCCAAAGCTATAGTTTAAAAACACTCCGTGATTTACATCGTTACGTTGAGTTGATGTGGTGGCAGCATGTCTTGTGTATTGTGTGAGTCGTATACTGTACAGAATGAGCCTGGCTACAGATGTGCGTTGGCTACAGATGTGCGTTGTGCGACGTATAGTGTGAGAGTATAGCTATACGTCGCACAACGCATGCTACCACAGCATCAACTCAACGTAACGATGTAAATCACTGAGTGTTTTTAAACCATAACTTTAGCAAGAAAAAATGAATGCTCCCTGAGGATGATCGTATGATCGAAACATGTAGGAGCGTTTTAAGTGTTTTAATATGAATTTTAGATCATTAAATGAATATATGTGCATTTGTTGGTGTGTTAATTAAATAAACTACAGAATGCACGGTGTAACGATAAAGATATCATCTGAGGTATTTCTTCAATCTCAAACACAAAGCACTGACATTCTTAGAGGATCTCTGCGTGACATAAAATACACACCTAATTAATATATAGTTTCAGATTTGATAGTTTCTTAGCTGATCAAAAACCTGCGTGCCTTAGTGGGACACGAAGGTTCAACACCGTGTTTACAAAAACCCATTTGTGTTTGCACAGATGTAATGTCGATGTTATTCTCCTACAAATTAAAACACAAGTTTGTGACTTCCAGTTGTGTGATGTTTATGATAAGTGTCGTGACAGGTGGCTGTATGATTCAGAAATTACTGCTGGGACACAGACTTGCATGAGAGATTACCCAAAGAGAAGAGATCTGTCAAGAAAGCTAAGTGTAGAGTTGAATACTGTCTAAGGACAGGGTGTAAAGGAGAACATTTTATGAAGCATGATTTCACAACACGGAATATATTGACGGACGGAGTGTAGGTGGTATTAAAGAATAGTATAAAGGTAAAGCAGTCCCGTTACAGGCTTGGAGTGGCCCAGAGGGTTCCAAGAAGTTAAGGTTACCAGATTACATGACAACGGTACAGGATGGTGGTAAAGTTGTCGGCCTTACGCACCGGCCGCCTTTACCCTCAGGAAATACTCCTGGCACTCATTTCTGCTAGAGGCTGAGTTAGCCTCTGAGCCACAGTGCGATCGGAATGATTATGTCAATGAAAAATTCCAATGACATCATCTGGAATCGAACCAGCGACCTTCCGATTTGTAGCACAGCACCTTAACCACTGTGCCACCGCGGTCCCCCAAAGAATAGTGTAGTTGCTGTTATAAATGCAGTTTAAACGAGTGTTACTGGATTTCTGATATTAAATTGGGCTTGCTCTGCTGAGAGCTTGGCGGCTCATGTTACCCCTTTGCATGTGTCATGCGATAGCACACGTCACACGGGTGGCTGAGAAGTTGTCGGAGGAGCACGGCGCTTTACGTATCCGCATTTCCTTTATGAGTAGCTAAAGCGGGAGCTGGCTGTCCCATTGCGTAGAACGGAGCTTTCTTTAAAAGTTGATATGCGTAGGATGGTCAGAAAGGAAAGTCCTGTATTTATATTGCATGACAGTTACAAGCTGAACAAGTGAAAATTTCACAGAACTTCATTTGGTACTCTCAATGTAATCTCTGTTTTAGGTGCGTTCGCAAAATTGCCAAAAGCCATTGTTAGCTTCGTAATGTCCGCTTGTCTGTACGTCCGCATGGAACAACTCGGCTCCCACTGGACGTATTTTCATGAGATTCGATATTTAAGTATTTTTAGAAAATCTCTCGAGAATATTCCGGTTCTTTTAAAATCTGCATGAAGACATGTGTAAATGTATAATACCTCGCCGATTTCTTCTTAGAATGAGGAATGGTTCCAACAAAGCGTGTAAAAAAAAATCAAAACGCTTATTTTACGTTCAGTAACTTTTTTTTTCGAAAATCGCGCCGTTGTGAGATAATGTGGAAAAATGCGCATAGACCCGGAAAGGCTTAAGATGACAATGCAACGCCCACTGCAAGTTGAATAACTAAGGATACAGACGGACACTCAGAATATGTAATACGTATTGCTGTTCCATTGCAACAATGTTTGTAGGAACACACCTTAAGGTAACGCGTGTACGTATATTGCCTGTTTTGCTGTCAGCGGTCTTCATCCACCTTTGAACAGCTGCATGTACTCCTGACCGGTATAATTTTCTGCCCTTCTTCCCTCGCGCCAGGCGCGCTGTGTTATGCAGTGCTTCGTTCCCCGAGCAGTGGTGTTATGACAAGTTGTTTGCAAGGGATCAAACTTGTGAAATTATGACGTTTTGAACTCAGGGCTATAGGGTGGGAGTGTCGTCACCGTTTATCCAAATATTGTGATTGCCCCAGTCGTCTGCTCATTTGTGTGTGGGCTGGCGCTGTCATGGAGCAATAACATTTCTGACGTTTGCCTTGTGGGACGAATTCGACGAAGACGTCCATCCGACGTTCTTAGTGTTTAGTGTAGAGGCCAGAGTTTGCTGGTATCTGTCCTAGGCAAGAAGTTCACAAAAATAACACCTCATCCCACAAAGACTATAAACGTGAATTTTTTCTGCTGGTGGCTCGCTCTTCAATATCTTGATGCTTAGGGATATTTTTTGTCGCCTTACTTTCTGTTGCTGCTTGGATTCGAATTCGGGAGTGGGGACTCAGCTTTCATCACCGTGACAGTTTGCAAAAAAAAAAAAAAAAAAAAAAAAAAAACACAATAACCCATTTTTTTTTTTATAAA